>JFJP01041138.1_pt1 | contig 10170 bp, 11 predicted proteins | sample 431651 | NCBI WGS metagenome assembly JFJP01 (sample SAMN02602958, study PRJNA72255) | Microbial mat metagenome, whole genome shotgun sequencing project. | biome: fresh water; feature: sink hole; material: water; isolation source: purple microbial (photo- and chemosynthetic) mats found in... | reverse complement strand
GGCGGGGCAAAAGGTATTTTAGGCGGGAAATTTCAATCTGGATTTTGGCTTCTTTAGTTCTGGCGTGATGAGCAAAAATTTCAAGAATGACAGTATTGCGATCTACCACTTCAAGCTTGGTAATGGACTTAATGTTACGGACCTGGGATGCCGTCAGTTCAAAATCAAAAACTAATATTTCGCTTCCTTCATCTCTGGCAAGATCTGCAATCTCTTCGAGTTTGCCTTCTCCGAGCATAGTCGCAGGGTCAATTTGTTTTCTGTTCTGTACGTATTCTTCGCCCGCCACCAGACCCAGAGTACGTAGAAGTTCTCTTAATTCCCTGAGTGAGTTATTAGTTTCAAGTATAGTTGAATGGTTTTCAAATTTGTCACAGACGATAGAAACTAATGAGGCTTTTTGCCCAAGGGGCATTTTATAGTCTTCAGCGTTCATTCAATCTCCTGTTGCATATTATCTAAGAGACGAGTTGAGCCAAGTTGAAAGACAGCAACTAAAGTTATCCGCGAAGAATTCGTTAAGTCTTCAGAAAGTGAGTAGGCGTCCCGGATTTCAAGGTAATTCCATCTGGTATCACTCAAAATGGATTCTATTTCTTTTTTCGCCTTTAAAAGATTGGCTTTTTTGCCAGCGATTGTCTGAGCGATTTTAGTTAAAGTGCGGGACAGAATAAGTGCTTCTTCTTTTTGATTTTCGGAAAGATACTGATTACGGCTGGAGAGGGCCAACCCGTTCGATTCGCGTATAATAGGCATTCCAATAATCTCGATGGGCATCGCCAGCTCTTTTACCATTTGGCGAATTACGAGATATTGTTGATAGTCTTTCAAACCAAAATAGGCTTTATGTGGTTTTACAATTTGAAAAAGTTTGAAAACCACGGTTGCGACTCCGTCAAAATGATTCGGGCGCAGCTTTCCTTCAATGATGTTATTAAAATTAGTTACTACGATCGTTTGATCATCACTTGAAGGAAAAACTTCTTCAGGGTTTTCTGGCGCAAAGACGATGACACTTTTTCCAGAATACTTATTAAGACATGATTTGATGAGTTCTAAATCCCGCTCAAGGGTTCTTGGGTATTCTTTAAAATCTTCTGTTGGACCAAATTGTTTTGGGTTCACAAAAATTGAAAAATAAACGACATCACAATCAGCTAAGGCCCTTTCAAGTAATGAAATATGACCGGCATGAAGATTGCCCATGGTTGGCACAAAACCAGTGCTGCCTTTTTCCTGTGCTCTTGCCGAGATAAGTTCTTGAGTTGATTTAATCAGTTTTACCATGTTTCATGACCTTGGTACCACTGCACGATTTTGTCACCTATTTCACGTTTCTTTAAGTGGTGTGGTCCAGAAATAGAATCCATTTTAACGAAGAAATACATGCCTTCATTCTTTTGAAAACCTTCAACGACACTCGTACCTATCAATCCATTGGAGACTTTGTTACCAATCATTAAATCCACTGGCTTTCGTTTCATTTTACTCATAAAGACTTTTTCTGTGGTTTCTGTTTCCGCGGCGAAACTCACGATCTTCTGATGACTCTTCTTTAAAGTCAGAATTTCCTGAAGAATATCTGCGGCCTGATGAAAGGGAAGAGCAGAGGTCATCTCTTCTTTTTTCAATTTCTCTTTGGCTTCATTAAATTCAATGTCTGCAATGGCGCCCGTCGAGATGTATAAGTCGGTTTCCGAAAAGTTTTTTACCGCCGCTGTCCTCATTTGAGCCGTTGTTGGAGTTTTAATCAGCTCGAAATTTGGGTGTCCCAAAAGATTTTCCACTTCCAGACTGCACTCATGCCCGGCGAGAACCAGAACCTTGTAGCCTTCTTTGAGAAAAGCCTTGGCGACGGAGATACCCATTCTGCCGGTGGATGGGTTTGTCATATATCTTACGGGATCCAGAGGGGCCGCAGTGGCTCCGGCGGTGACAATTATTTTTTTATTCTGTTTTTTTGTAGGGTCAAGGGTCTCAATTAAATCGATAACTGCATTGACCTCAGGGAATTTTCCTTCACCAATGTCGCCACAAGCAAGGAGTCCCGAGACAGGATTGATAATACTAATATGGGATTGTTCCGATAATTGTTTAAGATGAGCTTGAACACGCTCTTGGCCCAGCATTTTAGTATTCATGGCCGGAAACATCAGGATGGGTTTTTTACCAAAAGCTAAAAACAAACTTCCAAGCAAATCATTGTTAAGACCCAGATTAAGTCTTCCGAGAGTGTTGGCACTCAAAGGCGCAATAATTAATTTATCGGCCCATTTCGCTAACTCAATATGAAGCACAGTTTGCTTCGCCGCAAGCAGCTCAGGTTTAAAGTCATCAGTTGGTAGATAAACCGCATCGACTCCTAAATACTTAAAAGTTTCAGGCTTGATGAACTCCAGAGCTCCAGAGGTCAAAACAACTTTTACGTTGTGACCGTTTTTGACTAACCCGCGGGCAACGTCATAGGCTTTATAACTGGCAATGGATCCTGTTACGGCAAGGATATATTTCATAGTGTTTCAATCTGTGTAGTCATCCAATATTGGAGGGCCCAGTGTATCAAAGAGACGTCTTCCTGGACAACGACGCTTAGCTCCAGTTCCTTAGAAATATGCTTCCAAAGCTCAGATTGCCCACCAGTTATCAGGATTTTTTGAATCTGATGCTCAGAAATGAGTCTTTGAGCTAATGCAGCAAAGGCAAAATAGCTGTCACGCATGGCTTCAGTGGTACCGTGGGGAAGTCCTGATGAGATATCTTGGTCGATACAGAGCTCTTTTAATTGCTCGCCCTTCTGGAAAAGTTCAAAGTAATTAGTTATTCCGGGAATGATGTATCCGCCCTCGAAACCAGATTTAGTGATGACGTCCATCGTGACGAAGGTGCCAGCATCAATCAATAGGGTGTTTTCTTTGAATCTTTTAAAACTATAGAAAGCCTGGATTAAGCGGTCTTCCCCGAGAGTTTTTGCATAGTTCACTGGCATCCCTGCAAACTTAGTTCCTCGCCAGTACTCCTTAACTCGGGTGATAAGAAAACCTTGATTCTGCAGAATCGCTAATTCATCCTCACGAGCTTTAACTTCTGCCAAAACCATGCTGGAGTTGTTCGGAGTCATCTCAAGCTGATTTAAGTACAGCTGTAGCTCACTCCAGGGACAAACCTTGATGAGTTTCCACTCGTTTTGATGCTTTTGAAATAGCCCTGCGTGGGGATTGGTATTACCAAAATCAATCGTGATCAGACCTTGCATTACTTCCTCTGATCTACCAGGTATTGGTTGATAAGTTCTTTTTTTGTCTCAAACAAATCTGCAACGGGTGTACAAAACTTTGGAGGCATATTGGGCCCGAGTTTGAGGAGATCATTAATCACCAAAACCTGGCCATCCGTTTTTTTTCCAGATCCAATTCCAATGGTTGGAATTGAAAGCGACTTGGATATTTCTGTCGCGACATTTTCATCCACCATTTCGAGCACCAGAGAAAAGACTCCAGCTGCTTCCAAGGCTTTGGCCTCTTTCATCAGGCGCTCGGCCGAACTTTCATTTTTACCATGAGTAAAGTATCCGCCAAGTTGATGAACTGATTGAGGAGTCAGACCAATGTGACCCATCACTGGAATCCCGGTCTGAGTCAGCCTTTCGATTAGTTTTAATTGATAAGGAAAAGCACCTTCAAGTTTAACAGCTTCCGCGCGGGTCTTCTGAAAAAGCTTGGTGGCGGAGTGGATCCCCTGAGGAATTGTTGAATAACTGCCAAAGGGCATATCCACGATAAGAAACTTATCGGGAGCACCTCGTCTCACCGCCCCTGCAAAAATTTCCATCTCGGTCAGACTGACTTCGATGGTCGTTTCATAACCTAGCATCACGTTCCCGAGACTATCTCCAACGAGAATCATATCAAGATCGGTTTGATTAAGAAGAATTGCTGTTTGAAAATCATAACAAGTTAAAACCTGAAGATTTTTTTGTTTTGATTTTCGGATATCGCGCAAGTTGAGTTTTTTCATAATTATTCTTTTGAGTTCATGTCTTTAAAAGTTTTCATCAAAGGAGAATCTACCCATCGGGCGCGGATGGTTTTTCTAAGGTCCTCAACGTTAGTGTTTTCAAGCTCTTCGTTGAATTTATTGTTTTGAATTTCTGTTAATAAGCTTTTTAAATTGGATTTGTATTCAGGAGTAATGAGTCTCTCAAACCCTTTCTCAGAGCCAACCAAGGCATTAGGACTAATGAGATCAAAAAAGCCTTCTGGCCCTTTATCAACCATGGCAATCGCAATGAGTTTCATTTCATGCCAGACCTCAAGGTAAGCCAGTTCTGGTTCAATGCCAGCTTCTACCAGGTGCCTGAACATTTCCCCGGCGGTATAGGGGATGACTGAACAAAGAAGACCTTGTTCAGAATAGAGATCAGCTTGAGTTTCATGCTCAAAGGTTGTTTTGAACATGCCAAGGTTTACACCTAAAGCCGTTGCCATGGTCTTCATCCATTTTTCGATATGGATCGTTTCACCTGAAATGAATTCAAGAGAGTAGACGGCACCAAATTTCCCTTTACTCAGGTACTGTTGGCGGATTTCTGAGCCAATGGCCTTGACTGCAAAAAGCACGTGCTTGAGATGTGGGTAATGTTCTTGAAATTTGTTTTTAGTAAGTGAGAATCCGTGATTATAGAGAATCAACGTTCCTGCTTGGAAAATTTGGCCATAATCAGTCATAAAAGTGTGATGAGTGTGATCAGGAGTCAGAAGAACGTAAGCTTGATCTTCAAAAAACTCTTTGCTGCCGATTTCGACCGTTTCCATTCCTAGTTCAATAACTTTATCAAAAGAAGCAGAGCCTGGCTGCAAGGCCACGCGGAAAGGAAAGTCTGAATCTTTGAGGTTCTGTGACCAGGCTTTTGCCTGATTTCCAAAGCCAATGATTGTTAGTCGCATCATAAAAAGTAGTAGTTGGAAACTCCACATCAAAGCTATCATGATCCTAAAAGACAAGCCAAGTTTTAAGGGGTCAAAAATGTCCGAAATCATCAATCGTGCATTCATGTATGGTGAATCTGTTTTTACGACGATGAGAATGGTGAATGGCCATTTATGTGACTGGAATTCTCACTTTGAGCGCCTAAAAAAGAGCGTTGATTTTGTGTATGGCCCTTTTGCTGAGGGTGATGAATGGGTTCTTCTCCTGAAAAATCGTTTGCTTGAAAGGTGTGCTGGTGAAAATGGTGACCGAGTCATCCGGCTCACCATCTACCGGGAGCAGGCAAGGGGCCTCGTCAGATCAGGCATCATTTCAATCAATGATTTAAAAATCTCACTTTCCACTTCGCATTATGACTCCACACGCTCTGAAGGAAAAATGCTCAAACTTCGAACCTGCGCGACACCCATTAAGCCCCATTGGTGGCCCAGTTTTTTAAAGGCCGGAAGCTATCTGGAAACTATTCTTGCCCAAAAAATGAGCATGCAGCCAGGTGATGATGATGTTTTGTTTCTAAGTCCGCGGGACACAGTTTTAGAATCTTCCGTTGCGAATATTTTCGTTGTTCGGCACAAAATACTTTACACGGCTCCTACTGGACCAAATGTGTTGGATGGGATCATGAGACAAAAAGTCATTAGAGAGTCGGAAGATTTTTTTGATGATTTTGTTGAGTCAGAAACTACGGCAGAGCAATTATTTAAAGCTGATGCAGTTTTTGGAACTAATTCTGTAAGAGGGCCGTTTTTGATCGACAAAATTGATGGATATGAAATTAAATATGAGCATAATTTCTTAACCAGTTTTGAAGCATTGAGAAAAAGAGTTATGACATGAAGACACTCATGGTGGCCTGTCCCCGCTGCAAAAAACAGTTCAATTATTACAGCTCCGACTTTAGACCTTTTTGCAATGAGAAGTGTCGCCTAATAGATCTTGGACAATGGCTGAATGAGTCCTATACTGTTCCTGTAGAGAAATTAACTTTGGAAGAAGCTGAAGCACTAGAGCAGATTATTCATGAAAAAAACCAAGGCTCCGGCCAAGACGATTCAAACGACTAAAGTCCTTGATCAAATGATTGAGTGGGCTTTTGATTGCGGAAATATTCTCAATAATCATTTGGTTAAATCTTATAGTCAGCCGCTAAAAGTTTTAGATAAGGGCAAGCATGGTCTGGCGACAGAAGCCGATCTTCTCTCAGAAGCCCACGTCATCAAAAAAATTCGTGAGCATTATCCGGATCATGGCATTTTGTCTGAAGAAGATGCCTTTGCCAGAGAGCTTAAGATGGAAGGGGCCAAGGCTGATCAGTACCTGTGGCTGATTGATCCCCTGGATGGAACAAACAATTTTTATAATAAAGTTCCATTCTTTTGCGTCAGTCTGGCGCTCAACCGAGGTAATGAAACTTTGGTAGGCGTGGTTTATAATCCTGTTAACTGCGAACTGTTTTATGCCATCAAAGGCAAAGGTGCTTACTTGTACCGAATGGTTGGACAGCGGGAAGTAAAGGTCAGGCTTGAGGCAGGTAAGGCGAAGAAGCCCTTTAGTGAAGCACTCTTGTCGGCTAATTTAACCAGTAAGCGTGTGGAGAAAGATCTGCTCAAGCGTTTTCCGGAAGTCAGGGCCATGCGCCGATTTGGAAGTGCAGCCCTTGAAATGAGTTATGTTGCAGCTGGCATGCTGGATGCCTATTGGGAACACCGGCTTCAGCCTTGGGATATGGCCGCGGCGGGACTCATCTGTAAAGAAGCTGGAGTAAAAATATCCAGTATTGATGGTGAGGATTACCATCCTTTCGGATCATCAGTTCTTACTGCCCACCCAACTTTGTACAAGGAACTATTGTCCGTTCTCAACCGCTGAGAGATTACTTTGACAAGAATTCCTATGGGTTAGATAATAATCCTATAACACAAAAGTGTTTGATGAACTCATAATCCACGGAGGGGTTGTGTTCGAATCGGCAATAAATTATATGGATAAGTTTGGACCTGAAATCCTTGTTATTCAATTTGGTTTTCTAGTTATCGTTTCAACAATATTTTTGTGGTTATGGTTTTCCAATCGTAGAAAATATCACAACTTAAAACACGCTATTCCGGCCAACATTGTTAAAAGTTATCTTGATTCAATCATCCAGAATTCAACTTCTTTAAAGTCACAACTTTTTCGTGGCGGCGGGTTGGATGTGGGTGGTGTTCCATCCGTGATTCCTTTGCAGCAACTGATGGGGGGAGACGGGCTCGCCATGAGCGGAGCGCCTTCGACTGCTCTTTTGGAAGAATTAAATCAAAAGAAAGCACACATTGCAGTTCTAGAAAGTCAGCTTGCTTCTCTGCGCGAAATAGAATCTAAGTTTGATGTATCACAGGGAAACCTCACGACTGCTCAAGCAAAAATTAAAGAACTTGAAGCCCTGCTGGCCCAGAACCGTACCAGTGGCGGTGGAGATAATGCTCTAAAAGCTGAAATCGGAATGATCACAAAAGAGAGAGATGATCTGCGAGACCGTCTCAGAGAATTTGAAGTCATCGCGGATGATCTTGCGAACTTAAAACGTCTTCAACAAGAGAATGAACAACTTAAAAGATCTCTTGCAGCTCAAGGACATAAAATACCTGAGCCAGAAGTTAAAGTAGAAGCTTCAAATCAAATACTTGATCAGGCAGAAGTTAGTGACCTCTTTGAGGATCTAGGGGTTCCTGAACCTGCAGCAACTGCTGATAATGCCGTTTTGGAAGAGTTTCTAACGGCTGAAGAGCCTGAAGCCGAGATGACTATGGAAGAAGCCATGGCCCAGGATTCAAAATCAAAATCTGAAAAAACACCTGAAGATTTATTGTCGGAATTCGAAAAAATGCTGGGGTAATCATGAAATTGACGGCGGCTATTTGTCTCAGTGGAATTCTCTCGTTTAGTGCTTTGGCATCTAATACAGATAAATCTATTCAGCTCCTCAAAAATCCGGTTGTAAAAGAAGATGTCGTGACTCTCGAGCGTCTTGAAAATATGTTCACAATGGATGCCAGAACCCCTGGGTTAGCCGCGATGATTAAGCGCCACACATTCAAGCATCGTCAAAAAGCAGTTCCCGTTTTAATAAAAGTGATGAAAGAGAGCAAATATCCGGAACAAAATCGCTGGCACGCAACGATGCTCCTAGGTCAGGTGATGGGGAAAAAGTCAGCTCCATTCATCGCAAAATTTATCGATCATCCACACTGGATGATGAGAGTCGCTTCACTCAAGGCACTGTTAGGTTTAAAACAAGACACATATCATTCTGTTTACGCCAAAGCCTTGAAGGATTCATCCCTGATCGTTCGCGTACAGGCCTTGGACAACATTGCTAAAATGAATATCTCTGCCATGGCCCCTCAGGTTTGGAACATGATGTATGACAAATCCAATTACAGTGGAGATGTGGGAAATCGCAAGAGAACATCCATTGTCAGATCAATCATCCGCACTATCGGTGACGTTAAATTTGAAAAAGCCAAATCCCCACTTGCGAAATTGATTCAAAAACCAAAATATCAGGACTTGATTGAGGATTTGGATTATTCTCTGGAGAAAATCACTGGAAAAAATTCTCCGAATTCATCTGTACAGGCAAGAAGACAGTTCTGGTCTAAGCTTAATATGAATTCTGTGGTGATTAAGAAGATCTAGAGACCTGAGTTTTCAAGTTGCTCTTTTTCCCGGGCCTTATCAATCTCTTTGAGCTTGTTATCTGTAGCAATTAGCCGCTCGATTCGGTAGAGCAGAGTCTTTTCAATAATCCCGTCCGTTGAAACTTCCTTCCAACCTTGTAGAAAATCTTGTTCCATTAGCTGACGTTTATAAATAGTCACTTTGGTGACTTCACGTGAGGCCCTGAAGCCGCGAACCACGTTGACGATCAGTTTGTATTTGGCCGCCTTGACCGCGTCAGAAGAACCGAAGGAATCTGTGAAATTCACCTCAAGAGTGTTGTCCATCCAGCGAGTTTTGATAAAACCAGCTTCCTGATTCTGTTGCGCAATATCGAATTTACGCATGACCTGAATGACCGCTTGCCAGGTCTGGTTGTAGTCTGCGCGATAGATTTTACTTGGAATTTCGAGCTCTTCAGTAACCTGACGGAACTTTTCGTAGTTTGCACACCCATTTAATAGGGGCAAAAGAAGGATTAATAGATAAAATCTCATGTCTTTTATGATATCAATGAATTAGATAAAAAGAAATCATTTGGAAAGAACATGAACCATAAAAATCTCTTTACCCAGGTATTAGTCTCTGAAGCCAAGGCATTAGAGCGCGCGGCCCAGAATTTTAACGAAAAGACCGCCGATCAGCTGGTTTCTTTGTTTGAAATGCTGGCAGCAACAGGTGGAAGCCTGGTGGTGTGTGGGGTCGGCAAGTCCGGGCATATCGGAACTAAAATAGCTGCAACCTTTTCGTCATTGGGTTTGCCTTCTTTTTTTCTTCACCCAACAGAGGCCATGCACGGTGACTTAGGAAGGGTTTCAAAATCTGACGCCATTCTTTTGATTTCAAAATCTGGTACCACTGAAGAAATTTTAAATCTTGTACCGTATCTTCCCATTCCAAAAGAAAGAATTATTGCCCTCGTGGGTAAAGTCCAATCTCCCATTGCAGATAAATCTGGCATAGTGCTAGATGCCTCTGTCGAAAAAGAAGCCTGCATCAATGACCTGGCCCCCACGACAAGTACAACTGTTGCCCTTGCTCTCGGTGATGCGATGGCCGTTCTTTATGAGAATGTTCTCGGAGTATCAAAAGAGAAATTTGCCGTTAACCATCCAGCAGGTCTTCTTGGGAAGTCACTCACTCTAACTGTAAATCGTTTGATGATTGCTGCCGGTGAATGTCCTCAAGTGGATGAGAAGGCTACTCTTCAAGATGCCATCATGGCGATGACACAAAAACCAGTGGGGATGTGTGCGGTTGTGAGTGGTGGATTAATGAAAGGTATTTTAGTTGAAGGTGACATTCGTCGCGCTTTCGCCAAAAGAGTAGATGCGATTCAAAGACCAATCAGCGAATTTATGAATGCGAATCCAACCACGCTATTACCTTCAATTCTGGCTTTTGATGCCTTGAAAGTGATGGAAGACACTGATCGACCGCTTAACGTCCTTCCGATCGTGGAGGATGGAAAATTTGTGGGAGTTC
>JFJP01041137.1_pt1 | contig 10170 bp, 5 predicted proteins | sample 431651 | NCBI WGS metagenome assembly JFJP01 (sample SAMN02602958, study PRJNA72255) | Microbial mat metagenome, whole genome shotgun sequencing project. | biome: fresh water; feature: sink hole; material: water; isolation source: purple microbial (photo- and chemosynthetic) mats found in... | reverse complement strand
AAAAAAGAAGATTTATTAATTACTCTTTTCTCTCAACATTAGGCCACAAAAACACGCGTTATTTTGTCAATATAAAATTTTAAACGGAGACGATGCATGAAATTCACAAAAATACTGCTTTCAGCCCTGATCTTGTTCACCATCGCTGCGTCCTCTGCATTCGCCGCAGCAGACTACGTCAAAAAGGTCGACAACTTTATCATCCTCGTGGACCGCTCCGGCTCCATGGATGAAAATTATGTGGGCACCAAGACGAAAAAGATCGTCCTGGCAAAATCCATCCTGGAGCGCATGAACACCATGATCCCGGAACTGGGCTACAATGGCGGCCTGAGCACCGCCGCGCCGTACGTAGAGCTCCAGGCTCTGGAACTCTACGCCCCTGCGTCCTACGGTGCGTCCATCGCCAAGGTGCCGACCCTCATCGGCAGCAACCCCACCCCGCTGGGCGTCGCCTTGCAGGCCCTGGAACCGACTCTGCAGGCCGCATCCGGCCGCAACGCCGTGATCATCGTGTCCGACGGTCGGGAAAACGCGGGGGAAGATTCCCTGAAGGTTGCCGCAGCCCTGGCTGAAAAATACAACGTGTGCTTCCATACCGTAAGTTTCGCCGATTCCGTGAATGGCAACCAGCCCCTGCTGGATTCCATCACCGCCCTGAAGCCCTGCGGCGTCGGCGTGTCCGCGGCGCAGCTGGCCGATGACGCGGCCATGCAGAAGTTCGTCGAGGACGTCTTCTACGACGTTGCCGGCGGCGTAGATCCCTGTTCCCTGGACGACGACGGCGATGGCGTGAACAACTGCGTTGACAAATGCCCTGACACCATCATGGGACTGGCTGTCGATGCTGACGGCTGCCCGATCCCCGAAGTCATCCGGCTCAAGGTCAACTTCGATTTCGACAAATCCGACATCAAGCCCGCGTACCACCAGGAACTGGCTGACTTCGCCGCGTACATGAAGCAGCAGCAGTCCTTCACGGTTGTGGAAATCGCCGGGCACACCGACTCCAAGGGCGCAGACGACTACAACCAGAAGCTGTCCGAGCGCCGCGCCAAGGCCGTGCGGGACTATCTGGTCTCGAACTTCGGCCTGGACGGCAGCCTGTTCTCAGCCCGTGGCTACGGCGAGAGCAAGCCCGTCGCCAGCAACGACACCGAGGAAGGTCGCGCCGAAAACCGCCGCATGGAAGCCGAACTGAAGGGCGTCTACAAGAAAAAGTAAGAACCATAACGAGTTGTGCCGGTCGGCTCCTCAAGGGTCCGACCGGCACAATATACGCAGCACAATCCCGCCCCCGCGCTGTGCAGGACAGCGTCAGCCGGGCAGCACCTCAAGCCGCTGGAAACATCCCACAAAGCACCCCCTATGCGGCGACGGCCTCCCACTCCTCAAGACTCACCGGCCGACCGTGCTTGCGTTCCAGCTCCTCCAGCCAGACCCAGGCAGTGATCCCGTAGATAACGGGATGCCCCGGCCAGGGTATCATGATCTCCCCTCTTTTCCCGCGCTCTTGGCGAAGGCTCCGGCAATGCCGCTTTCAAGGGCCGTTTGGGGGTCCAGCAGTCCGTAGAGTTGCACAGTCTTGGCCACCAGCCCGGTCCAGCCGGTCTGATGGCTCGCGCCGAGGCCCGCGCCGTTGTCGCCGTGGAAGTATTCGTAAAAGAGGATGTGATCCCGCCAGTGCGGATCGTTCTGGAATTTCTCCGTGCCGCCGTAAACAGGCCGCCGACCATTCTCATCCCTGGTGAAGATCCGGCCAAGCCGGTCGGCGATCTCCCGGCTGACCTCGAAGAGGTTCATCATCCTGCCGGAGCCGGTCGGACACTCGATCCTGAAAGTGTCCCCGTAGTACAGGTAATAGTTCTGCAGGGCCCGGATGAGGATCACGTTGACGGGCATCCAGACCGGGCCGCGCCAGTTGGAGTTGCCGCCGAACATGCCCGTGTTGGATTCCGCCGGCAGGTATGCCACCCGGTATTCCTGCTCCTGGGCACGAAAAACATAGGGGTTGGCCTCATGGAACTTTGAAAGGGAGCGGATGCCGTAGGGGCTCAAAAACTCGTTCTCGTCGAGCATCTTCGAGAGAATGCGCCGCAGCCGTTCCTCGTTGACCAGGGCCAGGATGCCCCGCTCGGCCTCGCCCAAATGGCCTGGGCCCGTCTTGTGGATGGAATCCAGAAGCTCGGGCATGCGCGCCAGGCGACGCGTCATCTGCTGCATGACACCGGGAATGCTCTCCCGCTGCCATTTCTCGATGACCGTGGTGGCGCACAGGGGGAGCAGGCCGACCATGGATCGGACTTTCAGCCGCTGGCAGCTCCCGTCGGGCAGGCGCAGCAGATCGTAGTAGAACCCGTCCTCCTCGTCCCACATGCCTTCGTCTCCGGGCCGGTTCATGGCCGCGGCGATGAAGGCAAAGTGTTCCAGGAACTTGAAGGCCATGTCCTCATAGCTCGGATCCATGGCGGCCAGTTCCACCGCCATTTCGCACATGGTCTGCGTGAAGAAGGCCATCCAGGCCGTGCCGTCGGCCTGCTCCAGATAGCCGCCCGTGGGCAACGGGGCGCTGCGGTCGAAGACGCCGATGTTGTCGAGGCCCAGGAATCCGCCCTCGAAGACATTCTTGCCGAAGCGGTCCTTGCGATTCACCCACCAGGTGAAGTTGAGCACGAGCTTGTTGAAGGCCGTCTGCAGGAACTCCATGTCCGCCTTGCCGCGCAGGGCCTGCTCGGTGCGGTGCAAAAAAAGGGTCGCCCAGGCGTGGACCGGGGGGTTCACGTCGCTGAAGTTCCATTCGTAAGCGGGCATCTGGCCGCTTGGGTGCAGATAGAGACCGCGCAGCATGAGCCTCAGCTGCTCCTTGGCAAAATCCGGGTCCGCTATGGAGAGCGGCAGGGTGTGGAAAGCCAGGTCCCAAGCCGCGTACCAAGGATACTCCCACTTGTCGGGCATGGAGATGACATCCTCGTTGAGCATGTGGAACCACTCGGAGTTGCGGGCGCTCTTATACCCCGTGTGCAGGGGGTGGGAATTGTGCTCTTCCAGCCAGCTGTCCCCGTCGAAGAAATAGAACTGCTTGCTCCACAGCATCCCGGCGATGGCCTGCCGCATGACGGCGGCCGCGTCCTTACCCACTGCCGCAGGGGTCACCGAGGCGTAAAACTCGTCGGCCTCGCGAATCCTGGCAGCAAAGATCGCCTCAAACTCATCCCCGAAGGCAGTGGACGGCTGGCCTGCGGATTTCCCTCGCAGACGCAGGCGCACCGTGACAGACCCGCCCGCCTCGACCATGCGGCGATAATGCGCCGAGGCCTTGGTGCCTTCCTTTTCTGGGTTCACGGCACCTGACTTGCCCTGCACCACGCAGTCGTTGATGCCGTCCTTGACGTACGCACAGGCGTTGGGGCGACCCGGAAAGAGCCGGTCGTTGTTGGTGGAGTTGTCGGTAAAGAGAAGCGGCGCGCCGCCTTCGCAGGAGAGCACGAAGTCTCCCAGCAGTCGGTGCGTCGCCACGAGGGCGCTCACCCCGCCCGGCGCCTTTATCTGCCGGAGGTCCGGCTTTTCGGGGGCCCGGTTGGCCTCGGTGATCCAGGACGCCCAGTCGTTGCGGAACCACAGGGTCGGCAGGAGATGCAATTCGGCCGCGTCCGGCCCACGGTTGAAAGCCGTGATGCGCACCAGAATGTCCTCGGGCCCGGCCTTGGCGTACTCCACGAAGACATCGAAATAGCGGTCCTCGTCAAAGACGCCGGTGTCGAGCAGTTCGTACTCCATCTTTTCCCGTGAAAGCCGTGCGTTGGTGCGCACAAGATCCTCGTAGGGATAGGCGGCCTGCGGGTATTTGTAGAGGTACTTCATGTAGGAGTGGGTCGGCGTAGAGTCGAGGTAAAAATAGTACTCCTTGACGTCTTCGCCGTGGTTCCCCTCGCTGTTGGTCAACCCGAAGAGGCGCTCCTTCAATATGGCATCGCGCCCGTTCCACAGGGCCAGGGCAAAGCACAGCCGCTGCCTGTCGTCGGAGATCCCGGCGATGCCGTCCTCACCCCAGCGGTAGGCGCGGGAACGGGCATGGTCGTGGGTGAAAAAATTCCAGGCGTCGCCGTTTTCGCTGTAGTCCTCCCGGACTGTCCCCCACTGCCGCTCCGAAAGGTACGGCCCCCATTTTTTCCAAAGAACACCTTTTTCACGCGATTCATCAAGCCTGATCTGTTCGGCGGTCATGACACACCTCGGCCCATTTCAGGGCCATCAAAGCATGTTGGGAAAGTTCCCCTAATCGGTTTCTGCCAGCGCAACAACGAATCAAGAGAAAGATGATTCGTATCCCGCCATGCGTTCACTCAAAATGCGTATCACCATGTCCATCCACCGCCGTGCGTGGATCCCGGCTTCCGGGAAATTTTTAGGGACCAGCATACAGGAAACGCACGCTTTGTGAAATCTCACTACACATTCAATCCAGATTCCGGCCCTCCCGCAGATGTTCGAGCAGAATCCGGCGTACCTCCTCGATGACCAGCGGGTGGCTCTGGCAGGAATGGCCGTGGCGGACCAGGAATTCCGACTCCACGTAATCCACGTGCGCACTGGTGTATTTGACCACGCCATCATCGCCGTCGGGGGGGGACTCGTCGCCGTCGATGGCGATGATGGAGTGCCCCTTGACCCCGGGAGCCAGGGGGATGTCTGCCAGGGTATGCAGGATCGGGTTCCTGGGGGACATGACGTCGAGACTGCTGGTGCCAACCATCTCACTGGCGGCCTCTTTATTCACGCCCAGTCGTGTCACGGTGTCCATGAGCCGCGCGGTGGATTGCAGGACATCCTTGGGCAGGGTCAGCACCTTGAGCACCAGGCTGCGGACCCAGTTCTGGGACAAAAAACTCCCCCGGTGCGGCGTGGAAATGAATACTACTCTGCTGACAAAGGGCAGGCGCGTGAACACGGACTCCCTCTCGACCTCGGCCCGGTCCTCCTCTGACAGTTCAAGCTCGGCCAGGGGTTTTCCCGTGGCCAAACGCACAAAGGCATCCCCGGTATCCGTGGCGGTCATCTTGGTCAGCAGGCCGCCCTGGCTGTGGCCGATGACGACCATGCGCTGGAGTGCAGGATTGACGCCTTCGGGATCGAGATCGCGCATCCTGCGGCTCAGGGCGTCTCGCAGTTCGCGGGAAGAGATGCCGATACGCTTGCCGCTGTCGTAGAAAAAGTTCCAAATCTGGAATTTGTTGGCGATGACGGGATCGGCGAGCAAGGTGTTGACCATCTCCCCCCAGGCGACCGGACTACTGAAGGTGCCGTGAACCAGCACAAGGGGGATCTTGCCCGGGTCATGGGGTTGCAGAGGAAAAATGCCCGTCTTGACAAAGCTGGTCCCGAACAGGAACTCCCGGATACCCAGGGACTGCACATAGGGCTGATCTATCTGGTAGGCCAGTTGGGCCGTGGTGTCGCGCTCCAGGGGCATGGGCTTGCCACCGAGCTCGACCTGCGAGTGGCCAAAGGCGGAATAGAGTTCCAGCGTGGCGTGTCCGTCACCGTGCCCAAGCTCCTGCAGGGTGAAATCGAAGCGCAGAAATACCGTGGCCGGACTGGACCTAAAAGCCGGGGCCCCTTCGGGTTTCTTCTGCACGGCGATGACCGGTGCACCCAGACCGGCATCCCTGTTTCTGCGACTGAAGCCCTGCACGATGACGCGGTCGGCGGACACGAACCGCTCCGTTTCTTCCAATTTTTGATGAAAGTTCGTCGTGTCGAGATCAAAGCCAAACCGACCGATATTCGTGACCACCCTGCCGGAAGCGATGCGCATGACCCCGTCCGCATCGGTCAAGGCTTCGGCCAGGGCGCTGTTGTAGAGATCGCAGGCCAGACGGAAGCGGCGGTCATGCGCGTCGGGAGGCGTGTGCCCATCACTGCCGACAAGAAATTGGTAGGCGTAGAAGACCGAGGCAAAAAAAAGCGGATTGGATGCGCCCGGCCCCTGGCTTCGCGCACGCATCCCGGCCAGATAGCTCAGTTCCGCCAGGGCAAAGATCGTGTCCGTGCGGTAGTCCCTGACGGCTTCTTTATGCAGCGATGTGAGCACCGTGACGGGATCTTTTTCAAACGCCGCGACCAGATCGAAGCGACTGAGGACATCAAGGGAGAAATGGCTGCATTCGTCCGCGCTGATGGCGCTGACCGAAATCTGGCCGTAGATGTCGCGGGGATCACCAGGACGAACGCCCATGGTCGTGGAGCAGCCGGCCTGGCTCAAGGCGGCAATGAACAAGAGCAAAATCCCGCCCCATTGCCACTGTCGTATGGCCTTGCCGAACTTCATCAGGAAGCCAGGGCGGAAATGGCGCGGAATCCGATGCGAGCGCTCCAGTAAAAAGGGACCACTATTTCTGGAAAAAGGCATATGGCTCCTGTCTGCTGGCCATGCGGGCTGCGTTGTTCTTGCGTGGGAAGAACTCCGAAACGGTTCAACGGGCAGGGCCGGGTTAGCCCCGATCCTGCCCGTTGCATGATTCGTCTAATCCGCCAGGGCCTTCTTATGGGCCAGGAGGGTAGCGTCGGCTTCGGCCTTCTCTGCAGGCTTTGCGGCCTTGACTTCCACTGTCACCTTCTGAATCCGGCCGTTGAAGCGGGACTTGGCTTCCGCCCCGATGTATTCCACCACCGGCGTCGCCAGGTCGATGCCCACATCGGCGGTTTCATCCGCGGAGAATATCATTGGCTGCGTGCGCTCGATGCGACCCTCTGCGACCTTCTTGTCGTTCACATAAAGCGTTCCCATCCCGCCCTTGCCAAACCCGCCGCCGTCGTAGGCGAACTCGAAGCGCAGCGTGTATTTTCCGCCCTTGAGCTTCTCGGTCCCCGCCACGGTCGTGCGCTCCAGGCCCAGGAAATTGTAGTCGTAAGCCGGCACGCCGTCCTTGACGTACATGGCCCAGCCGCCGAAACGACCACCCTGGGCAATGATCATGCCGTTGGCATCCTGGCCTGCGGGCACCTCGATCTCGGCGGTAATGGTCTTGGACTTGTTCTTGATGTTCAGGAACACGTTTTCACCCATGCCGGTCATGCCTTCGGCCAGGGTGATGGACGTCCGGCCGGCCATCAGGTCGGGGCGCCCTACAAGTTCCGCATTGAGACGCTCAAAAATACGGCTTTCCATGGGCAGCGCAAAATTCCGCTCCGCTTCCGCCAGGAACAACGCCTGCATTTCTTTGAGCTTCTGCGGGTTTTGTCCGGACAGGTCATTGATGAGGCTGAAGTCGGTGCGAGTGTCGTAGAGTTCCCATACGGAATCGTCCGCTATGTCACGGCGGGGCTTGGCTTCCCAAGGCGCCTTGAAGATGGTCCGTGCAAACCAACCGTCGTGATAGATGGCGCGGTTGCCGGCCATCTCGAAGTACTGGGTCGTGTGCCGTTCCTGGGCCTTGGCGTCATCAAAGCTGTAAACCATGCTCACGCCGTCCATGGGCCTCTGCTCGACGCCGTTGACGCTCTTGGGTTCGGGCAGGCCTGCTGCCTCCAGAATGGTCGGGGCCACGTCGATGACATGGTGAAACTGGGTGCGCAGCTCACCCTTGGCCTTCATGCCGGCGGGCCAGCGGATGGCCATGCCGACCTTGGTTCCCCCGTGGTCCGAGGCGACCTGCTTGACCCACTGGTACGGAGTGTCGAGGGCCACAGCCCAACCCGCCGCCATGTGCGGATAGGTCTCGGGGCCGCCCCACTTGTCGATGGATTTGAGCATATCCGGCACGGTTTCCTGTACGCCGTTGAAATACGTCATCTCGTTGAACATGCCGTTACGCCCGCCCTCAGCGCTGGTGCCGTTGTCGCCGTAAACGAAGATGAGCATCGTGTTGTCAAGTTGGCCCGTCTCCTCCAGAGCCTTCATCACCCGGCCCAACTCATGGTCGGTCATGTCCAGAAAAGCCGCGAAAACTTCGGCCTGACGGCTGAAGAGGCGCTTTTCATCATCGGAGAGAGTGTTCCAGTCCGGAATCGCCTCGGGCTTGGGGGCGAGCTTCGTGCCGCTGGGCACCACGCCGCGCTCAATCTGGCGGGCCAGAATTTGTTCACGCAACGTATCCCAGCCCTGGTCGAACTTGCCCTTCTGCTTGTCGATCCATTCCTGGGGCACATGGTGCGGCGCATGAACCGCTCCGGGGGCGAAGTAGACGAAAAACGGCTTTTCCGGGGTCAGGGCTTTCTGATGCTTGATCCAGGCCACGGTCTGGTCGGTCATGTCGCCCAGGAAGTGGTAGTTCGGATCACTTGGCAACTCGACCTGATGGGTGCCGTCATAGATGAACGGTGCCCATTGGTTGGTCTCGCCGCCCAGGAAGCCGTAGAACTTGTCGAAGCCCTGGCGAGTCGGCCAGCGATCGAACGGCCCTGACACGCTGGTCTCCCAGGTCGCGGTTTCGTGCCATTTGCCAAAGGCGGCGGTGCTGTATCCGTTCAGGCGCAGCATCTCGGCAACCGGGGCCACTTCGCTGGGGATCTGCCCGGTGTTGCCGGGAAAAGCCGTGCCCATCTCGGTGATGCCGCCCATGTTGTTGACGTGGTGGTTGCGGCCGCTCTTGAGGGCCGACCGCGTGGGCGAAGAGACCGCCGTGGTGTGAAAGTTATTGTAATACACGCCTTCACCGGCGATGCGGTCGAAGGTGGGCGTGTTTATGGGTCCGCCGAAGGCGCTCGTACCGGCGAAGCCGAGATCGTCGATGAGCACGACGACCACGTTGGGCGCGCCCTTGGGCGGCGTGACGGCAAACCTGGGCGGAGCAACGGCTTTGCTCGTATCAACTTCTTTGTACGTCTCGCGCTTTGGCTCCCTGATGGGCAGGACCGTACGGTCCAGGCCGTCCGACGCCTGCTGCGCCAGGGCGACGACGGGTTGCTGCGTGAAAAACGCGGCCAGGGCCATGCCCAGTCCGCCCAGGGCGGTCAGCGCCCTCCGTGATGTAGCCATAATGATTCTCCTCTGGTTCATGGTACTGAATTCATGTTCAGGTCAGCGAATCCACAACAACACCGGCTGGTTGCCGGACTTTTCCGAGGCCGGGAGCAATAGCGGCGCGTCGATGGCATCCATGATCCGCGCGAGCGGAAAATCCAGCTCCGCCAGCTTGCGGAAGCCGACCATGTACTTGCCTATATGATTGTAATACTTTGCATATCCTGGGCAGAGATAATTGAGACCAGCCTCTCCGGATTCTGTGTTGGCAAATCTGTGCTTTTGGCATCCGCCCCGGCAAACCCGGCCGACCGGGCATTCCAGGCACTGTCTGGGCAGCGCCGATTCCTTGCACCGCCCCCATTCAAGCTGCCTCTTCGACGCGACCATGGAGGCGACGTCGCCCGTCAGGATGTTTCCCAGCCTGTATTCCGGGTACACGAAATGGTCACAGGCATAGACGTCCCCGTTGTGCTCGACGATGCAGGCGTTGCCGCAATGGCGGGCCATGGTGCAGACCGCGCCCTCCTCGCCCAGGGCACTGGCCAGGGCCCATTCGAAATTCATGACGAACATGGAGCCCACGTCGTGGCGGACCCAGGTGTCGAAAATGGCGACCAGAAAGTCTCCGAAGCTCTCCGGCTCGACGCTCCAGGGAGTGACGGCGGAACTGCTGCCATGCCGCGTGAGGGGCGGCGTGGCCAGATTCAACCCCAGCGCCCGCGCACTCTCATCCGGCTCTCGCTCCACGATGGGCGAGAACTGGATATGGCGCACGCCCTGGTCCTTGAAGAAAGAGTAGATCTCAAGAGGATGCCGGGCGCTCTCGCGGCCGACCGTGGCCATGACGTTGTATTCCACGCCATGCTTCTGCAGCAGCTTCAGAGCCCGCAGAACCTTCTCGAAGGTGCCCCTGCCGGCGGCGTCCCGTCGATGGCGGTCGTGCACGAAGTCCGGGCCGTCCAGGCTGAGGCCCACCAGAAAGCGGTTCCGCGCCAGGAATTCGCACCACTCGTCGGTCAGCAGTGTGCCATTGGTCTGCAGGGTGTTCTCGAAGCTCTGGCCCTGACAGTATTTGAACTCAAGCTCCACGGCCCGGCGGAAAAAATCCAGCCCCATGAGCGTGGGTTCCCCGCCCTGCCAGCTGAAAAGCAGGCCCCCCGGCGTGCCCAGGTTGGCCGCGGCGCTCTGGCGCACGTAGGCGTCCA
>JFJP01006166.1_pt1 | contig 10170 bp, 9 predicted proteins | sample 431651 | NCBI WGS metagenome assembly JFJP01 (sample SAMN02602958, study PRJNA72255) | Microbial mat metagenome, whole genome shotgun sequencing project. | biome: fresh water; feature: sink hole; material: water; isolation source: purple microbial (photo- and chemosynthetic) mats found in... | reverse complement strand
CGCCTAGAAAATTGGTGAAATCCAGGCCAGTGAAGCTCAGGCCAATCACCTTGCCCCCGGCATCCTGGATCGGCAGGTACTGGGTAAAGTATTGGCGACCAAACAGGGTGGCCGCGCCCAGGTAGCTTTTGCCCTCCAGCGTGGCCTGGTAGCCCGGGTGGTTGCGGTCGAGCAGGGTGCCGATGGCGCGCTCGCCTTTTTCGTTTTTCAATGAGGTGGTGATGCGCACAAAGTCATCTCCGGTTTTGGCAAAAACCGTGGCCACCGCCCCGGTCATCTGGGTGAACTGGTCAACCGCCGAAAAATCCAGGTTAAGTGGCTTGTCGTTGAGCCTGAGTACCGGCGTGGCTTTGCCCGCGATATCTCTCGCCCAATGCAGCGCCACGGGCGCGCAAATCCCGGTCGGAGGCGCTGGCCAGATCAACTGCCAGCTTGGTTTTGGCCACTACCTCGGCATTGCTGGCGGCCTCGATCATCTTGCCGATCAGGTGGCTGATGGTAAAAATGAACACCGAAAAAAACACCAGTACCAGAACAAAGTTGCTGATAGCGAGTTTGATGCCGATGCTGGCGTTACGCCAGCCTTGGGTTGGGGAAGTCATGGGAGCCGGTGCCTTGCGGCAATGAAGGGTTCAGAATGTTTCCCAATCGGCATCCGCTGCGCCAGCGCTGCCGGTCTTGACTGGCTTCGCTTGCGGCAAAGCACGCGTACCAGGCGTTCCCGATGTCTGTGGCAGCGCAGGCCTGGCCTGACGGGCCGGGCTGATTGAACGGTGCGCGCTGGCCGTCCTGGCAGCGGGCAGATGTTGGGCCATGCTGTGGCTATCGAGCTTGAACACCGCCACCACCTGCACCAGGTCATGCGCCTGGGCTTTTAGACCACTGGCCGCAGCGGCCATCTGCTCCACCAGCGCCGCGTTTTGTTGTGTCACCTGGTCCATCTGGGTCACGGCTTCGCCAATTTGAGAGACACCCAGGCTTTGTTCGTTGCTGGCACTGCTGATTTCTCCCACAATGTCGGTCACACGGCGAATGCTGCTGACCACTTCACTCATGGTGATGCCGGCCTGGTCGACCAGCGCACTGCCTTGTTCCACCCGGGTCACACTGTCGTTGATCAGCGTCTTGATTTCCTTGGCGGCTTCTGCCGAGCGCCCGGCCAGGCTGCGCACCTCGCTGGCCACCACGGCAAAACCACGCCCCTGTTCGCCGGCACGCGCCGCCTCCACAGCCGCATTCAAGGCCAGGATATTGGTCTGAAAGGCAATGCCGTCGATCACGCCAATGATGTCGGCAATCTTGCGTGAACTCTCGTTGATACCTTTCATGGTGTCCACCACCTGGGCCACCACCGCGCCGCCCTGCACTGCCACCGTGCTGGCGCTGCGCGCAAGCTGATTGGCTTGCGCGGCGCTGTCGGCGTTTTGTTTGACGGTGGCACTGAGCTGCTCCATTGACGCAGCGGTTTGTTCCAGCGCACTGGCCTGTGACTCGGTGCGGGCCGACAAATCATGGTTACCCTGGGCAATTTCGGCGCTGGCAGTGGCCAGACCCTCCGAGCCTTGGCGCACTTCATGCACGATGCTGGCAAACTTGTCTCGCATTACGGCAATTGCCTTGAGCAGGCTGGCATGTTCGGGGTGCGGCACAGCAATCGCCACCGCCAGGTCGCCGTCGGCAATCCGTTGTGTGATTTCGACGGCGTAAGTTGGTTCACCGCCGAGTTGCCGCAGAATGCCGCGCGAGATCATAAAACCAATCGCCAGCATGGCAGCCACCAGGACCAGTGTGCCGACGGCAAAGCCGAGCGCCCGCTGCACCATCATGGCATCGACTGTATCAACGTAAACCCCCGAGCCGATGATCCAGCCCCAGGGCGCGAAGCCTTTGACATAGGAAATTTTTGGAACCGCGTCGGGGCTACCGGGTTTGGGCCACATGTAGGGTACATAACCACTGCCACTGGTTTTGACCGTTTTGACCATTTCCAAAAACAGGTGTTTGCCATCCGGGTCCTTGTTGTCGGTGAGGTCTTTGCCGTCGAGCTCTGGCTTGATCGGATGCATCACCATTTTGGGGTGCATGTCATTGATCCAGAAATACTCACCATTGCCGTAACGCAGGGCACCGATGACCGACATGGCCCGTTGTTTGGCATCCGCTTCCGACACCTTGCCATCAGCCACCATTTTTTGGGAATGTTGCAGCATGTCGTAGCCAATTTCCACCAACTGCTTGACACCGTTTTGGCGCTCTTCCAGCAACAGTCGCCGCTCCGAAATCAAAAAGATGCTCGCCAGCACGATGATGCCAAGCACTGCACTGAGCGTCAGCAGGCCCAGGCGCCGGGCGACGGGCATGGAAGATAGGTTGAACATGTTGATTCCTTCGACCGATAAATATGATGAAAACACCGTGCCTGCAGCCTATGCAGCAAACTAGCAGCGGCCAATTTAAGCGCCTTTTGGCACTCGCTTGAAAACGGCATTAGCTTGTCACCAAACCGGGCTGCCTGGTGTCGGGGAAACCCTAACTATATGGGAAATGTGCTCCTATTTTGTGCATTCCCCCGCGTTGAACCGTCTGCGCTTTTGGCAAGCCGCCGGTGTGCACCCGAATGGCGTGGCTCGGGATGCAAATCGAATCTGATCAGCTGTTCTTTCCGCTGCACCAGGCTGTTGACCAGAACCGCGGCACACAAGAAGATGACCATGCCAAACAAGCGGATGACGGTTCATCAAACACAGTCCAAAGACCTGGCGCAGGCGTTGGCCCAGCGCTTGTTGGAACCGCGCCGTGACCGATGTCCAATGTGTGCTTGTCAAGGTCAAGGCCGTGGGGATTTTGAGTGGAAACAAGTCTGCTATCACAAATGAAGCTGTCAGTGCACAGTGGTCAAGGGCTGAGAAGCACTTTTGTTCAGAAAAGATGGCGTTGGAGGTGACGGCAACAAACCCTCGGCGGGCGGGCCGTTGATCTCTTGTAAGGGGCAGGGGCGCTGCCTGATCATGCGCAAAACGGCGCGCGCCAGCAACGGACTGGCCAGGCTGCAAGCGGCTTGGGCAGCGACCGTGGCTTGTCGGGTCTGGCCCAGCATCAGTTCGCGCACGGCAAGCCGCGCCAGCGCCAGCGACTGGCGTTCGGCCTGGCGGGCAATCGAGAAATCGCTACCGCACCGTGGGCACTCGGTGGCATCACCCATGCGTGCGCGGCAAGCCGGGCAACGTTCCAGGGCTTGCATCAGTTGTCGAGGTAATACAGCACGTCGGCCAGCGTGGCCATGGCTTGCTCCAGCGCGGTGTCGTCAGACCCATCAGCCTGGGCCATCGCCTCGCGCACGGCTTCGATGTTGTCGATCAGGTCTTCGCGGTCATCGGCACCGGCGGTTTTGAGCAGGCGCTCGGCCTTTTCGATCAAGGCACCCGCCTCGACCAGGCTGCGCCGGTGCCCAAGCGGTGCGGCCACGGTCTGCGCACCATCCTGCGCTGCATCATCATCATCGTCTGGCCCCATGTCGTCGTCAAACATCGAACGGATGCGCTGATGCGCCTCGTCAAGTTTGCCGTCTTCAAAGCGGGAGATCGCGTTGTCAATGGTGATGCTGTGGGCCAGCCCGCTTTTCTTTTCGCTGGCGCGTACCTGCAGAATGCCGTTGATATCAATGGAAAAGTTGAGCACGATGGGGTTACCGGCGGGCACCTTGCGCAGGCCTTCCACCACAAAACGGCCGATTTCGATGTTGTCCAGGGCGTCCGGGGCTTCACCCTGGAACACCGTGACGTCAACCGCCTCCTGGTTGTCGAACAGGGTGTAGAACACCTCGCTGCGCGAGGCCGGGATTGGCGTGTTGCGGCGAATCAGCGGAACAAAACAGTAGGGGTATTCCCGACCCCCCAGGTCACCCACCGAGCTGGTGCCAAAGGTGTAGGGTGTGACATCAATCAGCACCGTCGGGCTGGTGCCGCCGGCGATGATTTCACCCTGGATCGCAGCGCCCATGGCAACACACAGATCGGGGTCAATTTCGCCATGGGGCTGGATGCCGGTGAGCGCTTCAAGCAGGCGCGACACCATCGGTGTGCGGGTTGCACCACCTACCAACAACACTTCGTCAATCTGCGCCACCCCCAGTTTGGCACCGGTCAGGGCCACATGCACCGCATCCATGGTCTCGGTAATGTAAGGCTCAATCATGGCCTCGTATTCGTCGCGCGAAATCTCCAGCGACAAATGAACCGGTGCGCCATCTTTTTCAAACAAAAATTCCTCGGCCACGGTGGCGTAGGGGCGGTCTGACAGCGCGATCTTGGCGGTTTCGGCCGCACGTTGCAGGCGCGCCATGGCAATCGGCGCGGCGGCTGCCGTGGCGGCATCGATGCCATGTGCGGTGCTCAGGTGCGCCAGCACAAAGTCAACAATGCAGCGGTCAAAATCGTCGCCACCGAGGTGGTTGTTGCCGTGACTGGCCAGCACCTCAACCACATCCCCCTCCATGTTCACAATCGACACATCGAAGGTACCACCGCCCAGGTCGTAAACCAGAGCCTTGCGTGCCTTTGCTGTTGCGGTGGTAATGCCACTGGCACTGCGGTGCGCGCCGTAAGCCAGGGATGCGGCAGTGGGTTCGTTCAGGATGCGCACCACCTCCAGTCCGGCGATCTCGCCGGCTTCGCGCGTGGCCTGCCGTTGGGCATCCGAAAAATAGGCCGGCACGGTGATCACCGCGCGCGTAACAGCACAACCCAGGTGCGCTTCAGCCACCTTTTTCAGCCGCATCAGGATCATGGCCGAGATTTCTGGCGGACTGTAGGGCTTGTCGCCCAGCATCAACTGGGTGGCCTCGCCCATACGCCGCTTGACCGAACGTATCGTGCGTTCGGGGTGCAGCACATACTGATTTCGCGCTGGCGCACCCACCAGCAGTACGCCGTCGTCACCCAGACCCACCACCGAGGGCAGGATGGGCACGCCAGGGTCGATTTCCAGAACTTCAATGCGGCCGTTCCTGACAACGGCAATTTCCGAATTGGTGGTGCCCAGGTCAATTCCCACAATGATGTCGTTCATGATTCAGTTTCTTTCTTGTTGACAATGACTTCAGCCAGCCGAAGCAGTTCTTCGTCGCGCAGATAGCCCTGCCGCGACACGCTGAGCACTTCGCCCGCACTGCGCTGGGCGTCATGTGTTACCCCGACCACCCGCATGGTGTTGGGGTCGAGCCGGCCACCCACGGCCTCGATGGGGCGCACATGCCGCTCGATCAGCGCGTCGTCCAGCCGGCGCAGCGTCAGTGCGATACCCTCACCCAGGCCCTGCGTTAGCCGTATTTCTTTGGTCGCCAGGCGCGCAAAGAACCCTGGCCGGTAGCCCTCAAAAACCGCCATGGCAGCCGCTATACGATCCCGCAAATCGATCAAATCCAGCAACAGGCGGCGCTCAGCCTGGCGTTGTGTTGCGCCCTGCGTCTCGCGGGCGCGCTCAAGGTCGCGGGTGAGCCGCTTGTTCTGCTCGCTGAGCAACTCGGTCAGCGCGCGGATTTCGTCGAGTGTGGTCTTGAACTGACGTGCCTGCACCCGAACCTCATTGCGCAACACCGACAGTTCGCTGAACAACAAGGCCAGATTGACCAGCGGCTCAGCACTTGCATCGTTGGCCGCAGCGCCATCATCCGGGTCCCAGCCGTCCAGGCAGGCGCGAAACTCGTCGATCAGACGCTGTTTGGCTTCAGTGTCCATCGCGACCGCCTTTGAATACACGCTGCAGCGTTGCGAGATTGGGACGGCGGGGCGAAAACTGTGTCTCCAGCAGGTGCAGCATGCCGTCCAGGTTGGGCGGCTCTTTGCAAAACAAGTCGTGCGCCAGCCGCAAGCGCGCCGTGGCTACGGCATCAAAGGCTCTGCGCAGGGCAGCAAAGCGCTCGGCATCGCGGTCGGGCGGCCAAAGGCGCACGGCGGCCAGGTAGGCGGCGCGGACTGCAGCGTCGTCGGCATTGCGCGTGATGCCGAGCAACTGGTAGGGATCACTCATCGAACAGACTTCCTTGGCCCGGGGCAGCCGGTTTGTTTTGATGGTTTTTGACGGGAACTGCTGGCTTCACCAGAGCCACATCCTCGTAAAACAGGTCAACGATGAGATCGAGGATGCGGCTGACAAAAAGCTTCTTGTTGCCGGCACATTCGCGCTCGATCTGGCGGTAAACAGCCTCACCGAGGTCCCGACGTGAGTTTTGCAGGAAGGACTTTTCGCCGCCGAGCTTGATGGTTTCTTCCATCAGGGCGCGAAACGCCTCCGGCGGCAGGTTGGCCAGATCAAAAGGCGACTTCGGCAATTTCGGTAATTTCGGGAATGCAGGCAGGCCCAACTCGGCATCAGTGAACCCGAAGCGGGATGCATCATCATCGATCAGGGCATCAATCCGCATGACAAGTCGCATGTCTTTGAGCGCACTGGCCTGTCTTCCGGCGTTTTCCAGCGCCTGAAAGTCGCGCTCGGATTTGATGCTATGGTGTAGATAAAAACGCGCGGCCACGGCGTGGTAAACAAAAATCGGCTGGTCTGGCCAGCGCTTGCGAGCCGCGTTGGCGAAGCTTTCGAGCAATCCCTGCTCTTTGTGGCGACTAAACGCCTCGCAAATGCGCTCGGTCTGGCGGGCATCGAAGGCCGGCATGGATGCGATTTTGTGGATGGCCAGGCGCCACGCAACCAAGGGGTCCGTGCCCTTGCGAATCATGGGTTCAGCCTGCTCTAGCACCGGCACCAAGTCCATCAGTTCGGCCGGCGTTATCGCGGTCTCAGCCCTGAGCCCGGCCTCGCTTAGCAAAATGATCGCCCTTTGCCGGTCAAAGCGGACAAAGACGCCCTGTGCTTCGCGCAGTAAACGCCAGCCCGCGCCCAGGCCGCCGCCCCAGGTGGACGCAGCAAGCCTGGCCAGACGCAAACGCTCAGCGCTTCCCGCCGGCTCGGTCCATGCCTGAAGCAGGTAGATCCGACCCTGGTCGGCGGCTGAGCCTAGCCAGGTTGCGGCTTCGACGATTTCTTTTTTTGCCGCATCTGGCTTGGCTGTCGCAATCTGTTTCACCGCGTGCGACAAATGGGCGTTGCCAAGCAGGCTGCGGACCTTGGGGTTCAGTGGGTCAAGCTCCAGCAGGCGCCGCGCTGTGGTGGCCGCCTTCTTGAAGGAACCCGCCGCCAGCGCGGTCTCAACCGCCTCGGTCAACAGGCCGGCATCTTCACCAAAATGGGCCAACGCCACATCGAGCTGTTCTCGTGCGCGTTTTAACTCGCCCTTGCGACGCCAATGCTGGGTCATAAGGATCTGGGCCGCGCAGTCATTCACATCGAGTTTCAGGCTGCGCTCGAGCATCTCCTCACCTTCAGGGTCCAGCAGGCCATCGCTGGACAGATGGGCGGGTGACAACGCCATGTGGCGCAACACCAGGGCGGCACGCAGCTTGTCCTGGGTGTCGCCGCTGGCGCAGAGTAGGTCTGCCGCGTCTGACCAGTGGCTCTCGGCGTGGTCCCAGTCACCGGTGATTTCTACCGCCAGGGCGGTGGCGCACTCCTGCGCCGTCGTCGTTGGGTTGCCGAAAATGCGTGGGTTGTCACAGCCGCGGCGTGTTGCCCAGGGGGCCAGCCATTGCCACGCTGCCGTGGCGAGTGGTTTGGGGAGATCGCGCGAATGGCGTTGCACCAGTTCAAACAAGGCGGCGGGGGCCAGTTGGGCATCGGCTTCAGCGATGGCCCGCAACAAGGGCGCGAACGCGGGCGGGCAACCCAGCAGGTCTAACACCATCGCCTGTTGGGCGCTGTTCAAGCTGGCCCAAAACCGCAGTCTTTCGGTCCCGACAAGAAGCAGCGTGCGCAAGGGGGCGGCGAGCTGCTCGAATGGGCCATCCGGCGGCACCCGGGCCAGCGCCAGACGCGCTGACTCCGGATCGGTTTCCCACAGCACCAAGGCCTTGAGCAGGCTGCGCAAGTCGCGGTAGGGGGAACGAAAGGGCAGGTTGGTCAGCGCGTTTTCGAGTGCCGCTGCGTCTTTGTCGGCATAAGCGCTCAGCGCCGCCAGTGCCGCCGGACGGTGCAGCAGCAGCAACGAGTCGGCCGGTAGCCGAGTCAATGTGGTGTCATTGGCCACCAACAGGGCCGGGGCCAACTGTGCCTCCAGGCGGGTGATCTCTTCGTTGGGTTGGGCGTCAGCTGCAGTGGAGCCGCCGACACGCCGGCTTGACAGGTAGTCCAGCACGTCGGCCAGGCGGCCTGCACTGATCAGCCAGCCGGCATAGGGGCCTTCCCACAGCGGTGTGCCACACAGCTCGGCGCGGCTGCGCCAGAGGGCGATGGCTTCTTCCAGCAGGCCCTTGGCTGCCAGTCCTTTGGCGCGCCCACCATAGGCGCTTGCCAGGGCGGCCAGCCATTCGGGTCGTCGCTCGGTCTTCAACAGGGCCTTGAAGCCGGCAATGGCATCGCGGTAACGCCCTTTTTCCAGATGAATCTGCGCCGTGTGCTCTTGCTCTTGAGCGGTGCTGGTGTTGGCGGGAGGCGGTTTGACAGGGCGGACCGGCTTTTTGGACATGTTTGTGGTGGGCAACACAATGGTTGGTGGAAATGTTACGCGGTTTAAACCGATTGGCGTCCATTCAAGGACTCAACATCGGATTTGTTGCGTATTCTCCACTGGAATCAAAAGGCATCCTGCCAGGGACTGCACTCCGTCATTGCACCATTTGATCCCACAGGGCCGGGCCAGCCAAGGACAACCAGGCACCACAAAGCATGAGAAGTGTCACAAAAACAGCGGCACTGCCGCAATCCTTGGCCTTTGCAGCGAGCACATGGATGTCGGGTGAGGCCATGTCAACCACCGCCTCCAGTCCGGAATTCAGCAGTTCCGCGACCAAAACCAGACCCATCAGCGCAAGCAACAACACCGTATCGAGTGTGGGGAGTTGAAGCCATAAGGTCAACGGTGCCAGCAGGAGCACCAGTACCAGTTCCTGGCGAAAGGCCGCCTCGTCACGCCAGGCACTGCGAATGCCTTGCTCAGAATATTGCATGGCGCGAAAAACACGAACAAAACTCAAGGCAGTCGTAGATTTCAAAAGAAACTCCAAAAAAGTCAAGGCACCAGATGATTTTTGAACCAGACTGGCGTGCGAGCCGAGCGCCACTTGTCTTGGTCCGAGCCCAACGCAATGTGGCGGGTTTTCAGCGTCTGCGACGCGTGCATCAGCCCAATGCTAAACCACACCGCAACGCTAAAGTAAAGCGACATCCAGACCACCTCGGACTCCCAGTCAGTCCAGCGATGAGAAAGCACCCAGCGGCCAGAAACGTCTGCCAGACCATGTGCGATGCTAAGGTACTGGTGCCCGCGGCCCTCATCGATGACCCAACGTGCCCAATACATCGGCACATCCACTGCAAACATATAGACCACATAGCAAGACCCGATGACGCTGGCCAAGGCCAAAAAGGGCCGATGGGACCGGTCACTTCGCGGCCATAGAAACAAAAAACTGGCGACAAGCATGGCCGCACTCAGTCCCCAAAGTGATTCCTCCAACACATGCCCAAAATTGGACGTGGTCAAGACAGCGTACCACGAGCAGATTTCGGCCACCACAATCATGGGTACGATCCAGCCGGAGACCCGGGCGGCGAACGGGCTGTCGTAGGTTTGTGCCACGGTCTTCAACAGCAATGCCCATTGCGCCGCAAAACACAGCTCTGCAAGCGTCGCAACCGATCTGCCAACAACGACGCTGGAAAGCCAAGAATCGACCATCACCAGGCGTTGTACGTCGTACACGGGGAAAACGGAGCGGTATGCGCATCCGAGGACATAAGCGGCAGAAAGGACGACATGCCAATGCATGTCCGACCCAATCGTGATGCGCAGTGTTCCACAGCGGCGGTGCAAAAGGTGGGTGGATGCGACCCAAGCGAGAACATTGAGGGCACTGACACCGCACAGAAGTGACCACCAAAAGTGCGTAACGTCATTCATAAATTTAACGATATAAACAATATATACCGTTTATACAGTTTTTAAGCAGGTTTGTAAAGAGCTGTGCTGAAATCGGGTGCGATTCAAAGTAATGTGGACTTCTCTCGAATGAGACCCACCTGGCACGCAGGCGGTCATGGAGCCTGGGCAGGCCGCGCACGGGT
>JFJP01045494.1_pt1 | contig 10172 bp, 12 predicted proteins | sample 431651 | NCBI WGS metagenome assembly JFJP01 (sample SAMN02602958, study PRJNA72255) | Microbial mat metagenome, whole genome shotgun sequencing project. | biome: fresh water; feature: sink hole; material: water; isolation source: purple microbial (photo- and chemosynthetic) mats found in... | reverse complement strand
ATTTTACCGCAGGCATATAGTTAATATTCCGAGGATAAAATTTTGAGCATAACGCCGAGGTTGGGCGAAAAGACCATTTTGCAAGAGGCTCTCTTATCTCTTACTGAGACACATGTGCTCAAGCTGCGGCCCGACGACCTTCCAGTCGACACAGGGTCTGGCAAACCCCTTTGGCTGGGTCAAGGGACAACCAAAACCGGAATCATCAACATATACGTCGCCGTAGGCCTTGGGGCTCGAAGTCCATGAATCCTGGTCGGGATTTCTGTTTATTCCATACAACACGATGCCGTTCCCTTCTAAAAATTGTACGGCATCCCGCAGGAGACGCGTGCCGGCTGGACTATTGGAGCGCATGGTAAAAAGAATCAGCTTTGCTCCGTGTCTCTGCAATTTCTTCAACCAGTTTATCGCCCCTGGCACCGGCGCACCTATATCCGGATAACGGTGATCGACCACCGTCCCGTCAAAATCAACACATATATACATTTCAATCCTCCACAGATCATTGCCGCAACTTTTGATTGCATACGCTAATGCAGCTTAGAGACATTGCAATGTTGAAGCCACCTGAGCCAGAGAAAAATGGTGCAACCTTGTGGCCGGCAAAATATTTTTACAGGGTCCCGGCCAGGAGGGCCTGCAAGGCGGTCTGACGCTTGCTCGTGTCCTGCCGCTGCACCGCCATGGCAAGGGCCTTGCGACTGCCCACCAAGACGGCAAGACGACGCGCCCTGGTCAATCCGGTATAGATGAGATTGCGGAAAAGCATCTTAAAGTGCTGAGTCAAAACGGGAATAATTACTGCCCCGAACTCACTTCCCTGTGATTTGTGAATGGTTATGGCATAGGCAAGGTCAAGCTCAAGAATATCGTCCTTCTGGTAGAGCACCTGGCGCCGGTCGGGCTGAAACTCGACCTGGCAGGAAAGACTGTTGTTATCTATGGCGATAATCCTGCCGATATCACCGTTAAAGACATTGAGTTCGTAATTGTTGCGTTTATGGATAACCCTGTCGCCGGTGCGAAAAATCCTCTCCCCCACCGATAACTGGGCTTTACCGGGAGTGGCGGGATTGGCAGAATCCTGAATAACACGATTGAGATTGGCGGTGCCGAGACTCCCCCGCGTCATCGGCGAGAGAATCTGAATTTCTTCATCATTGCCATGGTATTTGGGAATCCACTGCATATAAAGACGTACGACTGCTTCAACGGCGGCAAAACCGTAATGGAGGGTCGACCAGGGATGAATTTTCGCAAGAACCGCCCGCAACTCCTCTACTTGGCCGTCGGCAAGACAAACTTTCTGCAAATCAACATGCTGAAATTTCTTAGGAATTGTAAATTCCTGCGCATAGGCGGAAGAAATACCTTCCTCCGTTCTGAATTCATAAAGGTTCTCACCGGTCGCGGGACTTTCCATTTGAGAGGGCAGAATCCGAGAAAACCGTTTTACCCGAGCGACAAAGTCGAGCTGCTCCTTGGTCGCCTCGTCTGAATCGATAAAGAGGCAATCGACTTTTTCCCGCCAGAGTTCCGGTTTTTTAAAAGGCGAATCGATGGGGGGTGTTATGCCGTTATTGAGCTGATGCGCAAAGGCGATGATCTTCGATGCCTGGGCCTGGCGGAAAATTTCCGTCAGGCGAAAGACGGCAACACCACCGGAAGAAATAATGTCTCTCAACACATTGCCGGCCCCGACCGCCGGCAGCTGATCACCATCGCCGATAAAGAGCACCTGACAGGCCGGAGGCACCGCCTTAAGGAGCGACGCGGTCAGGGAGATATCGAGCATTGAACATTCATCGATGATGAGGACATCGGTCTGCAGGGGGTGTTCCTGATTTTTCTGAAAAGTACCGTTCTGCCATTCCAGCAGGCGGTGCAGGGTCTTCGCCTCCCGGCCGATAACCTCGGACATCCGCTGTGCCGCTCTGCCGGTCGGGGCGGCGAGCAGCACCCGCTTGCCCAAAGCCTCCAGCAATCTGACAATGACAAGGGTCGTCGTGGTTTTGCCGCACCCCGGGCCACCGGTGAGCACGGAAAAACGAGCGGCGACAATGGAGCGAACACCACGGGCCTGTTCTTGGCTCAGGCGAATTCCTTGCTGCAGACAGTAGCTTTCTACCCATTCGCCGACAAAGTGTTCATCAAGAGCGAGCGGATACTGCATCGAGCGGATACTTCGCGCGACGAATTCTTCATCGTAATACAGCGACTTTGAATAATAGCAAACCATCTCACCCCCGCCCGGCTGCGGCCAAATCCGCACCTTCAGCTGCTGCTCATCCTCCATCTTCTTGAGAATTTCCAGGAGACGCCCGGCCGGATCAAAACCAAGGAGTTCTTCAATTTCGCCGTGAATTTGCGTTAAATAAAGATAACAATGCCCCTGCTCCCGTCCGGCAGCAAGGATATGGCGCACCGCTGCACCTATCCGCTTTTCACTGTCCACGGCCAGTCCAAGGCTGAGGGCAACCCGATCGGCAGAAAAAAAACCGATCCCATAGAAATCAGCCGCCAGGCGATAGGGATCTTCAGAAACAAGGCGAATAGCCTGATCTCCATATTTTTTATAGATCCTGACGGCAAAAAGTGTTGAGATACCATGTCCCTGGAGAAACATCATAACCTCACGGACCATGCGGTGTTCGCGCCAGGCATCGCGGATGGTTTCCAGCTTTTTCGAGGCGATGCCCGGCACCTCGATCAATCTGTCGATGTCCTTTTCAAAAACCTCAAGGGTGTTTTCCCGGAAATGGCGAACAATAGCAGCAGCGGTCTTCGGGCCGACACCATGGATGAGGCCGGAGCCAAGATATTTTTCCAGGGCCGCGGCCGAAGCCGGTTTTTTTTCGATGGCTTTCTCCGCCTTGAATTGCCGCCCGAATTGGGGATGAAAGGTCCAGGCCCCATGAAATTCCATGGTGGCTCCGGCAAAGACCTGGGTTTGGTGGACGGTTACCGTCTCGACGGCTCCCGGGCTGTGAAAAGGGCTGACACGCAGAACCGACCAGCCGGTGTCGGAATTATGATAGGTGACCCGCTGGACAATGCCTTTGACGGTTTCCTGGATATCTACCATGATCGGCACGGGCAGGTGGGCATCAGTGCCGGCAATTCCCGTTTAACACAAAGTTTTTCCTTATATTTTTATATATTCCGCCAAGCACGGCTAATGCACCTTTCGCAGAAGTTGATGGCCGAAACGAATACCCTGTCCAGCGGCAAGCATGGCTTCTATTTTTTCGTGCACCTCTGCCAAAGGGATTTGCAGGGCAAGCGACAGCTGTTCCGCCGTATAATAACCAAGGCCTTTTTCGTCCTGTAAAAGAGGTATCAGCTGCGGATGGTTTGTGTGAAAATCGCGGTTCAGTTCATCCCGAACCTCCTCCGCCACGTTTTCATACAGGTATTGCATGGCGGCATGGAGAAGATATGATGCCTCACCGCCATGACCCAGCCCGCCTGCCGCCACAATCTGCACCGCATCCTCCAGGCAGGTAAATTGATCATGCAAGGCCTTGATCATTTTTTCCGACAGATCGACGGAAAGGCAATTGCAAGTACAGCCGACGAGAAACTTGCCGCCGGTGACAAGCGGGACAAGAGGGAGAACATTCCCCGGTCGACTCCGACCCGACCGGCACCCGCCTACTCTTTTTTTCAAGGGACTTCATTTTTATTCTTACAATGTTTTTTTGAAGACCTTTGACGAAACCAAGTCGGCAATGACACTCTGTGATTTTTCGTCAAGATCGACAAAGGCAACTCCCACCCTATACTTACCGGCATGGTCTCCTACATTTTTTACAAGTCCCCGGGAAATTACCTTTTGGGGGCCAAGATAAAAACCAACCTTCAGCGGTTGCTCCACCTGCGGCTCCATTTTCAACAAAACGGAAAACCCACCTTTGGCGATATCCAACAACAATCCGGTTTCATCAATATTTTTAGCGACAACTTTTACCGGTATTCTTTTGACACCAAGGGCGGCGCAGAGGTCATCATCAACAATCCGCATCAAGGCTCGTTTACCGAGTGGATTATCCGGTTCAAACTTCCAATCCACTTCCAAACCGGCCAGCGCTGGGATTTGCCCCCAGTCTTTCTTATCCTTTGTCATACACTGTCTCCCCGAGAACTGCCTTTTTCGTCAATGGGAATGCTTCCACTCCTCATTGCCGCTGCAGTCGTCTTCTTCAACTCTGTAAAAATTTATGGCTGAGACCAGACCGTTACCGTCCATACTCGTTTGGCCCCTCTGAATCCTTCACACACCAAAAAATCATGACAATCCAACCGATCAGCGGGATAAACCCGATGAGTTGCCACCAGCCACTTCGGCCGATATCATGCAATCTTCGAGCTGCAACGGCGACGGATGGCAACAGGGTGATGAGAGAGAGGAGGGACGCAAGTGAATCACTGATCATTTGTCCGCACAAACACAGGAGAAAGACAAAAAGTGCCCACCACCAGAACTCTGATCGTTTAGCTCGCCCATTAAACTCGGCGAATTTGGTAAAGCAAGTTTGAATTGATTGAATAAATGTCATAACGCTCCTTTATTTTGTAGTTTCCGCAAAATACTAAAAATGAGAGAGTGTTCCCGAAGACTTACCCTGTGGCGTATCATTCAACGAACCTCCCTTTGCCGCAGCCTGTAAACGATGGAGGGCATTGCCTGGCCATGTTTCTACGGTCCCGCTACCGTCCTTTTGTTTATGGAGACGAGTAAGTGTGTCCATGGGTATATCGCAGGAAAAGACAACCCTGCCGGCCTCGGTCTTATAATTGATCTGATATTTGAACCGATGCGGATTGTCCTTTATCAAGGAGAGCAGGGCTCGGGCCTGGCCGAGAGAGCCGAAAGAAACGTTACGAACACCCAAATCCCGAGTAACGGCATCCGCACCATTACAGTTCGCCGACAGAAAAAAAACCGACAGAAGGAGAATGAGAAGCGTGGAAAAATAATTTTTCATCGTATTGAATCTGATGCTCTTTATCAAATGAGTCTTTTGCAATCTCTGGCGTTAACTGTAACCCAAAGCATCAAGCTGTTCATCATCAAAGCCGAAAAAATGGGCGATTTCGTGGACGACGGTAATCTCGATCTCCTCAAGTAATTCCTCTCTACTCCGGCAATACGCTTCCAGCGGTTGTTGAAAAATGAAAATGGTGTCGGGATAGAGGGGAGGGTCCGTCGCCGAGCGATCGATCAGAGGCACCCCCGAATAAAAACCGAACAACCCTTCCCCGGGGGGCAAGCCCAACTCCTCCAGGATTTCCTCGCTCGGATAGGGCTGTACGGAAATCACTATATTATCGAGCTTTCGGCGAATTTCTGCAGGGATCCGGGAAACAGCCTGTTCAACAATATCACTGAAAGCCTCGGTGCTTAAGTTTTTCACGCGATCGCAACCTGCCTTTTTGCAACTCATTCTCTTCCATTTCCCATAAGAGTATCTCTTTTCAACACTCCCTCAAGGAAAATAAAACAAAAAGTAAAGTTATAACAGAGAATTCCATATATCGCCGAAAAAAAACTGCTGCCGATGGAAGAACCTGTTCATCATTAAATACTTGGTCCACAGGGGTTGCATATACCTTCTTTTTGCGATACACCCGAAAGAACTGATGGACCTTCGACCTTTTTACCGGCCTTGCATGATTTGGCTTTATCTTCCCTGAAGAACGTCAGTCACCGAGGAGAAACGACATGCCGACGAGAAAGGACGTATTCAACAAGCTCAATGCAACTAAAAAGCTGCCGACACCATCCAGTACCACCATGGAGGTTATTCGCTTATGCCAAAGTGACGCAACCTCGCTCAACGATATAGCCGCTGTCGTTCAGACTGATCCGGCCCTATCGGCAGAACTTCTTAAATACGCAAACGCAGCCTTCTTGGCAACCGGTCTTCAGGTCGCCTCCATCCAGAAAGCTACCGTCAAACTCGGCATGAAAACCGTTGTTAACGTGGCTCTCGGCTTTTCACTGCTTTCCGCCAACAAACAGGGAAAATGCACGTCCTTCGACTATGAAAAATTCTGGTCGGCTTCTTTGCTGCAAGCCATCGCAGCCAAATCCATTGCCTCGCTCGGAGAAGCCCATGACCCAGAAGAGCTTTTTATTTGCGGACTTCTTGCCAATATGGGGCAACTTGCCTTGGCCAGCCTTTTTCCAATAGAATATGGCAACATTCTCAAAACGATAGCGGAAAAAGCCGATTGCCTGCCGGAAGAAGCAACTCTGCTGCGCAGCTCAATGGAAAAACATACTTTCCATATAGACAGTTCAGAACTGACCATTGAACTTTTTCTCGACTGGGGACTCCCTGCCCATTATTCCTTGGCGGCCGGACTTTACCACGACCTGGGTAATGACGAACTGGGGAGTGGGAAAACCAAGCAAATTGCAGAAATTCTTAGTATTGCCAATCAAATTTCAAGAATCTGCATGAAGTCGCATCCGCACCCGGAACAACTGAAAAACATTGAAAACGCCGCGAAGAAGTTCGGTGTCAATGAAACACTCTTCTGGTCCTTTTTCGACTCAATCATTTCTCAATGGTATGATTGGGGGCAAATCTTTGCAATCAAGACCCGGCAATGCTCATCCGCAATAATAATGGGCGGAAATACCTAAGCAAAAAATCGCTCAAAGGGTTCGAGAAATTCGCAGGGTTTTATATTCCTCAAAAACAGGAATATCTGCTCCTGATAATTGATAATCGGCGACCGTTTCCAGGTTCACCCATGCAAGTTTACTATGCTCAACTGATTCGGGAATGCCTTTGATCAAAGCGCAACGAAAGGGAATAAGGGTCAAGGTCAGGTGCTCGTAGACGTGATCATTGGGCGTCAAAGCCTCGCAGATTTCAATGGTGACATGAAGCTCTTCAAAAATTTCACGTTTTATCGCCGCTTGCGGAGATTCGCCGTCTGCCACCTTACCTCCCGGGAATTCCCATGTGTTTTCAAGCGGATGCCCGGGAGGCCGCTGAGCAAGGAGGAAATCTCCCTTTTTTTCTATTATGGCACAAACAACGTCACCAATATGCTTCATGGAAATATCCACTGCAGCGACCTATTGAAATTATTGAGAGGCTTTTCCAGCTATTTCACCTCTTGCAAGACCCTTTCCTGCCAAGCCTTGAATTCAGGAAATCGATTCTCGAACTCGAGCCTGAACCATCCGGCAAATCCCGGTCGGGATCTTTGTTCATGCTTAATCCAACTCTGAACTTCGCGAAAAAAAGCAGCATCCAGTTTTGCCAGGGTAAGATATGTCCGCAACACCCTTTCCTCCGGTTCCTCTAAGGGAGAAAGGCCTTGGATGCCTTCGACCATTGCGCTTGGTCTGTCCGGCAACTCGGCCGTGAACATTGGCCCCTTCCCTGATGACAACCATTCGACATTACATGAAAAAAAATCAGAAAGCCGCTTCAGTGTCGCAGTGCTGGGGATTACTTTTCCCGTGACCCATCGACTGACCTGAGATTTATGCGTTGCAAGACCCTCGATGAGGTCCTTTGGCTCAATCTGACTCACCACCATTATTTTCTGCAATCTTTTGGCAAAATCACATTTCAACTGACTCGAGTTCACGTGTTTTCACTCTGGAGGTAATTTCTATGGAATTTGAGCCTCTCCCTCTTCCCCAAGACGCTCATCCTCTTATCGACATCGCTACTTGTTAAAATAATTGCTAATTGTTGTTTGACCGGGTAGTTTTCAGGCAATAACTGAGATTGCCCGTTTTGTATGATTTTACCGTGAAATCATGCAAAAGCACACAAACTTATTACCTTTACTCGCCTTCATCATCTTGCCGCTACCTCAAATCATTACCCACTATCATGGCCCGTACTCCCGCGATTTTTATCAATTGCCGGCGGATGCCGGCCGAATTGAAGAGGTTGTCCTCTGTGTTGCCAACTTTTTCCAAAAAGGGGTTATCTGCCACATTACCCTGAAAAGTTCCCATATGCTGATAAATAACGGCAAGGGTTACACCTACGAGGTCAAATTCCATAATGGCGGCAGAACCTTAAAAAGACGATTCACTGCCTATCGTTTGGGGAACATGCACTCAAAAAGCGAATGCTATCAGGTAACCGACCCCAAAGGCCAATATCTGGTCGTTAAAATTCCCCCCCAGCCGATAACAGACATTGACACCTATTTAAATGCCGTCAGCCACGAACGCAAACTCGCAGAAAAATTGTTTGAATTAGGCATCAAAGTCGTAGTGCCTTGTTTGAGTTCGGTTATGAAACATCTGCATAAATTGGAATCGGCAAAAAAAATGACCCCTTCTCAACTTGAGGAAGCCTATTCCAAGATATTACGCGTTGCCGACAACAAGTACATAGATCAGTTCAAAATTAGAGAAAAATTTGTCTTTTTTATGGAATTTCTTGACGAGCCTTTTCTTGGGAAGGTCGTTCGAGAATTTTATAACAATGACCTGTTGGCCACCCTTAAAAGAGAATACTTCGAAAGGGATCTGTTTCTGTTAGAGAACCATGACAGAATAGGTTTCATGAGTGATTACAGACACATTGGAACGATGAAATCACTCTACGAATTGTATAGCGGCTTACAGGAGACATTTAAAGATTTTTGTGCAAAAGTTGACTCCATCTTGAGTTTATATGAAATACCAGCAGGAATAGGGAAAAAAAAGGAATGGTTCGTTGCCAGTTGCCTGGGAAAATTCATTGATGAATCGACCTTTGGCGAACACTGGGATGCAGAATACGGCGATAAAGGACTCATTGTAACGAGGCTGAACACCTTACTCAATCAAACCATTGAAGGTTCCGTATCGCTGCATCACTATCTAGGGGTTCTTGATCGAGAAGTGCTTTGGACTGCCTTTAAACATAGCGCCGGCAAGATGAGGATGATCGGCAATAAACTCCTCGTCCTCCTGGTAATGCTTGAAAAAATGGGCCTTGTCCTGCGTGACCTGAAAGTCGATAATCTCTTTATTGCCGATGATGAGAATATGGAACTCGGCGTCATCGACCTGGAAACAGGAGGCTATATAGGCTCGGGAAGAATTGAAGGAATTGTTCCTGCCGGAATGCCAAGCAATATGACCATATCGAATCTCCTCTTCGTCAGCCAGATCAAGCGAATCTACGGAGACGAAAATGTCGCCAGTATTCTGCATCTTCAGGACTGGTATGCAACAATCTCCATGATGTTTGAAACAAACACCGGCGCACTCTTGTTTGATGATCCGCGAAATTACATTGTTAAAATCAACCGTCAGATTGATGAGAGACTCGACGCCAATTATCGCACCTTTGTCCGCGATAATCCCGGCGTTAAAGTTACCCCCGAGATGATAGAAGACTTTTTTTCTCTTTCCGATGAAGAGATCAAAGGACATAGCTGGCAATTCTGGAATCTGGCAAAATTAAACCTTGAGCAAAAGCGTGGTGAATATTCGACCAAGCTGCAAGAAATACAATATACTCTGCCGCCTGAACTGAAAACGAAATTCATGAGTGATATCGAAGAAGAACAGCGGCACATTCAGGAATGCTATCACAGGTATAAATTAACCGCAGCCTCCATCGAGTACTTGAATCAACCAACCACATCATCCACCGTTCTGAAGAATAATCTGGCCATTAAAGAACAGCTTTTTGCCGTGAAGAAAAACCATCAATCAACCAAGGACAAAACAAAGATCAAGTTGGCCAAGGAAATCGATATTTACAGGGCATGCGTTATGCAAAAGGAAAAGGAAGAGGCCTTGCTGAAGAGGCTTGCTCTTCTTGATGAAGATTGTATTTCCGCCTTTGATTTATTCCCCATTATGCTGGACTTTATTACCAAGGTGATGTCGAAAGACGCATGGTTTCAATACAGCCCGGAAGCTGATGACCTGTCGAAAGGGCGTCAATATAAAAACGAAGAACCCTCTATCCCTGCCGGCAATTGGAAATCTACCATTATCCCTTCAAGGGAAGAATTGCTGCAGAGAAGCCGTTAAAATCCTCGGCCGGCAGGATCTCAAGTTTTGCAAACCGTTCACCCTGCTTGACAAAACTCAACCGCATTGCACCCCCGTTTTTTAGCACGGTACATGGCCTCATCAGCGGCGTGGAGCAGGTCCCGCTCTTTGTCTCCATGTTCAGGAT
>JFJP01041417.1_pt1 | contig 10172 bp, 8 predicted proteins | sample 431651 | NCBI WGS metagenome assembly JFJP01 (sample SAMN02602958, study PRJNA72255) | Microbial mat metagenome, whole genome shotgun sequencing project. | biome: fresh water; feature: sink hole; material: water; isolation source: purple microbial (photo- and chemosynthetic) mats found in... | reverse complement strand
TCGCTGATGGATGACTTCCGCGACAATGCCAGGGAACTGCTGGGGTTCAGGGGACCGCTGATCCCGTGGCGTTCGAGCACGCATGGCCGCACGCATTTCCTGGCCTACAAGCAGCGGCACCACGATTTCCCCGGAATCTACTGGTTTGCCGGCGCGGCCTGGTTTGCCCAGTTGTATTACGACTACTACCTGTATACCGGTGATGACGCATTCCTCGAGACGCGGCTCAAGCCCTTCCTGCTGGATGCGGCGGCCTTCTACGAGGACTTCCTGACGCTCGAACAGGATGGCGAATACGTGCTGGCGCCCGACTCCTCGCCCGAGAACGAAACGGTGGATGGCGTCTGGATGGCGCCCAACGCGACAATGACCATTGCCGCGATCAAGCAACTCCTGAGGACGCTGCTGCACCTGAAGGGCAAGCTCCAGGCAGACGAGGCGCAGGTGGCCAGGTGGCGGCAGATGCTTGGCAAAATGCCCGCGTACCGGATCGGCGGCAACGGGGCGCTGAAGGAATGGACCTGGCCAGGGATCGAGAACAACGAGCACCACCGCCACGCCTCGCATCTGTACCCGCTCTATTACGGTATGGATCCGGAGATCGCCGCCCGCGACGATCTCAAGGAGGCCTGCCGGGTGGCGATCGACCAGCGCATGGCGTACCGGCGTCCCGAGAACGGCGGGTTCATGGCGTTCGGATACACGCAACTGGGCATGGCGGCGGCGCATCTTGGCGACACGGCGCTCGCCTACGAGTCGGTCGAGTACCTGGTCAACAACTACTGGTCACCGGTCATGGTCTCCCAGCACAACCGCGACGACGTTCCCGCCGTGCTCAACATGGACATTTCTGGCGGGCTACCTGCCCTGGTGATCGCCATGCTGGTGCAGGATGACCTGCCCGGGGAAACGGATGACGGCTGGGTGATCCGCCTGCTGCCATGCCTGCCGGAAGCGTGGCCGGCAGGGCGGCTGGCAGGCGTCCGCTGCCGGGGCGGATTTGAAGTCGACCTCGAATGGCGTGGCGGCAAACTCGTGTCCGTGAACGTGACCAGCCTGCGTGGCGGGCAGTGCCGGGTCGAGTATGCGGGCCATGTGGCGGCGCTTGCATTCCAGCAGGCGGAACGAATCCGGCTGGATTCGGAACTGGAAAGGGAATGAGACGATGAAAAGCGTGTTTCCGGTCGGAACGACCATCTACAAGCCGGCGCAATGCAGCGAGGGCTACAACCTCATCTCGGGGACGGGCGTGGTCAAGCTCGTCAACATGAGCGGCGAAGTCGTGCACCGGTGGGATATTGACACGAACCTCTACAAGGGGTTCATCCACCGGGCGAGGATGCTGGAAAGCGGACGGCTGATGCTGCTATTCGGCACGGCGGCCTATGAAAGCCGCGTGGTGGAGTTCGACTGGAGCGGACTGGAGACCTGGTCATACACCCCGGAGCGCTTCGCCCATCACGACTTCTGGCCGACGGCCGACGGCAACGTGTTCCTGATCTGCAACATCCCGTTGCCGGATGAATACCTCGAGAGGATTACCGATCCGGCGCGGCGGGCGGTCAAGGTCTTCGGCGACGAATTGATCGAAGTGGATCGCGCGAAGCGCGTGGTCTGGCGCTGGGTGCAGCACGAGCACATGGATGTCAACTGGTGCAACCCGATCCCGGCCAACCGGAACTGGGCGGGCGGGGCGGACAACAACACGATCACCGACTGGACCCACACGAACACGATCCAGGCCCTGCCGGCGAACCGGTGGCACGACGCGGGCGACGTGCGCTTCAAGCCCGGCAATATCCTGCAGAGCCTGCGGCAGCTCGACACCATCAGCATCATCGACAAGGACAGCGGCGACATCGTGTGGTGCTACACCGGCGACTACAACGGCGGGATGTCGGGGCAGCATGAGCCGCACATGATCGAGAAGGGGCTGCCCGGAGCAGGCAACATCCTCGTCTTTGACAACGGAGCCTCGCCCTGCAAGGATCTCGCGCACTGCGGCTGCTCGTATGTACTGGAGATCAATCCAAGCGACAACAGCCTGGTCTGGGTCTATGACGACAGCCATAAGCTGCACGCCCGTTTCACGGCCAACTGCCAGCGGCTACCGAACGGCAACACCCTGATTCTCGAATCCATGTGCAGGCGGCTTTTCGAGGTCACCCCCGGCAAGGAAATCGTCTGGGAGCATATCCTGACCGACCCCGCGCAACGCGTGTACCGGTATCCCTACGATCACTGTGGACCGTTCAAGGCATTGGGCCTGCCGCAGGAGGCTGCGCCAGCTAGAAGGTCTTGACGATGGGGCGGTTGAGCATTTTCTCGTAGATCCCGAAGTATTGGCGCGCGGTCTCCTCGTGGTTGAAGCGCCCGATGCTCTCGCGCATGATGCGCTCGATCTGCGGATGCCGGACTGCGTCGGGAAGGCGGTAGAAGCTCATGGCCTGCTCGACAGCCCAGAACAGGCCGTTGCTGTCGTAGGTCTCGAAGACAAACCCGTTGCCGCTGTTCTTGCCGATATCCAGATGCGTGACGGTGTCGTGCAGCCCTCCGGTGTCGCGGGCGACCGGCAACGATCCGTAGATGCTGCTGATCATCTGCGGCAGGCCGCAGGGCTCGAAGCGCGAGGGGATCAGCATGAAGTCGGACGCCGCGTAGCCAAGCCGGGACAGCGGTTCGGCAAAGTCGCAGACCGCCACCCGGTCGTAGAAGTCGTGGTGCTCGACGATATCGTGGAACACCTGCTGGTAGGCCCCGTTGGCGACAATGGCGATCTGCAGGTTGTCCTTCCAGTAGGTCGATACCATGCGGTAGAGGATATCCGCGAAGAGCTGGCAGCCCTTCTGGATGGGATCCAGCCGCGAGGGCCAGAAGAAGATCGGCGCATTCGGATCCGGCTTGAGCCCGACCCGTTCCTGGAACTGCGCCTTGTTGCGTCGCTTGCCCTCGACATGCGTCTCCGGCGTATAAGTGACCTCCAGCATCGTGTCGCAGGCGGGGTTGTTGGAGGGGTCCGGGGCGTTCAGTATGCCGCTGGCACAGTCATTGCGCTGCTTCTGTAGCATCTCGTGGCGGATGTTGCCGGGCACGAAATCATGCTGGCCATCGCAAACCTCATCGAGGAACGTCGGGCTGACCGTGTTGATGTAGTGGGCACCGAAAATACCGCTGGCCAGCATATCCACTGGGTTGTTGTTGCGGGACTCCTCATAGTTCAATGGCTGGCGACCGAAGAAGAGATACTTCCAGAAACCGGCGGCATCGATCCCCGCGTCCTCGATCTGCTCCAGTGTCGACTTGTAGGTGTGGATGTTGTGCACGGTGAAGAGGCTCGGTATTCCGAGCCGACGGGCGGCGGCGGGTACCAGGCCGGTCATCCAGTCGTTGCAGTGGATCAGGTCGGGATCCACGGACGGGATGATGTTGTTGATCACCTCGCGCTGGAAGGCCAGCGCCACCTTCTTGTTGCTGTACTCGTCGTTGCCGTAGACGGCGCTGCGGTAGTAGAAGCAGCGGTCCTCGGCCCGGTGGATGCGCGCCTGAGGCAGCTTGTTCATGTAGACACGCAGCTCATCGCTGATGAGTTTGCCGGCGTCGACATGGAACATGCGCCGGTAATGCGGCAGGGCGACATGCACATCCGCGCCGAGATCGAAGAGCGCCGCCACAAGCGAGGAGGACACGTCCGCCAGGCCGCCGGCCTTGGCGCTCATTTTGTTGGCCATGTTCCCCATGCCGGTCGGCAGATAGGTGATTTCCGGCGTGACGATCAGGATGCGCGGGTTTCGGCGTTGTCGGGTCCGTGGAGGCATGGTGTCTTGTTCCTTTCGCTTTTAGCTGTCGGCCCAGGTGGTGAATCCGGGCATGATATGGTCCCATTCGTTCCCCTTCGGGGTTACTCGGGTGGTGAAGGCGTAGCGGCCGGTCCGCTCGCAGACCAGCTTGTGACGGTAGCGGTAGAGACCATCGCCAATGTGGCAGCCGTCGGTGGCAACCTCGACCTTGCCGTCGACAATCCGGTTTTCCGGATTCACGGGGCCATAGAATACCTCGACATCGACTTCCGCCGGTTTCAGGTCCCCGAGGAACACCTCGGTGGAAAGGGAGAACGTGTCGCCGACATGCAGTTTCCCCAGGTCACTGTCGTATTGCGGCTGGCGCACGCGGACGGCATGCCATGAATCCTTGAGGCGCCTGTGCTGCTTGACCAGCAGGTCGGCCTTCCTGGCATTATCCTTGAGCAGGTCCCGGTAGGCCGCCGTGGCTTCGTCGTAATAACGGGACCGGTACTCGCCGACCATGCGGTGGCTGCTGAACCGTCCCAGCGCCATGCGGATCGAGTTCCGCATCATCGCGACCCACTGGCTGGGCAGATCGCCATCAGGACGGTTATAGAAGGTCGGGATGATATCGTTCTCGAGCAGGTTGTAGAGTGCCTGGGCCTCGACCGCGTCCTGGTAATTCGGGTCGTCGAAGACCTCGCCATTGCCGATGGCCCAGCCGCAGTCGGGGGCATAGCCCTCGCACCACCAGCCATCCAGCGTGCTGGCATTGAGCGCGCCGTTGACCGCCGCCTTCATGCCGGACGTGCCGCTGGCCTCCATGGGGCGGCGGGGGGTGTTCAGCCAGACATCCACGCCCTGCACAAGGCGACGGGCGAGTCCCATGTTGTAGTTCTCGAGGAACACGATGTGCCTCCGCACCTTCGGGTTGCGGGCGAAGTGCACGATCTGGCGGATCAGGTCCTTGCCGTGCATATCGGCCGGATGCGCCTTGCCGGCGAAAAGGAACTGCACCGGACGGTCCTTGTTGACCAGCATCGCCTCGAATCGTTCGAGGTTGTGCAGCAGCAGGGTTCCGCGCTTGTAGGTGGCGAACCGCCGCGCGAACCCGATCGTGAGCGTGTCCTGCTCCAGGATCGATTTGGCGGCGGCGATCTCCGTGCGGGTCGCGTTGCGCGCCAAGTACTGCTTCTCGGTATGCGCACGCGCGGCGCGGATCAGCCGCGAGCGGCCGACCTCGTGCGCCCGCCAGAGTTCCTCGTCCGGAATCTGCGTGATCGCGTCCAGGGTGGCTTTCGATCCGGGGTCGTGGCGCCAGCCGGGGCCGATGTACCGGTCGAACAGCTCGATGTTCTGGGCGGAGAGCCACGTCGGGACATGGACGCCATTGGTGATGTGGCTGATCGGGATCTCGTCCACAGCCCGCTCATGCCAAAGGTGTGCCCACATGCGGCGGGCCACCTCGCCATGCAGCTTGCTGACCCCGTTGGCGTAGCGCGCCATCCGCAGGCCGAGCACCGTCATCGAGGCCTCGTGCTGGACGGGAGTGTCCGGGGGTCTCGTCAAGGCCAGGACGTCGTCCACATTCAGGCCGGAATCGCGCAGCGCGGCCTCCAGGTGCGGGCGCAGAAGGTCGATCGGGAAGTACTCGTTGCCTGCCGGCACGGGCGTATGGGTGGTGAACACGCTGCAACGCGGCACCACCTCCAGCGCCTGCTCGAACGTCAGCCCCCTCTCCCGGGTCAGGAACTCGATGCGGGCCAGGCACAGGAAAGCGGCATGGCCCTCGTTGATGTGGCAGACCGCCGGTTCAATCCCCATGGCCCTCAAGGCGCGGAACCCGCCCATCCCGAGCAGCAGTTCCTGCCGCAGGCGGTTGCGCTGGTCGCCGCCGTACAACTGGGCGGTAACGCCGCGGAACTCGTGCGGGTTCTCCGGGGTGTTGGCATCGAGCAGGAAAAGGGCGATGCGGCCGACATTCACCCGCCAGACCTTGGCATACAGGGGGCCTTCGGGCATGTTGACCGAGACGGTAAGGTCCTCGCCGCGCTCGTTCAGCACTTTCTCCATCGGCATGTGGTGGACTTCGTTCTCCGGATAGGACTCCTGCTGGAAGCCGTCCTCGTTGAGGAACTGGCGGAAATACCCCTGGCGGTACATCAGGCCGACCGCCGCCAGCGGTACCGCCATGTCGGAGGCCGACTTGAGATGGTCACCGGCAAGGGCGCCGAGGCCGCCCGAATAGATCCGGACGGTTTCGTGAATACCGAATTCCAGCGAGAAATAGGCGATCGACTGGCTCGACGGCTTGATCCGCTTGCTGACGCAGGCCGCTTCAAACCGTTGCTTCACGTTCTCGAGATGGGCGATGAACGCCTCATCCGCCGCCAGCACCTCCAGTCGGTTCTGGGGTACATTGCTCAGCAGCTTGATCGGGTTGTAGGCCACGTTCTTCCATTCGTGCGCATCGATGCGGCGGAAAAGGTCGTTGGCGGCTTCGTCCCAGCACCACCAGAGATTACGCGAGAGCGTCTCCAGGAAACGCAGCTTTTCCGGAATCGCGGGACAGATGGTAAACAACTGGATATTTCTCATGCCCACGTATTAACACAAAGCGGGGGGCGGATGCAAAGAGAATAGAATAGACGATTTCCGGTTTGACAGGCTGCACGCGACGGGGCAGAGTACCCCGCCATGAAAAACCAACGGGTGATACGGGTGGGGCTCGTCGGACTCGGGCGGGCCGGCTGGGGAATGCAGTGCCGCGAACTCGACTCGCGCCGCGAACACTTTGAGATCGTGGCGGGCTGCGACACTTATGCCCCTTGGCGGGACCGCTTTGCCGGTCGCTACCCCGGAGCGCGGACCTGTGACGATCTGCATGCGCTGCTGGCGGATGAGGCGATCGACCTGATCAGTATCGCCACGCCCAGCAACGATCATTCCAGCCATGCGCTGGCCGCGCTGGCGGCCGGCAAGACGGTCTTCCTGGAAAAGCCGATGTGCGGGACTTATGCCGAGGCCTGCCAGCTGCGGGAGGCCTCGCGGCAGGGGCCGGGACGGCTCTTCGTGCGGCATAACCGGCGGTTCGAGGCCGGCTTCCAGGAGGTGAAGCGCGTGCTGGAATCCGGGCTGCTGGGCGAGATTGCCGAGATCAAGCTCGCCCGCGTCAGCTTCGGGCGGCGCAACGACTGGCAGACGCTGCGTAGTTGCGGGGGCGGCCAGCTCGGCAACTGGGGCTCGCACATCATCGATCACGCGCTCCAGTTCCTCGGCGTGCCGGAGCGGCCCCTGGCCGGGCAGTACAGCCGGCTGGCCCGGATCGCGGCGGTCGGCGATGCCGAGGATCACGCCAAGATCGTGCTGACAGGGCAGTCCGGCACGGTTGTCGATATCGAGGTCGGCGGGGGTTCGGCCCTGCCATCCCCGACCTATCTGGCCTGGGGCACGCGCGGCGCGCTGGAAGGCTGGGGAAACCGTCTCAAAATGAAATACCTGGACCCGGCTGTGCCGCTGACACCGCGTACGGCGTATGCCGGTGTGCCCGGCTCCGAGTTCACCCAGCCCGACGGCGAACAGTCGCTGGCGGCGCGCACGATCGGTTCGAATTTCGGGCAGCCCGAAACCCTGCACTGGATCGAGGAGGAGCGGCAGATTCCGGACGCCGATCCGGGCGCGATCTGGGACGCTCTGCATGCGACCCTCTGCGACGGGGCACCGTTCCCGGTCACGCTGGACCAGGCCGTGGAAGTCATGCGGGTGATCGACGAGGCCCGCCGCGGCAGCGACTTCGAATACATCGCCTGAGGTTTTGAATTCTATATCCGCGACGTGTGATTGCGGATAAGCATCAGGTTGCGCGCGTAAACCAGCAGGCCGGAAAGTTGCGCCACAAGAAAGATCGGGTCTCGTCGCCAGGCGGCATAGACGGCGGTCAGGGCACCACCCAGGATCGAAAGATACCAGAACGCCACAGGCACGACCGAATCGCGCTTCCGCTCCGAGGCAATCCATTGCACTAAAAACCGTGACGTGAATAGCAGTTGACCGGCAATCCCGACAAATGCCATCGGTTTGCCCAGTACCTCCATAAACTCATTCAGTACGCTCATTTTATCACATCCAATTGAAACAGCCGCGTTCTGCGCTTCATCCAGCGGACGGCCAGCAGATCCGGGACCGGCTTGAGCAGGCGTCCGGAAATCATGTGCCCGCTCGCCCGCCAAGACGCGGTCGATGGTTGACGGGGCGCTGCACAAGGAGTAGGATCACCTGCGTTAACCAAACTCAAAAATCCCGATTCCTGGCATGATTTCGTATTGTCGGTAGCCTTGTCAACCCTATTCTATCTTATTCTGATGTGGACATAATCGATGCTCGCGGTATATTCCAAACGTTATGAGTGAAAGAACCATCTGGGATAAGGACGAATCGAAGCCGGCGAGTGGCCGTGCAGGTGCGCCCTCCTCCACACCACAACCTCCTGGTACGGCAGCGGAATGCCCGTCTCCGGCAGCACGACTCAACGCAATGACCTTCTTAAGCCGATTGCGTCGCCGTCTCGTGGCCGTATTCGGTGAAAGATCCGGAGTCATCATACTGGCAGGTGTCGGCATCATGACCTTGTGCTGGGGCAGTGGCCGCATCCCGCTCATGGATCGCGATGAACCTCGTTTTTCACGGGCAACGATAGAAATGATCGAAAGCGGGAGTATGATCATCCCGTTCTTCAACCAGGAGTACCGTTTTGATAAACCCATCCTGACCTATTGGTTGATGCGGGTGGGATATGGGTGCTTTGGAATCGGGGAATTCGGCGCACGGGCGCACGCGATTGTTTTTTCCATTCTAACCGCATTCCTCATCTATGGAATGGGACGCCGCTGGTATGGCGAGAAGGCCGGCTTATTGGCCGGGATCGCCTGGCTAACCTGTTTCCAGGTCCTCATCCATGGACGAAGTGCCGTGGCCGACATGCCGATGGTCTTTTTTGTCGCACTCGCCCAGTTCTCCATCCTGGAACTACTGGCCGGCAATCGCCGGTGGTTCCTGGCGCTTTTTGTATCGCTGGGGCTCGGATTCCTTGCCAAGGGCCCGGTGGCGATTCTCGTCCCCATGTTGACACTGGTTTTATATCGTGTTTTCCTGAGGGAGCCGATTCCCTGGCGCCATTTGCGCATGGCCTCGGGATGTTTTGTCTTTCTTGGCATTATCGCGGTTTGGGGGATACCGGCACTCGTGATTACCCATGGGGCATTCTGGGGCGTGGGAATCCAGAAGCATGTCGTCCAGCGGGGGGTCCAGGTATTCAATAACCGGATGTATCTCCCTGTCCTGTATTATCCGCTCAGCGCCTTGTTCAGCCTCTTTCCATGGATCGCCTTCACTGGCGTCATTTGGCGCGATATGCGGCGCGAGTGGACGCGCAGTGATCGATTCCTGGCGGCATGGTGTCTCGCGCCCATCTTGATATTCAGTTTCTATGCCACCCAGCTTTCCCATTACATCCTGCCCGGCTTCCCTGCATTCATGCTGTTGACCGGGCGCACACTTGCCAGCACTTCCGTTTCCTGGAAGCGATGGCCGCGCATCCTGTTCCGCACGGTAGTCGCCTTGCATGGCGTTCTCGCGCTGTTGTTATTCGGTTTGGCGTGGCGCTGGCCGTTACCGGTATTGGAGGGGTTGCGTCCCGCGGTACTGGGAATGGGTCTGCAGATCTCCGGGTTGGTGTTCCTCGCGATCATTGCGAAAGCCGCACGATTGCGGGCTGTAATCATGACCCTGGTCATGGTCGCATGGGGGAGCTTGCTGATGGGCAATGGTCTGCGGGCCGTGCATCCGGTGATCAAGATGCAACCGGAAATCCATTCCCATGACGCAGGACTGATTGGTCTTCTATGGCGCCCGCCATTGGACCATGTTGACGACTCCCGATGCGCTTGCCGCATGGACGAGTGCCCGTGTGCGCGGGACGGGAGCGGTGCTGTTGACGCTTGACAAGGAAGCGAAGCTGGGGAGCTTGTTAGGATGGGGCAACGATGCGGACAGGTTGGACAGCGCACGTGATTTTGAGTCAGAGACCGCGTTTCTTGCAGACCTCGGAGCCGAGCGATTGATGACCGTTGACGGGTTGAATGCCGGACGCGGCAGTTGGGTGCAGCTATCGCTCTGGCGCATTCCCGGGGCCATAACGCTGCCGGTAACCAAGGCCGAAGGCCAGGCCGAACAGGATGCCGATTCCGGCCCCGGCGACGATATCCGAAACATAATGTGATGTTGATACACAGCTTGAAATGCCAACGCCGGTGGCACTTAGCAATGCCGGCCACCCGAATACCGGTGCGCAAACCGTAAGCGCCGTGGCCCCCGCGAAGGCCGATGCTGTAT
>JFJP01007568.1_pt1 | contig 10173 bp, 8 predicted proteins | sample 431651 | NCBI WGS metagenome assembly JFJP01 (sample SAMN02602958, study PRJNA72255) | Microbial mat metagenome, whole genome shotgun sequencing project. | biome: fresh water; feature: sink hole; material: water; isolation source: purple microbial (photo- and chemosynthetic) mats found in... | reverse complement strand
CGGCGCCGGTGGCGGCGGTGCCGACCGGGGGCATTTTTCAGGCGGCGAGCTACCGGCCGGCGTTTGAAGATCCGCGGGCCCGCTTGCCGGGTGACACCCTCACCATTCAGATCACCGAGCGGGTGACGGCGAGCCAGAGTTCGTCGGCCTCGATCGACCGCACCGGCGATGTCTCGGCCAATGTGTCCGCGTTCCCGTTCCTCACCGAGTCGCTGCTGGGCAGGCTCGACGCGGGGGCCAGCTCGTCCAACAGCTTTGCCGGCCAGGGCGGCACCGAAAGCACCAACAACTTTTCGGGCTCGATCACCGCCACCGTGCTGGAGGTGCTGCCCAATGGCCATCTGGTGGTGGCGGGGGAAAAGCAGATTGGCGTGAACCAGAACGTGGACGTGCTGCGCTTCTCGGGCACGGTCGATCCGCGCCAGATCCGTCCCGGCAACGTGATCCCGTCCACCCAGGTGGCGAACACGCGCATCGAGTCGCGTGGGCGCGGTGCGCAGGGCGAAGCCCTTTCAATTGGCTGGTTAGCACGGTTCTTTTTGAGCGTTCTCCCGTTCTGAGCCTCACCAGAATAGGCCTCATGAAAACCGAACTGCTGCCGATACCTCCCGCGCCGTCGGTGACGCGCGCGCCGGCCGTCGTGCCCCGCGGCGGCTGGCTGGCCGTGGCGCTGGCGCTGCTGCTGGGCCTGGTGTGGCCGGTGGCTGGTGCGTCGGCGCAGGGCATCCGGGTGAAGGAAATTGCATCGGTTCAGGGCGTGCGCACCAACCAGCTCACCGGCTACGGCCTGGTGGTGGGCCTGGATGGCACGGGCGACCAGACCACGCAGATGCCCTACACCGCGCAAAGCCTGAACAACCAGCTGCAGCAGCTCGGCCTGTCCCTGCCGCCCGGCGCCAATCTGCAGCTGAAAAACGTGGCCGCGGTGATGGTCACCGGCCAGCTGCCTGCGTTCGCCCAACCCGGCCAGATGATGGACGTGACCGTGTCCTCGATCGGCAACGCGAAATCGCTGCGCGGCGGCACGCTCATCACCACCCCGCTCAAGGGCGCCGACGGCCAGATCTACGCGCTGGCACAGGGCAACCTGCTGGTGGGCGGCGCAGGTGCCTCGGCGGGCGGCAGCAAGGTGCAGATCAACCACCTGAGCGCGGGCCGCATTCCGGCTGGCGCGCAGATCGAGCGCGCGGTGGCCACACCGTTTGCGCTCGGCGAAACCATCGATCTCGGCCTGGAGGCCAGCGATTTCCAGACCGCGCTGCGCGTGACCGACGCCATCAACAAAAAGCTCGGCGTCGGTACCGCGAGCGCGGTGGACGGCCGGGTGATCCGGCTGCGCGCCCCGGGCGATCCGAACGCCCGCGTGGGCTTCTTGGCGGCGGTGGAAGAGGTGCGGCTGGACGCGCCGATTCCAGTGGCCAAGGTGATCATCAACGCGCGCACCGGCTCCATCGTGATGAACCAGGCGGTGACGCTGGCGGCCTGCGCCGTGTCGCACGGCAACCTGTCGGTCAGCATCAGCTCCACCCCGGTGATCAGCCAGCCCAACCCGCTGTCGGTGGGCGGCCAGACGGTGGTGACCGAGCAGGCCAACATTCAGATCAGCCAAGACAAAGGATCGCTGATTGCGGTGCCCGCAGCCGCGCAGCTGGCCGACGTGGTGCGGGTGCTGAACGCGCTGGGCGCCACGCCACAAGACCTGGTGGCGATCCTGCAGGCGATCAAGGCCTCTGGCGCGCTGAACGCGGAGCTGGAAATCATATGAAGAGGACAGCCCGCCCCCGCGCCGCTTCGCGTCACCCCCTCAAGGGGACAACGCTGGCCGACCGGCAGAGCCGGATCGGCAGCGTTCTGGGTTTGAAAGCCTCGCGCGCGCAGACCTCGCCTTCCGGGAGCGATTCATGAATGCTTCACCGATGTCGTTTCAGGGGCTGGCGGCCGATCCGTCGGCGCTCAATGCCTTGCGTTACGGCGCGGGCACCGCCGCGGGCAAAGACGACAAGACCGCGCTCAAGGAGGCGGCCAAGCAATTCGAGTCGCTGTTCATGCGCGAGCTGATCAAAAGCATGCGCGAGGCCACCCAGAAGTCGGGCCTGATGGATGGTGAGGGCAGCGACCTCGGCACCGACCTGCTCGACCAGCAGTTTTCGGTGCAGCTCTCCGGCCTGCCCGGTGGTTTGTCTGAAGCGATCCAGCGCCAGCTCGGTCGTCAGATACTGGGCCCGGATGCAGCGCGTGCCAACCCGCTGCCCGCGGTGGGCGAAGCCAGCACGGTGAGCCGCGCCAGCCCTGGGCCGCGCCAGGCCAGCTTTGTCGCGGAGCACAGCGAAGCGGCGGCAACGGTGGCGCGCGAGTCTGGCATTCCGGCGAGTTTCATGATTGGCCAGGCGGGCCACGAGACCGGCTGGGGCCGCAGCGAAATCCGCCACGCCAACGGCGCCAATTCGCACAACCTGTTTGGCATCAAGGCCACCGGCGGCTGGACCGGCAAGGTGGCCGAAATCACCACCACCGAATACATCGACGGCGAGCCGCGCAAGGTCACCGCCCGCTTTCGTGCCTACGACTCTTATGCCGATTCGTTTCGCGATTACGCGCGCCTGATCAGCCAGAGCCCGCGCTACCAGGAGGTGATGGACAACCTGCAGTCGCCGGTGGCCTTTGCGCGTGAACTGCAGGAAGCCGGCTACGCCACCGATCCGAACTACGCGGCCAAGCTCAGCCGCGCCATCAACGCCACGCTGAGCCTGCAGCGCAGCACGGGGTAGGGCTAAGCCATGTCTGGCGCTCTCAACATCGGTAGCCGCGCGCTCAACACCAATCTGGCCGCGCTGCAGGTGGTTGGCCACAACATCGCCAACGTCAACACCGACGGCTATTCGCGCCAAAATGTGTTGCTGCAAACCTCGGGTTACCAGCAGTTTGGTAATGGCTTTTTCGGCAAAGGCGTTGAGATCGCCACCGTCACCCGCAACCACGACGCCTACCTCACCCGCGAGGCCAGCCTGGCGAAAGCGGCCGCCTCTGCTGACGGCACGCGACTGGCCAAGCTCAAGCAGCTCGAAGAGTTGTTTCCCACCGGCCCCACCGGCCTGGGTACGTCGATGAACAACATGCTCAACGCATGGAGCGACGTGGCCTCGGCGCCCAACAACCTCACCGCGCGGGTGGTGGTGATTGCCCGGGGTGACGAATTCGCGGCCCGTCTGCGCACCACCGCGGCACAGCTCGACCAGCAAAAGCTGGGTACTGAGCTGGAGTTGGGTGAGACGGTGAAGGTGGTGAACCGGCTCGCCCAGGACATTGCGCTGGTCAACCAGCGCATCACGGAAAACCGTGGCTCATCGCACACACCCAACGATTTGTTCGACCAGCGTGACCAGCTGGTGAGCCAGCTCAATCAATACGTTCAAACCTCTTCGGTGACCAGCGAAGACGGCACCGTGAGTGTGTTTGTGGCGGGCAGCCAGCCGCTGGTGCTGGGACAAACGGCCAACAAGCTGGAGGTGACCAACGACCCGGCCGATCCGCTGAGCAAGCGCCTGTCTTTCGTGCAGAGCGGCGCCTCCATACCGCTGAACCACGAGCAACTTGGCGGTGGTGAACTGGCTGGATTGATGACGTTTCTTCGCGAGGATCTGCCAACGATGCAGACTCAGCTGGACAACCTGGCGTACAACCTGGCGACCGAGGTGAACGCGCAGCATCGCTTGGGCAGGGGTTTGGACGACGGTACAGGCAGAGATTTTTTCGTCGAGCCAGCTGCCACGCAACCGCCCCCCATCGGCAACCGCGGCGCTGCCAAAAACCTGCAAATGTCGCTGACGTCTCCAAGCCAGCTCGGTGCGGCCAGTCCGGTGCTGGTGACGCCCGCCACCACCAACGCCAGCGGGCTGAGCGTGGAGCGGCTGTCTGCGGTGAGCACCCTGGTCAATCCTTCAAACGTGATCGAGATCAGTTTCCAGGCCAACGGAACCTACACCGTCCTCGACACAACGACGAGTACCACCCTCTCCACAGGCAACGCTTACAGTGCCGGACAACCGATCAATGTCAACGGCTGGAGCCTTACCTTGCGGGGTGCTCCCACCGCCGGCGACAGCTTTACCGTGGCCGCCGCGCCACCAGGCTCCACCAACCAAAACGCTGGTAACGCGGGCGCCATCCTGGCGTTGCGCGACAAGGTCATGGCCGGCGGCGTGCCGCTGGCTGAGGGTTACGCCGAGGTGATTTCTTCGCTGGGTACCCGGGTGCAGTCGGCAAAATTTGCTGCCGATTTCACGGCACAGGTGGCCACCAGCACCGAGAGCGCTCGCAGCGGCGTGGCCGGGGTGAATCTGGACGAAGAGGCGGCGCGCCTGCTGCAGTTTCAGCAGTCGTATCAGGCCGCAGCCAAATTTCTTCAGATCGCACAAAGCACGTTTGACACGCTGATGCAAACCGTCGGCCGATAACTGGAACGAACCATGCGAGTTTCTACCGCCAACAGTTTCGACAACACGGTCAGCAGTCTGGCGCGGCGCCAGGCCGATTTGTCCGCGCAGCAAGAGCGGCTGTCCACCGGCAAGCGCGTGCTGCGCGCCAGCGACGACCCGGTGGCCGCCACGCTGGCCGAGGCGGCCCAAAACCGCCTGTCGCGCGTGCAGGGTGATCTGCGCTCGCTCGAGGCGTCCCGCGCCAGTCTGGCGCTGGCTGAAAGTGGCTTGGCCGAATCGGGCGAGCTCATTCAAAAAGCCCGCGACCTCATGATTTCTGCGGGCAACGCCACGTTTGGCCCCAGCGAACGCGAAGATGTCGCGCGCCAATTGTCTGGCCTGCGTGAACAAATGATCGCGGTAGCCAACCGCCAGGACAACGCCGGGCGCACCCTTTACGGCGGTCTGGGTGGCTCGTCGAGGCCGTTTATGGACGTGTATTCCCCCCTCCCTGCTGGTGTGCAGTTTTACGGCCAGCGCGGCCAGCAGGCGGCAGGCGACACCTCGCTGCCACAAACCTTGGATGGCGATGCGATCTGGATGCGCATTCCCGCGGTGGGCGGCGGGACAACCAATATTTTTCAGGTCCTGCAAAACACGGTGGATGCGCTGCGAGACACCACCCCCACGGCTGCCACCAACCTGTCCCTGGTGCTGGATCGCTCCATCACCGAACTCGACGCCGGGCAAGACCGGGTGCTGCTGGCGCGCGGCTACTCGGGCGAAATGCTTAACCGGGCTGACTCGCTTGAATCGCTGCTCGACACCCGGACCGTCGCCCACGAAAGAGAGAAATCCCGGCTCGAAGACCTGGACATGATCAAAGGCATCTCCGAATTCCAGAACCAGCAGGTGGGCCTGGAGGCCGCGCTGAAGTCGTATGCGCAGGTGCAGCGCCTGTCGCTGTTCGAATTTGTTCGCTAGGTCGCCGGCATGAACCACACCGTGCTCGACAGCGTGGCGCTGGGTTACCAGCCGGTCTGGGGCCGTGCGCGCCAGCTGGCCGCAGTGCGCTTGGCGGTGCAGGTGCTGCACCCGGAATCGGTGGATGCCGAGCACCTGTGGCGCGCGCTCGGCAACGACTGGCCGGTGGCTGCGCCCACCCTCATCATCGCCCCCAGCACACCCGAACTGCTCGACCAGGCGCTCCAAGGCCCGGCGCTGCGCAACAGCTGGCTGGAGGTGCCTCACGCCTGGTTCGAGGCGCCCGACACCCTGGCCCAGCTCGTGGTTGCCGTGGGGCGAGGCCACCAGCTGCTGCGCGCCGCCGATCTGGCCGCGGTGCGCAGCGAAGTCATCTCGCCGCTGGACGTGAGAAGCCTGCTGCAGCTCAACTCACCCTCTCGCGTGCGTTGCTCCCTGGGCAGCTCTACGCCGGCGTCGCCGACCACCCGCTCGCCAGCATCTGCCTCGATCAGGCCGCTGCCTGGGGCCTACTCGGCTGGCCCGACGAAGATGTGCTGCATGCCCACCGCGATCGCCTGCCGCAGTGCTCGGTGGGTGTGATCCAGCAGATCCTGACCGGGATGGAGGCCGAGTGTTCGCTCGAACAGCTGGAGCGGCTGGTGCGCCAGGATCCGGTGCTGGTGTACCGCTTGCTGGCCCTGGTGAACTCGTCCGCTTATGGCCTGCGGCACGAAATCCAGTCGTTGCGCCACGCGCTCATGATGCTGGGCTTCACCTCGCTGGCGCGCTGGCTGCGCGAGCAGCAGGCCACCGCCGACCTCAGCAGCGGCGAAGCCCAGGCCGAGGCCGACCTGCGCCCGGTGCGCTACGCCATGGTGATGCGTTCCCGCCTGGCGCAGCACCTGCTGGAGTCGGGCGCTGGCGACGATCTGCGCGCCGAGGTCTACCTCACGGCCCTGTTCGCCCAGCTCGACCGCCTGCTGCACAAACCGCTGAGCGGCCTGATCCAGAAACTGCCACTCTCCGGCCGGGTGTTCGACGCCGTGCTGCGCGCCGCCGGCCCCTACCATCCGCTGCTGATGGTGGCCCGCGTCAACACCCTGGCCGCCCTCTGCGAGCACCATGAAATCGGCCTGGAGCATGCCAACCGCAGCCTGCTGCGCATGCTCGCCACCAGCCGCGATTACGCGGGCGCCCCCGAGCCAGGCTGATCGACAGATGCGATGGGGCGCGCGCTACCATCGCGCCCATGCCAAACCCACCCCGTCACACCAGCGCCCTGGTTCTCTTCTCCGGTGGCCAGGATTCCACCACCTGCCTGGCCCAGGCGCTGGCCCGCTACCCCCGGGTGGAGACGCTGGGCTTCGACTACGGCCAGCGCCACCGCGTGGAACTGCAAGCGCGCACCGAGGTGCTGGCGCAGTTGCGCGAACGCTTCCCTGCCTGGCGCGAGCGGCTGGGCGTTGACCACCTGCTCGATCTCGCGGTGCTTGGCCAGGTGAGCGAGACCTCGCTCACCCGCGAGACCGCGTTTCAGATGGAGGCCAGCGGCCTGCCCAACACCTTTGTGCCCGGGCGCAACCTGCTGTTCCTCACCTTTGCCGCCGCGCTGGCCTATCGGCGTGGCATCGACGTGATCGTCACCGGCGTCTGCGAGACCGACTTTTCGGGCTACCCCGACTGCCGCGACGACACCATGAAAGCCCTGCAGATCGCGCTCTCGCTCGGCATGGACCACCGCTTCCTGATCGACACCCCGCTGATGTGGATCGACAAGGCCGCCACCTGGCAACTCGCCCACGACATCGGCGACGCCTCGGGCGTGGCGCAAGGCGGCCAGCAGCTGGTCGACCTGATCGTGGAGCAGACCCACACCTGCTACCTCGGCGACCGCACACACCGCCACGCCTGGGGTTACGGCTGCGGCGAGTGCCCAGCCTGTGCGCTGCGCGCCAGCGGTTGGGCGGGGTTCGCCGCCTCGCGCGCCGGTTTGCGGTGAATGCAGGCCCCCGCCGAGGCCGCTTCAGCCCGGCGCGATCTGCCAGCGGTGTGTGCCGCTGGCGCCCGATTCCAGCGCCCATTCGCGCCCGTGGAACCCAGCCACGGTGGATCGGTGCGCGATCGACACCATGGCTCCGTCGGACGCCTTCACCATCGCACTCAGTCGCCGGTAAAGCTCGGCCTCGGCCCGCTCGTCGAGCGCGCTGGTGGCCTCGTCCACAAACAGCCAGCGTGGTTGCTTCAGGAAGGCGCGCGCGATCGCCAGGCGCTGCTGTTCACCGCCCGAGAGCTTTTGGCCCCAGCTGTCTTGCTCGTCGAGCCGCCCGGCCAGATCGGGCAGCAGCGCATCGCGCAGCGCCTGCTGTAGCTCAGCATCGGGGTAGCGGTCGGCGGGTTCGGGATAGGCCAGGGCGGTGCGCAGGCTGTCGTTGGGGAAGTAGGGGCGCTGCGGCAGGAACATGACCCGAGCATCGAAGTCGGCTGGCAATCGCAGCCGCCCCTTGGCCCACGGCCAGATGCCCGCCAGCGCCCGGAACAGGGTGGACTTGCCGCTGCCCGATGGCCCTTTGAGCAGCAGCGAATCACCCGCCTGCAGCGAGAGGCTTGGCGCGCTGAGCAGCGCCGCGCCGCCCGGCAGTGCGAGTTGCAAATCGTCCACTGCGATCCGGTCGCTGCTGGCGGCATCGGACTCGCGCGCCAGGTCGGCGCTGTGCAGGGCGGCAAAACTTTCTTCAAAACTGGTGATGCGGTCGGTGGTGGCGCGCCAGGCGGCCAGGCTGTCGTAGTTGTCGACAAACCATGAGAGCGAGTCCTGCACCCGGCCGAAGGCAGACGAAATTTGCATCAGCTCGCCGAGCTGAATGGCGCCGCTGAAAAAGCGCGGCGCGGCCACGATGAACGGGAACACCACAGCCGCCTGACCAAAGCCCACGGTGAACCAGGTAAGCCGCTTCTGCGCGCGTATCAGCGCCAGGTAGTTGGCCAGCACCTCGCCAAAACGCCCACCCAGGCGCTGGCGCTCCACCGGCTCGCCGCGGTCCAGCGCGATCGACTCGCTGTACTCGCGCACCCGGATCAGGTGGTGCCGGTAGTCGGCCTCGAAGCGCTGCTGGCGAAAATTCAGGCCGATCAGCGGGCGGCCAATGTAGTGGGTGAGCACGCTGCCCACCACGCAATACACCACCGCCATCCAGACCATGAAGCCGGGGATGTTGTAGTCGGTGCCGTTGAAGCTGAAACCAAAGCTGCCAGAAAGCACCCACAGGATGCCGACAAAACTCACCAGTGTGACCACCGCATTGAGCAGCCCCATGGACAGGCTCACCGTGTAGCTGGTGAAGAGGTTCATGTCTTCGGCGATACGCTGATCGGGGTTGTCGGGCGGTGCGTCGCTGCCCTTGGCAAAGCGGGAAATCTCCAGCTGATAGAAGGCTTTGTTGGCCAGCCAGCGGTCCATGTAATGACCGGTCATCCAGCCGCGCCAGCGCATCTGCAGCAGCTGCGTGAGGTAGAAGCGGTAGACCGCGATGATGATGAAACCAAACGCCAGGTAGGTGAAGCGTCCCAGCTGGTGCCAGAAGGCCGGCTGGTCTTTGTTTTGCAGCGCGTCGTAGAAAAACCGGTTCCATTCGTTGATCTGCACCAGCATGTAAACCGCGCCCAGGTTGAGCAACACGATCGCCAGCAACAGCCCGCGGGCCTGCCAGCGCTGGTCCGAGGTCATGAAGTAGGGCGCGGCCAGGCGCCAGACTTTCTTCGAGAAAACCTTGAAGCTCTGGAGTTTGGACAGGGTCTGGGTCATCGGGTGGTGCTCGGGACGAAGGTGTGCAAGGGATATCTGCGGCAGAAGGGAAGTTCAACCCAAGATGCCGTGGAACCGGCTTTGCCGGGCCACCAGCATCGCCCCCTCGGGGGTGACGGCCCGCAGGGCCGGCGCGTGGGGTCATCGGTTCGATATACCGCTGGCCACGTGGCCGCTGGGCACATGCAGCGCGGCGTGTGCCACGTGGCCGGTCTGGTCGTCGAAGAAAAAGTCGGGTTCGAACTCGCGCAGGAACTCGCCCTTGGGCAGACCGCCGAGGAACATGGCCTCGTCGATCTCGATGTTCCAGTTCATCAGGGTGCGGATCGCGCGCTCGTGGGCGGGTGCGCTGCGCGCGGTGACCAGCGCGGTGCGGATGCGCATGCCGGGCGTGCCCTCCGCCTGCAGCCGGTGGAGCGCTTCCAGCAGCGGCTTGAACGGGCCGCCGGGCAAGGGCAGCGCGGCCTTGCTGGCTTCGTGGGCCTGGAAGGCGGGCAGCCCCTGGGCCTGAAACACCTGTTCTGCTTCATCTGAAAACAGCACGGCGTCGCCGTCAAACGCAATCCTCACCTCGTGCGGGTAGCTGTTCAATGAACGGGCCGAGTGCGTCGCCACGGTGGCGGCGGGAAAGCCCATGTTCAGCGCCGCCTTCACGTCTTGCGAGTTCGCGGAGAGAAACAGGTTGGCGCGCAGCGGGGCCAGGTAGCGGTAGGGGTCCCGGCCGCGGGTGAACACGCCCCGCTCCACCGTCAGCTCGTGCGACTGAACGGCCCGGAAAGCGCGCAGGCCAGACACCGGGTCGTTTCGCGACAGCATCACCACCTCCACCCGCTTGGCATCGCTGCTGTTGAAAGCCAGCAGCTTCTTCACCAGCGAAAACGCCACCCCCGGCTTGGCCGGTTGGTCCAGCCGCTCGAGCTGCAGCCTCATGTAGGCCCGGTCGTCACCGGTCTCGAACACCTGGTTCTCCTCTTCAAAGTCGAACAAGGC
>JFJP01027695.1_pt1 | contig 10174 bp, 8 predicted proteins | sample 431651 | NCBI WGS metagenome assembly JFJP01 (sample SAMN02602958, study PRJNA72255) | Microbial mat metagenome, whole genome shotgun sequencing project. | biome: fresh water; feature: sink hole; material: water; isolation source: purple microbial (photo- and chemosynthetic) mats found in... | reverse complement strand
TAATGAATTTCATAGTTTTTCTTTCAAAACAGTATAAAAGTTTTTTTTTCTTTTAATTTTTAAGAAATAAAATTAAATTTTCTTCTTTCATTCTTAAATTTTCTTCATCGAACTTTTTCTTTTTAAATCATTCTTCTTAACAGTTGAATCTTTATTTTCTTCGCTCTTCCCCTCTCCATTCTGATTTAAACTCTTCTCTTTCTTCTCCTCCTTATTATTCTTCAGACTTTCTCCTTCGCTTTCACCTTCATTGTCTCCCTTATTTTTCTTCTCAATATTTTCTTCAGACTTCTTTTTCTCTTCTTTATTAATTTCCTTTTCTTTATTAATTTCCTCTTCTTTATTAATTTCCTCCTTGTTTTCAATTATTTCCTCTATCTCAATTTCTTTTTTTTTCTCTACTGGTTTCTCAATTTCTTTTTCTTTTGTTTTTTCTATTGGGATTTCTATTTTTTTTTCTAAGCTTTTTTTCTCTTTTTTTTCCATTTTAGGATTTATAACATCAGAAACCCATTCTTTTCTTTCTATTTCAACTCCTTTATCATATTTAACCTCCCAAACCTTGCAATTCTCCTTTAATTTACCTTTTCCATGCATTTTATCTTCAACCCAATCACCATCATATTCTCTCCCCTTTTCTTTCTTCGCTGGGAAATAATAAACACCTTTTCCATGCTTCAAATCGTTCTTTAATTCACCTCTATATTTCCCACCATCTTTATAATAGACATCTCCATTTGTTTTATCCCCATTTTCATCGAAATCTCCCTCATAATATAAAAATGGTGAGATCATATTACTGCTTAAAGGAATCCATGTCACTTTTCCGTTCACTTTCTCACCATTAGTTGTTAATGGAAACAACATGCATACGTTCTTAACAAACATTTGACCTTGTTTATTGACTTCATTTTCCCAATGAGCACAGATATATAGATTTTGGCCGCCATTGGACCAAATACCCCAACCATCTCTTTTTCCATTGTTAAAGCTTCCTTTATAAGAATCTCCATTGATGAAAAACATATCTCCAAGACCATGAGGCACTAAAGCTTTATCTTCTTCAGATTTTATCTTCACAAAACCAGAATAATTCTGAGCACCTTCTAATTTGCCTTGAAAATAGAAGCTTTCTCTTTGAAGCAAGGCTGTGCCTTTCTCACTTTTCAATAATTCATCCATTGTTATTCGTTTTTCTTCTTTAATTACAAGTATAGGACCCAAAATACTCTGCAATTTTTCTGAATATCCCTTTGTTTTCAGGCTTTCTAGGCGTTTTATTAGCAGTTCTTCTTTGATATTTGTCTCAGAATAAAGCTCATTAGGGTCTTCAAGCGTGGCCATCTGCAAAATGATCATACCGATTTGAAAAAGCAAGGCTTTACAAAGCATTTCTCCTGTTTTTTCTGATAATTTAGCTGAATAATACCGATCATTTGGAGAAAAATATTTTTTTTCTATTTTTTTGGGAAGGCTTGCTGAGAAATTGCTTATCTTATACTTATAATGTTCATCTTTCTCATTATAAAAGATGTTATTCGGAGAAATATTGATGAATTCATTGGTTAATCGGCCTCCCAAATACACTGAATCCAGAAGCAAATAAAGCATATTAAAAAGCTCATTTTCTTGATAAGTTTTATTCTCTTGTTTTCGATTTGCAATCTGTTCATCCAAAGACAAATCATAGCCTTCAATATCATATAGAATGAAGAAATCATAAGATCTATCCTCATTTTTTCTTGTTGAAAATGTAAGAATTCTGGTGTTTGTTGGAACAAAATAATTGTAAGCAGCCTTTGAAATCTGATCAACTTTCCTTGAATAAAGCTCTTGCGGAAGACTTGAAAAAATTTGAAGCCCTATCTTTTTGTCATCAAGATTATTACAGACTAAATGATTCAGACATGGATATTCGAAATAGAGGTCCTTGCCTTTCGAAAGAATACATTGGTGATTGTATTTACGACGCAGAACGTCTTGATCAACCGAAAAAATGGAAGGATCGGTCATTTTTTGAGAAAAAATTATTTTTTTAAAATTTTAAAATAAAAAGTTATAATTTTTTGAAAAAGATTTGGAAGAAAATTAAAAAATAAAATGAGAATCGATGAGGATTAATATTTTCTTTTTCAAATTGAAGTTCTTCATTTTTTCTCTTTATCATTCTAAATCACAAAACAATTTCTATTTTTTATATGAAATACTCTCATTCTTTAATTGTTTATTTAATTTTTTAAAACAAGGAAAATTTTGGAAAATTTCTTTTAATTATTGCCATTATTCGCATGAAAAGCTGTGTTTCTTAAATTACATTGTGTTTTCATGCCACCAAGACCATTACTTCCAATTTTATTCTCCAAACTCTTAAAATTTTTCCCTACTCCTGATAAACACCCCTTCATGATATTTCCTTTCTTAACATTCATGTGATTCAGAATACTTGAATAAATATGCTCATTATTAAGAGGATTTCTTTGAGTATTTGAAGAGAATTCATGAAGAATTTTATCTTGTGTTTCTTTCGAAAAAGAAGTCTTTCTTAATAAACTGTTGTTATCATGATTCAGAATTTCGAGGGTTTTATCTTTCAAAAATTCGTTATTTAATGAAGACTTTTGTTCTATTTTTTGTGACTCTGAAGCTTTTTTTTGATAAAATACTTCACAGTTCTGTTTGTGCTCAATTTTCTTAATTTCTAAAGGTTTTTTATCATTAAAATCTTCATAATTTGCCTTTAGCTCTAGTTCCTGAGCTTCTAAAGATTTAATCTGATTAAAATTATCATAATTTGCCTTTAATTCTATTTTCTGAGATTGTGAAGTTTTTTTCTTGTTAAAATCCTCGCAATTTGGCTTTAGTTCGAATTTTTGTGTCTCTGAAGATTTTTTTTTCTGATTAAAATCATCACAATTTATTTTATGTTCTATTTTTTGCGTTTCTGAATGTTTTTTCAGATTAAAATTATCACCATTCGTCGTTTTATATTCTATTTTTTGTGTTTCCGACTTGTTCTGATTTAAATTAAAATCATCACAATTCAGTTTATTTTCTATTTTTTGAGTTTCTGAATATTTCTTCTGTATATAATTTTCGAAACTTGCATTTTCTTTGATTAATATTTCAGAATTTGGTGATAATAAATTTTGAGAAAGGCTTTCCAAAGCAGTTTTACTTGTATTTTTTGAATTGATTCCAAGAAAATGCCGAATTAAACTTCTCAAACCCCCAAAAAACTCTTGACAAGGTTTTCGAAAATCTTGAACTTCTTGCAAGAGATTTTCTTTCATTTGCAAAGAATCTCTCAAGAATTTTAATTTTTCATTGTATTTCTGCATAATATCTAGAAAAGGCTCAAGATCCATTTTATTGATGATTTTGGTGTAATTTTGATTGATATCATCTTGAAATCGATCGATTTCTATTGTAATATTTTGAATATTATTTAATTCTTTTTCCATTTTTGGACAGTTAATTGAAAAATTTATTTGAAATTCTGTTAAAATGTTGTTTTTTTCATTTCGAAAAAAGGCTTCCAAATTTGTGAAGAACTCCTTTATGCTTTCTATGCGAAAAGCTTGAATTGCAAGATTTTCGTTTTTTTGATTGGATAAATTGGCTTTTATCTGATTAGAATAGGCTTTTGTTTCTTTAATTCTAAAGAGAAACTCTTCGATTATGTTCTTTCTGTATTTTTCTGTTAAATTCCCCTAAATTTTAGAGAAAATTCTAAGAAATTACCCTCTTTATTCAAGAACTTCTCAACTTTTATCCCTTTTATCGCCAAATCTAGTGCACATTTCGAACAAAACAATTCAATTTTATTCGAATTTTCTTCTTTATTATAGTACTTTGCCTATTTTTTCATATATTTTTCATTATTAAAAGGAAAAATACCTTTTTCTTCGGATGTTTTGCACAGGAATTGAGAAAATCCTTGTTTTTTTGAGCATTTTCTTCAGCAAAAGTGATTGTTTCAGCTCCATTTGTAGACTCTAATTGAGATTTCTTATGTATTAAAGAGGAAGATGATTGAGAATTAGTGATTTTGAAGAGTTCTTTCTTGGGTTTTATGTATTCGTTCTGATCAGACATACGGAGGGAATTCAGTGTTCCGTTGGGGAGACAGTGGCTTTGTTTCGAAGAAATTAGTGGAGATTTTGAATGAATTGGGAAAGTGTTCACATTGGAATTGTTATTCATTGATATTTAAAAATTTAAATTTAAAAAACAAATTTATCGATTTTTTCTTATTTTTTTTTTTCAAAGAAAAAAAAAAGAAGCAATTTTAAAAAATTGAAACTATTTTTTTTTTTATGACTAAATAAATTCTAAGGTTTTGGATTTTTAATCGATCATCTTTACGTCACCGCTGATCCTTCAAAAATAAATTTATTAATAAAATTTTATTTATTGCTTTAAATTAAGCATCAGGGAAGGAGATTTTTTTTTTTTCAAATAAAAAAATGCAAAAAAAAATTTAGAAAAAAAATAAAACCCAAAAAACTTTAATGAATTTTTTAAAAAAATCTTATTTTTTTAAAGTTTTTAAAAGGCTTTTAATGAACGAATCTAAAACAATCGGAACCCATGACGGAAATTTTCATGCAGACGAAGTACTAGCATGTGCAATGTTGACCAAATACACATCCCTTTACAAAGCTGGTGAAATCATCAGAACTAGAAATCTGTCAATATTAGAAAAATTAGATATAGTTGTTGATGTAGGAGGTGTTTATGACCCTTCAAAAAATCGATTTGATCACCATCAAAAAGAATTTCAAGATGGTTTCGATTGCAATCACACGATCAGGTTATCAAGTGCAGGGTTAATATACAAGCACTTCGGCAAAGAGGTAATAAAGAACTTAATAACAGAAAGAATAATGAATGAATTGAGCAATTACGAAATAAAACTTGATTTAACTAATGATTTTATTTCCATTATTTACCATAAATTATATGATTCTTTCATTCAAACTATTGATGCTAATGATAACGGGGTAGGTCAATATCCAAAGGAACTATTCGCAGGGAAGAATATTGAACCGAATTTCACAATAAACAGCAGTTTGGATGCCAGAATTTCAAGATTAAACCCTACTTGGACTGAAAAAAATCCTAATGAACGAACTAGATTCTATGAAGCTATGAAACTTGCAGATGAAGAATTAGTCGGTCAAATAAAATTCTTGATAACTTCTTGGTGGCCTTCAAGACCCATTGTAGAAGATGCTATTGAGAAACGATTTGAAGTGTCGAAAACTGGAGAGATTATCAAATTAAGTCGATCATGTCCTTGGAAAGATCATTTGATAGAAATAGAAAAAGAAAAGGGATTAGAAGGAAAATTAAAATTTGTTTTGTTTCCGGAAAATGCGTCTGGAGATAATTGGAGGGTTCAAGGCATAAATTTTAAGGGATCGTTTGCTTTGAGATTGGCTTTGAAGGAAAACTGGAGAGGGATTAATGATCTTAATAATTTAAGGAAAATTTCGGGGATTGAAGAAATTATCTTTTGTCATGCTTCAGGGTTTATTGGAGGTGCGAAAAGCTTGGAATCTGCTATAAAAATGGCGGAAGTATCATTATTGGGATAAATTTAAATTTATGATAGTTCTTAATCGAAAATAGAAATTTCGAACTTGATGAAAGTTTTTTTTGTTTGACCAAATATATTGATCTATTGCAAGAACTTTTTTAAAATAAATTTAAATGTGCCAAATAAAATTAAAAAAATCACAAATAAACAGTTTTAACAACAACAAAAAAGAGAAAATTTGTGAACTACAAAAAATACTTTAATTTTACAATACAATCGATCAATATTTCAAAATAAATTTTAGAATTGTCAAGTAATATAACGATATTTACAATATAGAGTGGGTTGATATAATTTATTTTTTTAAAAAGGAAAACCTAAAATTCAGAAATGCAGGTAAATTTGTTGATTGCTCTTTTAATCTACTTATCAATCCCATGTTTTTACGATAAAAATGCTTCAAATTTAACCAATAAAAAATACGATAACTCATTAAAACGCAAAGAAACAAAAAAAATTCAAACAAATGCTAGTCCAACAATCGGAATTTTGACCCAGCCATCACCCTACGTCGAATACCCAAAAGAGCAATATTCCCATATTGCATCAGCTTATATCAAAGGAATAGAAGCAGGTGGAGGTCATGTGATTGCTATAAAATATGATGATTCTAGAACTAATATTGATAAAATTTTAAATGGAGTCAATGGGATTTTATTGCCAGGAGGCGGGGCTAATATAAAGGAAACAAACCTTACCACTGGAAAAAGACAATATACACAATATGGACAAACTGCAAGATATTTAATAGAGTTCGCTAAAAAAGAGAATAAACTCGGGAGATATTTCCCTGTTTGGGGCACTTGTTTAGGTTTTGAATTGATGATTATGGTTTATTCTGGTAGAAAAAGCGTTATAAAGAAGGTCTATGGCATGGTGAATAACGTAGATCGTTTGACATTTATTAATGTAAAATTGTTTTTTTCAATGAATTTTTTTCTTGGAAAAAGGGTTTAAAAGAAAGTTTAATTTATTTTAGAATTTCAAAAACTCAAGATTATACAAAAAAACCCCGAGGCATATTCTAAAAATATTAGAAGAGAAAAAAGTGCTCTACTTTAATCACAAATATGCAATGTATCGTGATCTCTTTTATTGTAAAAATATCAAATCTATTATGAATGAAAAAATTATTTTCATTTAAATAGTAAACAAAAGATTGGCTCAAAGCTTTAACATTTTGTCATTGAATGAAGATCATGAAGGAAATGTCTTTGTTTCAAGTGCCGAACACAAAATCTTTCCTTTTTATGGAATTCAATTTCACTCAGAAAAGAGCTCTTTGTAAAAATTAATGTAAAAATTAAATGAAAATTTTTGAAAAGTGATTGGAAAGATGATAATATCATAAAGAGAACTTTAGAAGCAATTGAAGTTCAACAATATTTCGCCAATTTTTTTGTGAATGAAGCTAAAAAGAATCAGAATAAACTAGATGAAAAATTAATTGGTTCCATTATAAATAATGGAGGAACATATAAGCAAAATTATGGAATGGCGATTCATTTTTTCAAAAACTCAAATTTTACAAGGGTTGTTTTCATTATTTTTTATTATTTCTTATTTTTTTCAAATTTTAAGAGGATTTTTTCCAAAAAAAGGAATCATCAAGTGTTAAAGAACCAAAACAAAACAAAAACAAAACAAAAACTGGATGAAAATTTAAAATTTCAATATATTTACATATTCATTGGGATTATAATAGCTTTATTGCTTCTTTTAATTCTTTGGAACCTTCAAATTCAAAGAAGTTCATTTTTTTTAAATTAATTTATTTACTTTTGTAATAAGGTTTCAAAAAAAGAAATTCCATCAAAGAAAATCATAAAAACCAATAAAATTCAAAAGATGATTATTTAATAATTAATTAATAAAATTTGAGAAAAATAGATGTTTTATTTTTTGAAAAATAAATTGTTTCTTTATTTGGAAAAAAAAATGAGTGAGCCTTTTTTTCTATTTTGAATAGAAAAGAGTTTCTCGTCCTTTTTTCAGGGAGTTGCCAATCAATCTCTCCTTTTTATACGACACATTTATCAAAATTAAATCATTTTTATTTAAAGCACCCAGTTAATTTCATGAAATTTTTTATGGTTTTTTTTTTAAATTTCAAAAAAAAAAACAGGATAATATTTTTTAAAAAATCACAATTGTAAATTTTCTTTTAAAAACAAAACAATATAAAAAAAATTATTAATGCTTGAAAAAATTCTTTTAAAACAAAATTTTTTTTAAAAAAACACAACATTTTAATTTTGTTTTCTTTTAAAATTAAGTTTTCACTGAATTAAACATCAACAATTTAGCTGGAAATTCGATGGTTAAATTAAACTTAATCAACTCTTCATAACCAGTTGCATTCATTATAAGCATGGACTATAAAATCTCCATTGTTATATTTCAAGAAATCATTTTCGCATTCAACCTTCAATTTATTATTCATAAAAGGCACCAATTTTATCAATAAAAACCCGCTTACAAACGTTGCAATTTGATTATTGATAAAATAGCAAAAATAAGCTGAATCTCGATTTGGAATAACAGACAAAACTATTGCAAAAACTCCAGAAAAAATGGCAACAATGATCACTCTTCCAAGATGTTTTTTAAAAGAAGTTTGATTGTAAAATAAATAATGCCGATTTTTATTGATTGAATAAACAAGCTTCAAACAATGATATTCTCCCTTTGTAAAGAAAATTCCATATAAAATGCCAAAAACTGTGCCAATAACTCCACAATCGACAAAGGTTTTCTTCAGAAACATATTCAAAACTGTGTTATTAGGACAAGATTTCTTTATATTATCGATCCAATGCTGTGGTAAACTTAGAGAGTTATCATAAATTTCATAAATGATAATAGGGAATATCAGAAAAGATAAATAACTTAACGTAATCATGCCTAAAACCTTCCAATCAAGGAAACTGTCTTTCATAAATAAACGATAATTTCTTATGATTATGGTTTCGATGAGAATCATCAATATTCTCTCAATATATAAGTAATAAACTATCAGGAAATAAATCCCATAGAAAAACCCGAGTAAAACTTCATTGTAAGAATGCATACCCAAAAATATCCTTCCGAATAAAATGAAGAACTCAATAAATATTAAAATAAAAGAAAATATTATAAAGGCAACACTTTTACTTTTATTCGGAATTTGTTTTGGCTCTTTTTTATTATTAATCTCCAAAGAAACATTATTATTATTGATAATATCTTCTGTATCATATTCGTTTTCCTGTGAAAATACCAAAGGAATGTGATTTTCATCATTTTTTTCTTTAGCATTTCTTTGAAAAAAACCATTTAAAAAACCAACTTCTCCATATTTGACTAAAGCCCAAATATATCTCATCCAAATCATTCCAAGCAATACAATAGACATCATGCTATGTCCAGAAGGATTCCCGAATTCTGAATAGCATTCTTTGGCTTCAACAGCAGAATTTTCCCAATAAGGTCTTGGGTCGTGATAAATAATCTTCAGAATTGAGCAAAAATAGGTTACAAAGATAAAATATATGATAAATGCTAAGGTTTTGACCTTTTGAAAGGTGAGAGCATAATAAAGGATTAGAATACCTCCTGCGATTACTGGATAGAGTATATCACAGAAGAGAATGAAGAACACTTCAAAGAAATAGGAGGAAAGTTTCGCTTGAAGAAGTATTACAAATTCGTTGCTGTTGCGAAAAGCTATCTCGCGAAAAATACAATCTGCGATTATATAGCCAATTATAAAGAATGAGCTCACAAGAAAAATTAAAAGTTTTCTTGAGAAAATCATTTTTTAAAAAAAATTATTTGCTTTTTTATTTAGACAAATTTTGAGAGTTTCTTGAGAAATAAATAAATCACAAAATAAAAGAAATTATGAGAGTCTTAATGAGGCTTTATCAATATTTTATTTTTTTATTTTAAAAGAAATTTATTTATTAATATTAAAAATTGTGATTTAAACTACTAAAAATTGAAATAATGAGTCTTCCAAAAATAAAACTGCACCCTTTTTCAAGTTTGAAGGAATCATCTTTTTTCAAATATTTGGCTTTAAACGATTATTTAAACCCAACTTTTTCGCCAAATAAAACAAACAAATTTAGCAAAGAAACTATTTTTCAGAAATTTTTGGGATTTTTCGAATATGTTTCCTATAAAAATCATTATTCAAATGAGGATTTTCTCAAATACATTAATGAAATTCAATTCAAATATAAAGCATCTTCACAAAAACAAAAAAATTTCATCTCTTTATTGATCGAATCCTTGGAGAATTGGTCTTTGGAAAGTGAGGAAATCAAATTGATTAAAGATTTTTTAATGATTGATGACAAAGATCAAAGGATTTTCACCTTTTATTTGAAGGCAAGAAAAGCCATTATAAATCATTTCTCTTTGGCTTCTCACAAAAAATTATTTTTTTTAGATGATTCTGAATTGGAATTTAGTATTTTTTAAAAACAAACATTAGTGTTTTATTTTTTTTTTAGTCGATTATTCATGTATTTTGAAGAAAATCTTCGATAATCAGGAAAAAATATGTTCAATTGTAAAATTCATTAC
>JFJP01031816.1_pt1 | contig 10175 bp, 10 predicted proteins | sample 431651 | NCBI WGS metagenome assembly JFJP01 (sample SAMN02602958, study PRJNA72255) | Microbial mat metagenome, whole genome shotgun sequencing project. | biome: fresh water; feature: sink hole; material: water; isolation source: purple microbial (photo- and chemosynthetic) mats found in... | reverse complement strand
TCAGGCGCATCACAAACATGGCTCGCACTTCGTTTAAGCTGTAATGATAAGTAGGAACAGAGTTATTGACAATAATTTCAGTTGCCTTGCAAGTAGTCGTGCAGTTTAAAGCAAACACCGTCACTAAAAATAACTGCCATAGCCTTTGCCTGCCACGGATATAAAGTAGATTTTGGCGTAAAAAAATGAATTTGAAATTCTTTACAAAAAAACAGTGCAGAGTTTTCATCTTATTCGATGGCAGACGTGAGCAGAAAGTAAAAGCGGTGCTTTACAAATCCCCTTCCTTTTTTGAAAAAGGACACTTTTTACTTTAAATTTAGCGCAAAAAAAGGGGATTAGATTAAGTAATATCAGAGTTTAATCCACCGTAACCGATTGGCATTAAAGACAACTGTCAAAGATGACATTGCCATCGCAGCCCCTGCTAGCATAGGACTCAGTAATACACCAAACAACGGATAAAACAGCCCCGTGGCAACAGGAATACTCAAGGTATTGTAAAAGAAAGCACCGACTAAATTTTGCTTTATATTGGTCAAGGTGACTTTAGAGAGCATCATCGCTTGGGACACTTTGCTTAGTGAACCTTGTAAAATCACAATATCGGCACTTTCAATGGCAACATCAGTGCCTGTGCCGATGGCAAACCCCACATCCGCTTGGGCTAAAGCAGGCGCGTCATTAATTCCATCCCCCACCATACCGACACAATGCCCTTGCGCTTGTAATTGTTTAACCACCGCTGCTTTGTCTTGTGGCAACACTTGGGCGCGAACTTGGCTAATCCCTGCTTGCTTGGCAATGGCTTTGGCAGTCATTTCATTATCTCCTGTCACCATCAGAACCTGTACGCCTTGGGCAAGTAACTGCGCAACCGCTTCTGCGGAGTCTTTTTTAATCGGGTCGCTGACAGCAATGATGCCCACCAGTTTGTTGTCTATGGCTAACAGCATCGGCGTTTGTCCTGAACTGGCTAACTCAATCAATTTTTGTTGGTCAGCACGGTAGTCAACCTGATGGCTATCCATTAATGCCGCATTACCAAACAACACAGATTGTTCAGCAATTGTGCCACAAATCCCCTGCCCTACTATCGCGGTAAATTGTCGCACTTTGCTCAATTCCAAGCCTTGTTCACTACTTTTTGCCAAAATAGCCGCCGCTAAAGGATGCTCAGAAGCCGCTTCCAGACTGGCTGCGGTTTGCAAAATCGCCTCTGTTGTTAATGCACCAACGGTTTCAATGCAGGTCACAACAGGTTTTCCTTGCGTAATTGTGCCTGTTTTGTCTAATACAATACAGGTCAATTTTCCTGCGGTTTGTAAGGCTTGTCCTTGGCGAATCAAAATTCCCATCTGTGCTGCTCGTCCCACCGCAACCATCACAGAAATGGGCGTTGCGAGTCCTAATGCACAAGGACAGGCGATAACCAACACCGTCATTGAAGTGACAAAGGCATAGCCTAACGCCGCTTCATTGGCAAAAACCAACCAACTAAAAAACGTCAGTACTGCAATACTCATCACCGCAGGCACAAACACCGCTGCGATTTTATCGGCTAATTTTGCAATGTCAGGTTTACTGCTTTGGGCTTGTCTGACACTTTCAATAATTTGTGCTAACGCCGTATCGCGCCCAATCCGGGTTGCGGTGAACAAAAAACTGCCCTTTTGATTCATGCTACCTGCTACAACGCTTGCGCCAATAGCTTTTTCCACCGCTAATGGCTCACCTGTTAGCATCGACTCATCAATATTGGAATGCCCTTCGCTGACCACCCCATCAACAGCAATTTTTTCACCCGGACGCACCCGCAAGGTTTCGCCTAAACCCACTTCTTCAATCGGAATATCAAGTTCTATGCCGTTGCGTACCACTCGCGCCGTGCGGGGCTGTAATCCTATTAATTCCCGAATGGCAGACGAGGTTTTGCCTCGTGCTAAGGTTTCCAAACCCGTGCCTAAGTTAATAAAAGCTAAAATCATCACCGAGGTTTCAAAATAGGCATGGGCTGATAACGAAGGTAAATCCGTGTAATAATCAATCACAATGCAGGAATACAGCCACGCCGCACCCGTGCCTAACGCAATCAAGGTATCCATATTGGCTTGCTTAACCCGCAACGCTTTGACCGCGCCCGCATAAAAATGCCAACCACAATAAATTAAAACGCCCAAGGTCATTAAGGCGATTTGCGGCCAAAACCAGCGTCCTGTAGTTGAACCAATCGCTGGCAGCCAGTCTAAATGCTCGGCAATCATTAACCCACCACCAAACAGAGCCGCCACCCGTGCTTTTTTCATCAAGTGCTGATAACGCGCCATTTCTTGCGCAATTTCAAGTTGCGGGTCAGCAAAACCTTCCATTACCGCTGCATCGTAGCCTGCGGTTTTTAACTCTGCAATTAACAATGCAGGTGTAACCGTTCCCCGCACCAACGCAGAATGGTCAGCAAAATTGACATTGACCTCCACGACACCTGTCACATTGGTCAAGGTTGTTTCAACAGCACTCACACAACCTGCACAGCGCATCCCTAAAATAGATAAGCGAAGCGGTGGCTCGGTTTGGCTTAAGTCTTCTGAATCATTCATATTTAAGGTATCCTTTGATGTTTAATTAACCTAGACTCGATAAATGACCGCGTATCAAGCCTAAGACTTTGCTCTATTCCACTTGATAACCCGCTGTTGTGATAGCCTCCTGAATCTGAACTGGGGTGATTTTTTGTGCATCAAACACAATTTCTGCGGTTTTGTCTTTATGCGACGCGCTGACAGAGCTAACCCCTTCTAAGGCAAGCAGTTGGGTTTTTAAGCCCGCCTCACAGCCACCACATTTCATTCCAATAACCGTTAAGGCTAAATTTTCCAACATTTAAGTGTCTCCTAAAAATATTTTCTACTGGCTTATTGATTAATCAACGAACAAACTCGACCAATAGACAATGAACATGATATAAATTAACCTGCCTTCCTATCATAATTCAATGCGAGTAAATGCGTAAAATAAAACTTCCCCCTAGCCCTTTTCGTAGAATGCCATGATTTCAAAAGTTTTTTCATTTTTTATCCTGCTTTTTTGTAGTTTTCAATTGATTGCAACAGAATTAGGTCAACTAACTCCTGTACAATTGGAAGCCTTGCAAAAACAACAACACCCCTTAGTGGTTGATATTCGGACGACCAAAGAATGGGCAGACACAGGAATGATTGCAGACAGTCAACCACTGGAATTTTTTAATGCCGCAGGCGAGTCCAATACCAGTAACTGGTTGCAACAACTTAAAAAATTGCAAAAACAGCCCGACCAACCCATTGTCTTAGTGTGTCGTTCAGGGAATCGTTCCGCAAAAGTGGGCGAGCTACTTACAAAAAAACTAGGCATGAAAAATGTTTATCATTTATCCAATGGCATTTTGGGGTGGACAAAGGATAACAAGGGGTTAGAAAAACCCTGTCCGACTAATCTGGCTTGCCAATAGAGGAAAAAACAATGTCTCTGAATACCTTTACAAATCAAACCATTGCTTTAGCAGGGGTTGCTCAAGCGGCTCAACTGGTACACGATTTGGCAACCACAGGAAAAGCCGATGCCAGCGCGTTTAAAACCAGCATTGGTAGTTTATTGAAAATTGATGCGGGCAGTGTCATTGAAGTGTTTGGTGATTTAGCGTCCCTTAAACTGGGGTTAGAAAAATTTGAACAACAAATGTCAGGCTATACCGCGCAAAATCCAGACCAAGCCCGTTATGCAGCCAGTTTAGTCTTTTTGGAAAGACAATTGGCAGGACAAGAAAAAATGCTCAAAACGATTCGGATTGGGATTGAAAAAGCCCAAGCGCAAGCCGATTATTTTGACGTGACCCACGAAAATATTTTAGCCAATTTAGGCGATATTTATCTAAATACCCTTAGCCAATTACAACCCCGAATTATGGTCAATGGCAATGAAGATTATTTGGCTCGCTCAGACACGGTGAATAAAATTCGCGCCCTTTTATTAGCAGGCATCCGCTCTACTTTATTATGGCGGCAATGCGGTGGAGCCCGTTGGAAAGTGTTGTTTTATCGTAAACGTTTACAAGATGAGGCAAAATTTTTGCTAACACAGGTTTAAAAGATGAGTTTGTTAGTTCAAGCACAGCAGATTTCACGCGCTTACGGCAAAATTTTGGCGGTTAACCAAGTCAGTTTTAACTTAGAAAAAGGGCAGGTTTTAGGTTTTTTAGGGGAAAATGGCGCGGGTAAAACCACCACGATGCAGATGTTATGTGGCATTCTTGCACCGAGCAGCGGACAAATTCAGATTAACGGGTTTGATTTACTCACCCAACCTAAAGCGGCAAAACGCCATTTAGGGTATCTGCCCGAACAAGCCCCGCTTTATAAAGAATTAACCGTGCATGAGTTCTTAAGTTATTGCGCTAAATTACATCAGTTACCCGTACCACAACAAGCGCAAGCGGTTCGCAACGCGGAAGAAAAATGCAATTTAACGACGGTGGCTCATCGCTTAATTGGCGTGTTATCTAAAGGTTATCAACAGCGGGTTGGCATTGCACAAGCCATTTTACACAAGCCTGCGGTGATTATTCTCGATGAACCCACGGTTGGTTTAGACCCGATTCAAATCAACGAGATTCGCACATTAATTAAACAACTAAGCGGCGAACACGGGGTCATTTTATCCACCCATATTTTGTCGGAAGTGCAGGAAATTTGTAGCCACGTTCAAATTATGCAGCACGGGCAGTTGATTTTTGCTGACACCATTGCAGGTCTAACCCAGCAAGCAAACACTACATTGCTCGATTTAACCACGCATTCAGCCATTGATGTGGGCAAACTTTTAGCGGTTGCTGGTGTCAATAAAATAGACACCCTCACCGAAAAACATTATCAAATTCATTACCAAGCTCCCCACAATCCGATTGAAGCGGTAACACAATTAGTGATTCAAACTGGCTGGGGATTAGAGCAGATTACCCCTGTGAAACGTTCCATTGAAGATATTTTTATTGCCCTTTCTAAAACGCCCCCCGCCCCATGAAGATGATTTTTACCATTGCCAGCCGTGAATTTAAAACCCTGTTTTTATCGCCGCTGGCTTGGACTATTCTTGGCATTATCCAATTTATTTTCGCCTATTTATTTTTCAGCCAAGTCGATGCCTTTATTGCCTTTCAAGCAAAACTCGCAGGGATTGACAGCGCACCCGGTTTAACCGATGTCATCGTTGTGCCGTTATATGCCAATGCTGCGATTATTTTATTATTAGTGACTCCGTTATTAACGATGCGATTAATTAGTGAAGAACGGCGCAATCAAAGTTTAGTCTTATTATTAGCCGCACCGCTATCAAATTATCAAATTATTTTCGGCAAATATTTAGGCGTATTGAGTTTTTTAGTGGTTATCGTCGCATTTATTACCCTAATGCCCTTGTCATTATTATTGGGCGGGGAATTAGATATGGGAAAATTTTTCTGCAATATATTAGCCCTGTTTTGTTTAGTTGCCGTGTTTGCCGCCGTCGGGTTATATATGTCTTGCCTTGCTAGCCATCCCACCATTGCCGCCATTGCCAGTTTTGGTTTGTTATTGTTATTATGGATATTAAATGCCAATGCTAGTTTAAAAGATAAAAGCAGTGAATTATTTGATTACATCTCTTTATTAAAACATTTTCAAACATTACAAAATGGCTTAATCAATACTGCCGATTTGAGTTATTTTGCCTTATTGGTCGGCAGTTTTTTACTGTTAAGCATTTATCGTTTAGAGCATGAGCGATTACAAAAATGAAGGATTTTTTAACCCCGCGCATCCAAAATCGCCTGTTTCTGGCTATTTTTTTAGCCCTTTTTATCATCGCTGCTTTTGTTAGTTCACAGCATACGGCAGAAATAGATTTAACTGCCAATAGCAGCAATACTTTATCAAACGCTACCCGAAAAGTCTTAACGCAGCTTTCCGCCCCTGTGCAAGTTACGGTTTATTTAAAAACCGCTCATCCGTTGCGGCGACAAATTAAACACTTGGTAGAACGCTATCGGCAGAAAAAAGCCGATTTAAGCTTAGAATTTATTGACCCTGAAATCGAATTGGTTAAAACCAAAGGCTTAACGATTGGCTCGCAAGGATTAACCGTCATCAGCTATCGTGGTCACGAAGAGCAGATTCAGTTTTTAGATGAATTTAGTTTCACCAACGCCTTGGTGCAATTGGTAAAATCGAATGAGGTGCGTTGGGTTAGTTTTTTAACAGGACATGGCGAGCGTTCGCCCACGGGAATGGCAAATTTTGATTTAGGATTGTTGGGAACGCAATTATTGCAGCGTGATATTAAAGTGCAACCGCTTAATTTAGCAGAACTTACCACGATTCCTAGCAATATCAGCGTGTTAGTGTTAGCCACACCGCGTGTCGCATTGCTCAGTGGCGAAATCTTGTTATTACAAACTTATCTTAACCAAGGCGGCAATTTATTACTGCTCACAGACCCTGATGAGCATTATTTATCTGCGATTGAACAACAATTAGGGGTCGGCAAATTAGCAGGTACGGTGATAGATGAAAGCGGAAAATTATATGGGCTGGATAAGCAAAATTTTGCCTTGGTGAGTCAGTATTTATCGCACCCGATTACGCAAGGATTGCAAACCATGACGGTGTATCCCACCGCCGCGCCCTTGATGATAACGCAAAAAACCACTTTTCAAACCGCTGCTTTATTTCAAAGTGGTGCAGAAACGTGGACGAATGCCAATCCTAAAAAAGGCGCGTTGCCTCTGGCGTATGCTTTAACGCGCGAGATGGTGGGTAAACAACAACGGGTGGTTATCGTGGGGGATGGTGATTTTTTATCCAACACCTTTGTGGGCAATGTTGGCAATATGGAAATGGGACTGCGAATTTTTAATTGGCTAACCCATGATGATGATTTTGTGGACATCCCGATTAAAGTTGCACCTGGACGCAGCTTACAGTTAAGTCCTTTGCTATTAGGCTCACTCAGTAGCTTTTTTTTACTGGTGTTACCACTGCTGTTAATCAGCACAGGCTTTGTTATCAACTATCAACGGAAGCGGCGATAATTTTTGGCACGGACGCTGAAATGGCACAGAACCCCATGCCCCGCCGTTGCAATTGCACCACTTTTTTGTTTTTGGTTTGTTTTTCCAGCAGACATTCATAAAAAATCAATGCGTTCTTGTTGCAGTGGCAAGAATAAAGGCGATAGATTAAGAATGTTGGATTGCATGATTTACCTCGTTTTAATCATTTTTGAATAGGCATTTTGGCAAAGTATCGGGAACGTTGATGAGGATTTGCCTGATGTTTTCTCTACGCTATTTTGGCAAAACGGTTATAACGCAGGGAAAGGCATTTACTTTAGTGGTGCTGCTGTGTTTGCGGATAACTCTGATTTAATGATTTGTTTTAATGCTTTTAGCATTTTGAAAATAGCAAAAATATCTTCATTTGCCGCTGTATATTCCGCGCTAATGCAATATTCCTGTCTATTTAATAGCACAAAATTCCACACCAATCCCACTACAAATAAACCATAAATCGGCAGAGCATTTTGATTCATTTCTCTTGCGACTAACATTGCTGCTAATACTTGTGCATCCGGCGATCCTTGATTTTCAATACTGCGTTTATATTCATGAAAGCAAAAATAAGGTTCGCCAGGTTCACGAAAACCGCTTGCAATCATGCCATCAACCGTACCGGATAATTCATAATCCCCGACAATACCTAAGAGTGGGCGTTCTAAAAAATACCCGATTTTGCCATCGTCAATTTTAGCGGTCATTATTACTGGGCTGATGAATTTATTTTCTAATTCCACTTCATTCCACGCTCGACCACCGCGAATTAATGCTTCTTGAAAGTTTAACAAGCTTTCTTTTTCAAACGCCGTAATTTCACAACTGTTATTTTCCCATTTTTTTAATAATTCACATTGCCAAATTTGAGTTAAACCGAAAGCTTTATCTAATTGAGTTAATGAACAGTCTTTAAAAGTGAGTTTTTTCATTTTTATTCCTTTTTCAATGAGTGTGTTGGCAAAGTATCGGGAACGTTGCTGAGGATTTGCAGGATGTTTTCTCTGATGGCTCTGTAAGCAGAAACGATTTAGCTTAACTATTTTTCTCTAACAGCGTGTTGATTTTTTGCAATTGGGTGATTTGGACTTTTAAATCCTCAATTTTACCGTTCAGCATAGCAAGTTCTTTGTCTTTTAATTCGATAATTAGTTTTTGCTTTTGATTTTCAAGAGCTAATTCAGCAGGCGAACTGATAATATTGCCATTATTACTATCGCCTATATTGACAAAATAAATATTTTTCTCGCCTAGTGACATAAGTTCCATCACATCAATTCCCAAAATTTCAGCAATTTTTTTCAATTTAGGCACTACCACCTTTGTTTCACCTCGTTCAATTTTGGAATAACCACTGACTGACATATTCAGTTTTTTTGCTATATCTTCCTGCGACCAGTCCTTCGATTCGCGCAAAAAACGTATTTTTTCGTGAACTTCCATAAAATTCTCCTAAATTCCACTAACTCGGTAAAAAACTGCACTGTTTAGAAATTGTAGCATGTGAAGGCTAGCCTGATAATAAGCTTTTAAACTCTCAAGTTTATTTTCGCAGGAAAACTACAATGCAGTCTATAAAATTGTCTCTTTACTATTTGACTATTCATCCTTTAATGGCTATATACAAGGGGAGATATTACATACGCCAGTATTTTTACATAAAAGAAATAGTATCAAGTCGGCTGCATTTTCATTTAAGCAGAAGTGCGGCATATTCCAATCATTCTAAAGCAAAATTATTGGTCGCAACGACATACACATCATTAGCTGCTAAACTTTTATCTGACCTTATCAATAATACTAAATCAGACCTTATTTATAGACGAGAGTTTTTAGCACTAATTGACTTGTATTTTTTGATAGCAATAGCCGACAATTTTGTAGATAATGCGGACTCTCAAAATAAAGTAGAAAAAATTAATCATATATTTAAAAATATAGTTCAACTTATCGAAGACCCCGATAATGCAAGTCAAGTAAAAATATCTGTTGATTTTGATACTGAAATACCTCATTTTGTCAAAGAATACAGAGACTTATGGAAAGATGATTATAAAAATGAGTTTATAAATGTAGTAAACTCAGTAAAAAAAGCATATTTATTTGAATCTTCGTCTAATTCTTTAAAAAAATCATGGCAGTCTTTATACGTCATATCAAGAATTACAATAAAACTATATGAGACTATTAACTACTTTATTTATAAAAAGAAAATTGAATGTCCATATGTAAGAAAAAATTTATATAATTTTGCATTTGCAGGAAATCTAATTGATGACTGGATGGATTATTACTGGACAAAAGAAGATTTCGGTACTAATTGTTTTTTAGTTGAATTATCAAAACATCACAATTTAAAAAAACCTAATGGAATCATTTTTAATACTGTTACTTTCTTTTCTTCTTGTTATATGCTTTTGAAAAGAGTTTATAGGGTTAGATTTTCGACAATAAATTATGCACAACATAGCTGGATAATGCCAAGCTTCATTATGGTTATCGTTGTTTCGTCACCAATCAGTATATGGATGCACATGCAAGAAAAATGATATATATTCCTAGCAATAAAAATAATAAAGAACAGATTGTTTATATATTCCTTCATGGTGCATTTTGTAATCCTTGGTCGTGGTCTTACATAGTAGATGAATTACATGATAAAGGAGGATATATGTGCATTCTCTATTATCTAAAAGATTACGAAGAAATTGTAAATACTATTTCTACACTAATTCCTAACACCTATACAATAAAATTAGTGGGATTTTCTATCGGTTCTTTACTTGCACTTTCACTTAGTAAAAAACTTTTAAATACGCATAAAGTTGAGCTTTTTTTAATATCAACACCTCTTATGAATTCTCTTATTCTTGTAAAGTTAAGAATTAAATTAGCAAAATTTTTAAATATTATTTTTTTTAACGTAGATAGAAGATTTATCCCTTTGTTTCTTCGTGGAAAATTCAAATTAGATGAGTCGGTTTTTTTATTAGATTTAATTCAACTTGATTATCAAGAGCTGATTAGCAGTGTAAAAGGCTGTCTGCAAGTTAAT
>JFJP01018850.1_pt1 | contig 10175 bp, 13 predicted proteins | sample 431651 | NCBI WGS metagenome assembly JFJP01 (sample SAMN02602958, study PRJNA72255) | Microbial mat metagenome, whole genome shotgun sequencing project. | biome: fresh water; feature: sink hole; material: water; isolation source: purple microbial (photo- and chemosynthetic) mats found in... | reverse complement strand
CACGCACCACGACGACAACGCCCCATGCACCGGGTCCAGTTGGCACAATAAGGAGCATAAACTCGCTTTCGGGGTTCGGTGGACGAGAACGGATAAGGATTCAAGATGCGTCTGCCCTGGGCGCATTTCCGCTTGCTTACAAGAAGTAGCGTGGTATGCTTCAGCAACGTAATTTGGATAAGGAGTGATCAGCATGACGACGTTCGGGGGTTCCGTTTTGTGGCTTGACCGTGATGACATCAATACCGATGAGATCATCCCGGCGAAATATCTGACCGAGATCACCAAGCAAGCGCTTGCGCCCCATTTGCTTGAGGATCTTAAAATGGACGGGTTCAGTCTTCCGGCATCGTTCCATGCGTTCGGCGCGGTCGTCACCCGTGCGAATTTCGGATGCGGATCGAGCCGTGAGCATGCCCCCTGGGCTTTCCAGGTCAACGGGATCAATCTGATCGTCGCCCGCAGTTTCGCCCGCATCTTCCGCCAGAACACCTATAATTCGGGAATGCTGGCGATTGAGCTGCCGGCGGCGGATATCGATACCCTCTTCACCATGGCTGCCACCAACGGCGGGAAACTGGCCCTGGAAGCCGATCCGAAGACCCTGAAATTAAAGGCCAAGGCGGGGAAAACCTCGAAAACCTTTGCGTTCGAGCTCAACCCGTTCCAACAATCCCTGGTCCTGGCAGGGGGATGGGTGAACTACGCCAACCAGACCTACTAGGGATCACCCGATGAACATCCAACCCCTTGTTGTCGGCCCGTTTGACGTCAACTGCCTGATCCTGCATGGCACTGCGAACCGCGTGCTGATCGTGGATCCGGGGGAGGATGCCGACAGGATCGCCGAAACCCTCCGTAGCCAGTCCCTTGAGGATGCCGACAGGATCGCCGAAACCCTCCGTAGCCAGTCCCTTCAAGTGACTGCCTATCTCCTGACACACGGACACGCTGACCACCTCGGGGCCTTGGCCGCGCTGACGGAGCAGTTCCCGGCCCCTGTCCTGGTGCATGCGGCGGATGCGGCCTGGGCATTTTCTCCAGTGAACCAGATCCCGCCCTATTATGGTGTGCCCGCGAAACCAGCGGCGGGGATGCTGCCCGTGAGCGGAGAATCCACCCGGACCGATGCCGGCCTGACCTACCGGATCATCCCTACCCCCGGCCATACCCCCGGCTGCGTCTGTTATTACTTTCCTGCCGACAAGGTGATGATCACGGGCGATACGTTGTTCGCCGGAGGTGCCGGACGCACCGACCTGCCGGGCGGCAGCACCGGCACGCTGCAAGCCTCCCTGCGTCATCTGCGGTCGTTCGCCGATGACACCTGCATCTACCCCGGCCACGGCCCTTCCAGTACGCTCGGCGAGGAAAAACGGACCAACGTGTTCATGCAATAATCGACGGAGACGGCCATGCTCACCATTCATGCGGACGGCATCGATACCGGCACCATCATCCGGGACATCCAGGCCAAGGTCAAGGCGAAAGCCGAAGAGGGCATTTACCAGCGTGCCGGTCTGGGCGAAGCCGCGCAGCAACCTGCCTTCGCATTCCGTGATAATGCCGAATTCCTGCGCTTTTACCTGGAAACGCTGCGTGAGAATGCGTTTGTGGATATTTCCGACTTTGAAATCACCGAGAAGCGCCCGCGCTTCCGGCGGGCTTTGATCGCCCTGAAGAAGACGCTCTGGTCGCTGCTGCGCTTCTACACGTACCGTCTATGGTCCCAGCAGAACCAGATCAACGGTTTGCTGCTGGCGGCTGCAGAAGGCATCCACGAGCAGCAGAACGAGAAGATCGCCGCGCTGGAAGCGCGCCTGCAGGCACTGGAAAAGGCTTTACGACTCCGAACGGCAGATATCGGATACGGCGTTGACCGCGCCTGATACATCCTTCAGGAAGGTCTCGACCAGGCCGACCTTCTCCAGAATGGCCCCGAGCTTGAGTCGCTGTTCGGTGCGCTCGCGCTCCAGGGCATCCCGGCGCTGCATCAGATCCTCGATGGTCCCCTCCAGCATCGCGATACGTTCCTGAGCATTCTGCAACGAACGACGCAACTGGATGATCTTGACTTCCTGGTCCTCGGACGGACGATCCAGATCGTCGATTTCCATACCATCCGGGATCGGTACCTGAACCTCGTTCTGGCAATCCGAACAGCGGATCGTGAGCCCGGCCCCGCGATAGTCAATGGCCAAGCTCTTTCCGCACATCGGACAATCGAAGACGATGTCCGTCTCCTTGATATCGTTCATATCAAGCCTTGACGATCCTATCACCCTTGATGCAGGCCGTGCAGACACTGCAGCGGACCACGCCGCCGCCCTCGACCGCGACCCGCACGCGCTGAAGGTTCGGAAGGAAGCGACGGCGGGTGATACCCGTCGTGTGCAACCCGATACCACCCTTGCATTTCTTCAGACCGTGCCGGACAATCCGATTCCCCGTCACAGGCCCCTTACCACAGACTTCACATACTCTTGCCATTTTATTTTCCTCCAAAAGAAGATAACACTACCGAAAAACACCATCACTAACAAGCAAAAAGTTCAACCGCCGTTCTGGTTCTCCTTGCTATACTTCGAACTGCGGGCCTGGAACTGCAGGACCACGGGGGCACCATCCAGGCCGAAGCGGGTGCGCAAGGCCTTGATCAGGTAGGTTTCATAAGCAGGCTGCACCAGGTTGGCGACATTGACATAGACCCGTATGCGCACCGGATCCGTGCCGATCTGGGTGGCATAATACACCTTGAGGCGCCGCCCCTGGATCGCGGGTGACGACACCTTCTCGCAGGCATCCTGCAAGGCGCGATTGAGCATCCCGGTCGGCAGGGTCACGGTGACCTGCGCCGCGACCTGGTCGATCGCCTCGATGGTGCGCTTGACGTTGTAGCCATCCTTGGCGGAGGCAAAGACGATCGGGCAATGCGACATGAACGGCATGGTCTTGACCAGGGCCGGCACGTACTTCCGCTGCGTGACGTCATCGGTCGCCAGATCCCACTTGTTGACCAGCACGACGCAGCCGCGGTTGTACTTGGCGATCAAGGCGGCAATCTTCTTGTCGTGCGCCGTGGGCCCCTGCACCGTATCCAGCACCAGTACCACGACATTCGCCTCCTTGATGCTCCGTTCCGAACGAATCAGGCTGAACCGCTCAACGGTCGAATCGACCTTGCCCATGCGCCGGATGCCCGCCGTATCCACCAGGACGTAATGCCGCGCCTGGGGACCGCTCCCGACGCTGAAGGGGACATCGATGCTGTCGCGTGTCGTGCCGGGGATATCCGAGACAATCACCCGGTTGCTGCGCAGCAGGCGGTTGATGTAGGATGACTTCCCCACATTCGGGCGACCGACGATAGCCACGCGCAGGGGATTGCAGATCGTCTCGTTGACCTGCTCCGGCAGGGCGGCGACCACCTTCTCCATCAGGTCGTCAACGCCGCGGTTCTGCAGGGCGGAGACGGGGTAGACCGGGAACCCCAGGCTCGAGAAATCGGACGCCTCGTTATCCAGGCGTTCGCCATCGGCCTTGTTGGCGACCAGGAACGTGGGGCAGCCGCGGCGCCGGATCATGCCGGCGACTTCCTCGTCCATGGGATGGACCCCGGCCTGGATATCGGTCACCAGCAGGACGACGCCCGCATCCTCGAGCGCCGCCTCCGCCTGCTGGCGGATGCCGTTCTCGATCACATCCTGCGACGCCCGGCCATCCGGGGTGCAGACCCCGCCGGTATCGATCAGCTCAAAACGGTGGGCACCCCAGGTGACCTCGCGCATCAGCCGGTCGCGCGTCACCCCGCTTTCGGCATGCACAATGGCCACCCGCCGCCCCGCCAGACGGTTGAACAGGGCCGATTTGCCGACATTCGGCCGCCCGACAATCGCCACCACACGCTTATTCTTTTTCGCTTCCATAAATCCCCACCCCCGCTTTAGCATTTGAACTCTAGCGTTTGATCTGATATAAAGCGAGTTCATTTGCACAAGAGGACACCAAATCAAAGGAACCATTCATGGCAGGTATTTTCAAGGCATACGATATCCGCGGTATTTACGGCAGTGAGTTGACCGAGGCCATCGCCTACAAGATCGGCAGGGCGTTCGCCACGCTGTACACCCCTTCCTCGGTCGCGGTGGGTCGCGATATGCGCCCGCATTCCCAGCCCCTTTTCGAGGCGCTGGCCAGGGGACTCAACGAGCACGGGGCCGATGTCATCGACCTGGGGCTGTGCTCGACACCGATGACCTATTTCGGGATCGGCACACTCAAGACGGATGCCGGCATCATGGTCACCGCGTCCCACAATCCGGGCAAGTACAACGGGATGAAACCGTGCCGGGCCAACGCCGTCCCGATCAGCGGGGCCACGGGTATTGCCGAGATCGAGAAGCTCGTCCTGTCGGGAAACTTCGCCGCAGCAGCCGCCGTCCCTGGCAAAATCCTGTCTCACCCCATCGCCGGGGAGTATGCGGCGTTCATCCGGCGTTATGCGCATCTGCGCCGGCCCCTGAAGGTCGCCATGGACATGGCCAATGGCATGGGCATCGTGGAAGCGCGGGCGCTGGACGGCCTGTTCACCATGGACAAGCTGTTCGATACGCTCGATGGCACCTTTCCCAACCACGAGGCTAATCCGCTGATCGAGGAGACCTACGATAGCCTGCGGGCCCATGTGAAGGCTGGCCAGTACGATTTCGGGGTCGCCTTCGATGGCGATGCCGACCGGGCGGGATTTGTCGACGAAAAGGGCGAGATCATCTCCATGGACATCATCACCGCCCTGATTGCCCGCGACGTGCTGGCGCAGGAGAAGGGCATCATCTTCTACGACCTGCGCAGCAGTTGGGCCGTGCGCGAGGTGATTGCCGAACAGGGCGGTACACCGATGATGAGCCGGGTGGGCCATGCCTTCATCAAGCAGCAGATGCGCGACACCCAGGCGCTGTTTGCCGGGGAACTCTCAGGCCATTACTACTTCCGCGACAACTTCTACACCGAAAGCTCGGCGATGGCCGTGCTGCGCGTGGCCAACATCGTCAGCGCGGCCGGTTGCCCGCTGTCGGAACTGATCAAGCCGATCAAGCGCTATTTCGCCAGCGGCGAGATCAACTCCGAGGTCCACGACACGGCAGCGGTGCTGGCCCGCATCAGTGGTGACTACCGGGATGGACGGCGCACCGATCTCGACGGCATCAGCGTGGAGTATCCGGACTGGTGGTTCAATGTGCGACTCTCCAACACCGAACCGCTCGTCCGCCTGAACGTGGAAGCGAAAACCGCCCCGTTAATGCAAACCAAACGCGACGAACTGCTCGCAAAAATCAGAGGTTGATGAAGATGACAACGACAGAACTGCTCAAGACCACGGCCGACAAGTTCAATTCTTTTTTCGGAACGCCGCATACCCTCGCGGCCTATGCCCCCGGACGGGTTGAAGTGCTGGGGAATCACACCGACTACAACGAGGGCTATGTGCTCTCGGCGGCGATCAACATGGGGATCTGCTTCCTCATCGCCCCCTCGCCGGACCGCACCTGCCGACTGGTGGCGGGCGACCTGATGGAGGAAGTCTCCTTCGACATGGATGCCGTGGTGCGGGATCCGCAGACGATGTGGGGGAATTACGTCAAGGGCGTATTCGCCAAGCTGCGTCCCCACGTGACCTCGGACAAGGGCTGGCACGGGTTGTTCTTCAGTACGATCCCGATGGGAGCCGGACTGTCGAGCTCCGCCGCCCTGGAAATCAGCGCCGCCCTGGCGATCTGCGGATTGTATGGCATCACGCGGCCGCCGATGGAGCTGGCCCTGATCGGGCAGGCCGCCGAGCATGAGTACGTCGGCACCAAGTGCGGAGTCATGGACCAGATCTCCAGCCTGTTCGGCAGGGCGGGGCATCTGGTGCGCAGTGACTTCCGCACCTTGACGGTCGCCACCTCCCCGATGGGTAGCGATTTCTGCTTCCTCGTCGTCGGCACCAATGCCAAGCATGCGCTGGTGGACGGGGCCTACAACGAGCGGCGCCAGAGCTGCGAACGGGCCGCCGCGTATTTTGCCGGGGTGCTGAAGCATCCAGTCAAGGCCCTGCGTGATGTGAGCATGGATGAGTGGCTGCAGCACAAGGACAGGATGCCGGTGCTGGAGGCCAAGCGCTCGGCACATGTGATCGGCGAGAACGAGCGGGTCCTGGCCGGGGCCGAGGCGCTGCAACAGGGCGATATCAGCCATTTCGGATTCCTGATGTTCGAATCGCATCACAGCTCGATCGTGAACTTCGAGAACTCGTGTCCCGAGCTCGATTTCATCGTCGACCAGGCCCGCCGCATCCCCGGCATCCTGGGGGCACGCCTCTCCGGCGGCGGATTCGGTGGCAGCGCCGTGCTGCTCGTGCATCCGCGCGATGTGGAGGTCGTCGCCCATGCCATCACCGGCCCCTACCGCAAGCTGTTCGGTCATACCTGCACCGTGCATACGATCATCCCGTCCGAGGGAGCCCGCCTGTTGAGCGAATGAATAAAAGGCAAGGCCCATGAATAAACGCATCGTCAAGGCGGTAACGATCACGCATCTGGCATTGCTGATCCTGCTCTTGTCGTGGGGCTGCATCGCCAACTGGATGCAGTCGAAACCGATCGAGGCCTTTCCAGTCGAGTTCATGGTGGATGTGACGCCGCCCTCGCCGGAGGGCGAGGAAACACCCATGCCAGAAAGCGAACCGGAGCCGCCGGCACCGGACCCCGAGCCAGCGCCGACCCCGATGCCGGAATTGGAACCTCCAAAGCCGGATCCACCGAAGCCGGAACCGCCCAAGCCACCCGAGCCGCCCAAGCCGGATCCACCCAAACCGCCCAAGCCAGCCATCGAGGTCAGTAAGGAGCGGGTGATCCGTACCACCGAGCAGCCCCAGCCAACCCGGAAGAATACGTTGACGGCCGAGCAGATCCGGGCCATGCTGAATGAAGGGCGCACACCGGGGACTTATACATCCGCCGGGAACGAGGATTCGCGCGGGCTGGCCTTGATCAAATCCACGCTCGATTCACTCTGGGCAAAACCCTCCAAGGCCTCGGCGGGCGATGCAAAGGCCATCCTGAAGATCTGGCTCGAGCCCGGCGGACGCATCAGCAAGGCCGAGCTCTCGCGCCGTTCCGGCAACCCCGAGCTCGATGCCTCCGTGGAAGCGGTCGGCCAGCAGGCCAGGCAACTGCATGGCCTTTCCGCCGACTTCATCCGGCGCTGGCCCACCGTGGAAATCGCCTTCCAGGTGAAATAAAAGGCGATGGGATATTATGCTTTCGTTTTGTAGGCCGGGCGGAAACGCTTATGCGTAAGCAAGCCGACCACGCGGCTTCGGTATGCTCCGTCCCAGGCTTTTTGCCGTCTCGATCCATTCCTGGATGACATTATCCGCGTTTTCCAATGCTTCGCGCTGACTGGATCCATCGGCCATGCAGCCCGGCAATTCAGGAATTTCGGCGATAAAGGCATTATCCTCATCGCTCCAGTAAATGATGATCTCGTATTTCGCGCTCATAATGCTTCACTCCGGCTTCATCTTGTATTTCAGCATGATCTCACGTACCTGCTTGACAAGAAGTCCTCGAATACCCTCGAAAGGGACATTCGCGTCGGCACGGCGCATCATGATATGCTCATACAGCTTTTGCATCTACCCATGCTGACAACTTACCACCGGTTGCCTATCTTGTCCATTAATAACAGATTCATTTCACCCAGTTCCACACCCATTCCACGGCGGAGAGACCCTTAAAGGTAGGGCGCAGACCTCCGGGCAAGCCGCCGTTGGCGATCAGCCAGCTCAGGAGGAAGATTTTCCAGTCACGGCGCGTCATGCCACCGAAGGCCCCCTGCCGCAGGTAGGCCGTCACGATAAAGGGGTCGAACTTGATCGAAGCGCTTCACAGATACAAGATTTCCAGATCGGGTGGGGTTTCGCATAGCAGGCAGGCGAGCATGCCATCGGGGTTCAGGTGTCCGATGACCAACCGGGTGCTATTCGCAATAACGTAATGGTTGGCCCAGACCGCTCGGCGGGCACTGGGGGCCTCGATGGCATCGTCGAAAGGCGACACGACCAGCAGGCGCTCTTCCGCGATGGCGGTTTGGATGGCGGCGGAGTCGCCGCTTTGTGTCAACCCGAAGGGTTTTACCCAGATCATCGGCCGCCGGGCCGCGAGTCCGGCCCGGAAGACGGCCCGTTCCATAGGGGAAAGAAAGCCGGAAAGGATTGCTTCGCCCGGTTGCAAGGGCAGCTTCCCGTGGGGGGTGGAATCCCCGCGCGACGCCAGGAACCCGAGACGAGGCCGTTGCAGCAGCGCCGGGTTCCCCAGCAGGCGCGGCGGGCCGCTCTGCAACACCGCATGGGCATTGCGCGGGTTGTCGCGGATGTAGGCCCGGATCCGAGCCAGTGCCAGATCGTCACGGACGATCACGTCCCAGTAGTTGCGGTGCCACAGAGGGGCTCCGGGCGTACCCTGCAAAAGGTTCACCCGCTTGCCCACTGCACCCTTGAACCCGGCAACCATGGCACCGAGCGAACGGGGCAGCAACCGGGGGGCCGCATGCTGGCGGGCGACCTGCTGGCGGGCGACCTGCTGGCTGCGGGCGACCTGCTGGTCGCCCCTGCTGGTACGGGCGTCCGGCGGGACGCCCTCCCCTGCCACGATCCGCACGATGCCATGCACATGATCGGGCATAATCACGAATTCATCCAGCGCCAGATTCGGGCGGATTTCCGCGCTTTTGTGCCATTCCTCTGCGGCCATGCGGCCAGCCGCATTGAGAGCCATGCGCCCGTTGACGATCATGCCGAACACAGGCCGTCTGGCCTTGGTGTTGATCGTCAGAAAATACCAGCCGGGGGCGGTGTAATCCCACCCCTTGCACCGGATGCTTTGCCGATTGGGTAACAGTTCCTCAGGCATGATGCCCGCATCCTAGGCCAACATCGTCCGCAATAAAAGGCAAAACGATGGGCTTCGAACTTTCTTAAAACCACGAATTGCGTTCGCCTCGGCAGTTGTGGTAGAAATGTCCACCATGACAAAAGCTAAAGGAGGATTAAGCCCTGATGCACGCCCATTATTTCCAGCATGTACCGTTCGAGGGGCTTGGCAGCATGGAGGCCTGGCTGCGCGAGTCCGGTTATGAGATCAGTGTGACGCGCTGGTTTGCCGGTGAACGCGCACCGGATCCGGAAAAAATCGAGCTGCTGATCGTGATGGGCGGCCCGATGAGCGTCAACAACGTGGAGACACTTCCCTGGCTGGTGGAGGAAAAGGACTTTATCCGCTGCTGGGTCGAGGCCGACCGTCCATTGCTGGGGGTCTGCCTGGGGGCGCAGTTGATCGCCAGCTCCCTCGGAGCGCGGGTCTACCCGAATGCCGTCAAGGAAATCGGCTGGTTTCCCGTGACAGCGGTCATGCCTGTTGCCGAGAACGCCTTCCGTTTTCCGACCGAGCTGCGCGTTTTCCACTGGCACGGGGAAACCTTCGATCTACCGGACGGAGCCATCCATCTGGCACGCAGCGCGGGCTGCGAGCACCAGGCTTTCCAGATTGGACGCCGCGTCATCGGCCTGCAATTCCACCTCGAAACCACCCCCGAAACCGCAGCCGCCCTGATCGCCCATTGCCGTGCCGAGCTTGTGCCCGCCCCCTATGTGCAGGGCGAAGCCACCCTGCTGGACATGCCGCCGACATCCTACCGCGCCATCAGCACCCTCATGGCCCGGCTGCTCGCGTACATCACCTCAACGTGAGGGTGAGAGGTGAGGCTGCCTCGGACGGCCCTGAGGAACGCAGCCACTCAGCATCCGTTACGCTTGAAAAGGAATAGCGTTTTCACGGGTTTCCGTTCGCCTGCGACTTCCAGATGCGGATAGGCAAGGAAGTTGATCGGGCCCGACGCGGGCCCCGGATCGAGCAAAAGATCCCGTCCCCGTGAGAACTCGAAGCGGTTGGCGGGGTGATGACCAAAATAATACATGCTTAGCGCACTGAATTTATCGGCCTCACTGATATCGATCGGCCACCATTTGCCATCGGCATAAAACTCGGCCCAACAGTGGTACCCATCCGTGCCGCCGTCGTTCCGCTCGGAAGGAATCGCCACGCCGATGGCGAAGCGGGCCGGAATGCCAATCG
>JFJP01003414.1_pt1 | contig 10175 bp, 6 predicted proteins | sample 431651 | NCBI WGS metagenome assembly JFJP01 (sample SAMN02602958, study PRJNA72255) | Microbial mat metagenome, whole genome shotgun sequencing project. | biome: fresh water; feature: sink hole; material: water; isolation source: purple microbial (photo- and chemosynthetic) mats found in... | reverse complement strand
TCCATAAGCTAGTGACCTTTCAATGTGGTGCGTAATCGCGCCACAGCTTGGCTGTGGAGTTGGCAGACGCGCGATTCCGAGACACCCATCACTTCGCCAATCTCCCGCAGGTTCATATCTTGTTCGTAGTGCATACCCATCATCTGGCGCTCACGCTCGGGCAGTCGTTCGATAGCCTGAATGAGTGCCGCACGGAAACGCTCGTCTTGCAGTAATTCAAGCGGGTTGCTCTCGCTATTGAAATCGTGACGATCAAAGAAGTCTTCATTGTCTTCGTTGTGAAAGTCTTCGTAATAGATCAGCTGTGCACCACGCGCTTCTTGCAACATTCCTTGATATTCAACCAAGGGGACGCTCAATTCTTTAGCGATCTCAGTCTCATTGGGAGCTCTGCCCAGTCTCTGTTGCAAACGACTGATGGCGGACTCGATCTTGCGCATATCGCGTCGCATGCTACGCGGCAACCAGTCAGCGCCACGCAACTCATCCAGCATCGCACCGCGTATCCGCTGTGCTGCATAGGTCTCGAACATCGCTCCGCGCAATTCATCGTATCGTCCTGCAGCATCCAACAAGCCGATCATGCCAGCTTGGATGAGGTCGTCCACCTCTACGCTACCTGGTAGTTTCAGCATCATATGGTGAGCGATACGCTTCACCAATGGTGAGAATTCCTTCAGGCATTGTTCCTTGTCATTCAATCCGCTCGCTGTATACATTGTCTTGACCCTCAAGTTAGCGCTCTTGGGTTTTTGCGTAGCCCGCTCCTCGCCAGACTCCAGTATGACAGCGTGATCATTCATGTCAAAGCTGCCACGACTGCGCCGCGACGAGATTGGCTCATCAAGCGTTGCATCACACCGCTCAATCTGTCTTGTTCATCACCTACAAGACTAGACGTACGCAACAAGCCCTGTGCCACTTCGCGTATCGCCAATGCAGCTGGCGATGATGGAAAGGCTTCCACTACAGGACGGCAGGCATGTGTCGCCCGTTTCATGCTCTCATCCAACGGAATGAAACCCATGTATTCCAACTGAACCTGCAGATGCCGTCTGGCAACTTGCGAGATGTTATCGAACACAGCCAGAGCCTCGCACTCATCACGCACCTTGTTCACCACGATATCGAACGCCTGACGACCATTGTGCGTCGCCAGCTGTTTGAGCAAGGCATAACTTTCAGTGATTCCCGTGGCAGTGGCATTCAACACCAAGAGCAAAGGTTCATCGCCCGACAGACTGGCGCATACAGATTGCCCATCACGGGCTGCATCCACCAATACAACATCCATGTCGCTAGCCGCTGCCAACAATGCACCCATCAAGCGGTCTCGTTGCATACCATCCAATTTAGGCAAAGCCTGCATCGCCCGCGCAACGGGCAGCACAGATGCCCCCCCTACACCGTGCAATATCACGTCCTGCCAAGTCTTGTCGCCGTGCACCGCATGCAGTAAGTCGTAACGTGGACGCAGCGCTAGCGAGTTAGCCACGTTGTCATGTGCGACGTTCTCATCCAGCACCAACACGTCCTTGCCAGCACGGGTGAAAGCAGCCGCCAGACTAGTAACGATGCTGGTCGCACCTAGACCTTCACGTGCGCCGATCACGGTGATGACTTGTGTGGTCGAGCGTACCAGCAGTTTGCGTAGACCTGCCGCCTGATCTAGATGTGCATCAAGCATGTTGCACCCCCATGTTTGATTTTGCGGTCACGCCCGCCATGAACGCTGGGAACTCCATCTCTTGCAGATCGAAGCTGGCTGGTTTGCCGATCTCTTTGAAAGTACGATGTAGCAGATATTCAACGTTCACTTCGTGCAGATCTTCTGGCACACGCTGACCACTGGCGATGTAGTGCATCAGCAGTTTGTGGCGCGCGATGACATCTAGCACCGTGCCCAAGCTCGCCGCCTCATCCAATTTGGTGGGGATGCAACCGATGATTCCGCTCCCGCCGTACATCTTGATCACATCGTCCAAGGTGCCACCCGCACTGGTGGCGTTCAACAACAGGATACGCGCCGCCCCCACTTCGTCGAACATCTTGGCCTGCTCTGCCACGCGACTGTCGCGCTGACCGACACCCATGGTGTCTATCAATACCAAGTGTTTGTGCTTCAAGCCAGACAGCGTGAGCTTGAGATCATTGGTGTCACGCACCGCATGCACCGCCACGCCCAATATCTTGCCGTATATCTTCAACTGTTCGTGCGCGCCTATACGGTAGCTGTCGGTCGTCACCAGTGCCACCTTGTCTGCGCCGTAGCGCACCACGGCACGTGCCGCCAGTTTGGCGGTCGTAGTCGTCTTGCCCACACCAGTAGGGCCGACCAAGGCATACACACCGCCGCGCGCCACGATGTCATCTTGTGGGCGTGCGGTATGCAGATTGTGCGCAAGGATGCGGCGCACCCAAGAGATGTCTGCATCGCTAGGCATCTTGTCCAGCAACAGGCGTGACAATGCAGGACTGAAACCGACGTTGATGAGGTCACGCAACATGCCGCTACGTTTAGGGTCTTGCTGCTGCATATTGGCCCATGTCATACAGGCCATCTGCTCTTGCATCATGTTGTGCATGGATTTGAGCTCGCCTAGCAAGTGATTGGCTGAGATGGCGCCCTTCTCTGCCTGCATGGTCTGCTCTATCTCTCTTGCTGTATTCGCTTCGATGACTTTCGCCCCTAGCAAAGCAGCTTGATGCAAGGCGTGTGGAGACAAGCTCTCACGCGTCGCTTCGATCCTAGTCTCGGTGCGTGGCTTCTCTGTATGCGGTGCTGGTACCCGGGTCTCGCTCAGATGCGCCAACTCGGTGCCGGCCATCGCCACGATCTCCACTCCCTCGTTCACTTTGCGGTTGGACAGGATGACTGCATCCTCGCCCAGTTCGATGCGTACCAGTTTCAGGGCCTCGCGCGAATTGACCGCGATGAATTTTCTAGCGTTCATGCTCTACCTCCTACCATTGATGTCACCCGTATCGTTTTGAATCCGGGCACTTCTTCATGCGAAATCACTTTGAGTTGTGGCAAAGCACGTTTCAGGAAACGTGCTAACAGATCGCGTATGCCACCGGGTACCAACAGCACGGTCGGCAATCCCATACGTTCTTGCGCATCGGTCGCCGCGCGCGCTTCGCGCAACAGCGTATTGGCGAGACTTGGCTCGATGGCGTTGCCACCTGCTTGCAAGGCTTGGCCGAGTACATATTCCAATTCTTTGTCCATACCGATGACTTGCAGCTCCTGCGCCGATGGGTAGAACTGTTGCACGATGGCGGGGCCCAATGCGACGCGCACCAGTGCAGTGAGCACGGTCGGGTCTTGTACTTGTGGCGCATGTTCGGCCAAGGTCTCCAAGATAGTGCGCATGTCGCGGATGTGCATACCTTCGTCCAACAGGTTCTGCATCACCTTCTGCACTGTCGAGAGCGACAACAATTTCGGTATCAGATCCTCAGTCAACTTAGGCGAGATCTTGGTTAGATGGTCGATCAGTTGTTGCAACTCTTGACGCCCCAACAACTCGGCCGCATGCAGATGGATGAGATGGCTCATGTGGGTCGCCACTACCGTACCTGCATCCACCACGGTGTAACCCATGGCCTGTGCTTGGTCGCGCAACACAGGTTCGATCCAAGTAGCAGGCAATCCGAATGCAGGATCTTTGGTCTGCGTGCCGGGCAACACACCACTCACGCTACCGGGATTGATCGCCAGCAACAGATGCGAGTGCGCTTCTCCCGTGCCGATCTCTGCACCCTTCAAAGTGATGCGATAGGCGGTGGGATGTAAGTCCAAGTTGTCGCGGATATGCACAGCGGGAGGCAAGAAGCCCATCTCCTGCGTGAATTTTTTACGGATCCCTTTGATACGACGTAGCAAGTCGCCATCCTGCGATTTATCCACCAAGCTGATGAGGCGGTAGCCGACTTCCAAGCCAGTGGACTCGACCTCTTTCTCCTTCTCTTCCGCCTTCTGCGATTGGCGAGTCAGATACACCGCGAACCAGCCCATCCCCGCAGCCAACAACAGGAACACGAAGTGGGGCATACCGGGGATCAAGCCCAGCATGCCGATGATGGCAGCGGTGAGGATGATCACCTGAGGACTTGAGATAAGTTGTCTGGCCAATTGTTGACCGATGTTCTCTTCACTGGAAACGCGGCTGACGACCATACCTGCGGCGGTGGAGATGATCAGTGCGGGAATCTGTGCGACTAAGCCGTCACCGATGGTGAGCATGGTGTAGTTCTTAGCGGCCACCTCGAAAGACAAGTCATGTTGCAACACACCGATGACCAACCCACCGATGATGTTGATGATCATGATGATGATGCCTGCGACGGCATCGCCACGCACGAACTTGGAAGCACCGTCCATCGCTCCGTAGAAATCAGCCTCCTGCGCCACTTCGGCACGGCGTTTACGTGCAGCGTCCTCGCCAATGAGCCCTGCATTCAGGTCGGCGTCGATTGCCATCTGCTTGCCCGGCATCGCATCCAAGGTGAAACGTGCACCCACCTCAGCGATACGACCAGCGCCTTTGGTGATGACCACGAAGTTAATGACCACGAGGATGACAAAAACGACAATTCCGACCGCATAGTTGCCGCCGACCAAGAAGTGACCGAACGATTCGATGACCTTACCTGCCGCATCGGGGCCGGTATGGCCTTCTAGCAACACGACACGGGTGGAAGCCACGTTGAGCGACAGACGCAATAGGGTAGAGATGAGTAGCACGGTGGGGAACACCGCGAAATCGAGCGCTTTGGTTGTATTCATCGCCACCAACAAAACCATGATCGCCAGCGCGATATTGAAGGTGAACAAGATGTCGAGCAGGAACGGTGGCAACGGCAACACCATCATCGACAGGATCATCACGATGAGGATGGGGCCTGCCAGTCCGCGCACTCCGCCGCGTAGCAGAACATCCTTCATGGTTTGTAACACTGGATTCATCACACCCTCTTTTTACCTGCCGGACCTGCCAAATGGCTATCACGGCTTATGGCTATTATCGAGAGGATGCGTCAAATCAAAGGGGGAAATAGAGGGGGATTTGGGTGGTTATTAGGTTTAACGAAACGTCTAATATTTCACGCGTGGACGAGATTTACTCAATACCCCTCTCTAATTGTTAGCTGGAAAGTTGAATGTTCCTTCACCATTGGTAAGCGCGGATAGCGGCCTCCAACTCCGCCAACGACGACTCTAAGTCCGCCACCGCATCATCCAAACCCGTCTTGCCTGCTGTCTGTTCGACCTTGGCTGCCGCCTGCATGGTGCGCTCGGCAGCAAAGATGCCGACCATTCCTTTCAGCGCGTGAGCACTGTGACATACGGCATCGACATCGTTCTGAGCCGAACCGTTCTTAATCTTCTCCATATAAGGTGGAGCATCTTCAAGGAACAGCCTGACAATCTCCTCGAACAACTCTTTGCTGTCGTCCATGGTCTGCCGCGCCTTGCCGAAATCCGCTACTGCAGCCCGACGTGTAGGTGCGGCATCGGGCGATTCTTTCTTAACCACACCTTGCGCCAAACTATCCAACTCATGCCACAAGGCATCGGTGTCTATGGGTTTGGTGAGATAACCATCCATACCTTGACGCATGCATTCTTCGCGCGCACCAGCCATCGCATGCGCCGTCATGGCGACGATACGGATGTGTTTGCCCATATCTTTCTCCAATTCGCGGATGCGCTGAGTCGCTTCGTAGCCGTTCATCACGGGCATGTCCACGTCCATCAGGATGGCATCGAACTGGACGCTCTGCCAATGATCGACCGCCTCTTGTCCGTTGTTCGCCACTGTGACGACGTGCCCCATCTTCTCCAACACGCGTACCGCTAGCAATTGGTTCACCGCGTTGTCTTCTGCGAGCAACAGGTTCAGCTTTTGTCTCGTCTCACGCAGTGAGTGTCGCGTTATGAGTGCGGCATCTTGCTGCAAAGGCTCGCCCAGAGAAGTCATGATGGCATCCAACAATTCCGACTGCGACACCGGCTTCATCAGATAGCCCGCGATACCCAATTCACGACAACGTGCTGCATGACCTCGCTGCCCCTCTGAAGTGAGCATCATCACCGTCGCCCCGACATACTCAGGATGTTCACGTACGCGTTCCGCTAAAGTGAAGCCATCCATACCTGGCATCTGCACGTCCAATATCGCCAAACCATAGGGTTGGCCGGCCTCTGCTGCACGTTGTAACTCGGCCAGCGCCTCGTCACCACTAGCGACAACAGTTGGGCGCATCTTCCAGTTCTTGAGCATCTCCTGCAGCAACCTGCGATTGGTCGCATTGTCGTCTGCCACCAACACGGGCATATCGGTGACGCGTCCAGTATTTTGATATTTAGCCAGCGGATCGTCTGACAGCACAGGCATATCCAATTCGAAGTGGAAGACTGTTCCCTTTCCTACTTCACTCTCTACACCGATATGTCCGTTCATCAACTCAACCAACTGCGCGGAGATGGTCAGCCCTAAGCCAGTGCCCCCGTATTTACGAGTTGTCGAGGTATCAGCTTGTGAGAAAGATTCGAAGATGGTCTTGTACTTATCCTTGGGGATACCGATGCCGGTGTCGCGCACATTGAAACGCAAACGAATCTTTTCATCGTGTATGAGTTGAATGACATTCACCTCCACTTCGATCTCGCCTGTCTCAGTGAACTTGATGGCGTTACCGACCAAGTTGACGATGATCTGACGCAGACGTCCGGGATCGCCCATCAGCTTGTCTGGAACATCGGCTGCCACATGCAACAGCAACTCCAAACCTTTTTGGTGTGCACGCACGGCAAGCGAGCGCATGGTTTCGCGCATCATGCTCTCCAAAGAGAACTCGATGTTCTCGATGTCCATCTTGCCCGATTCGATCTTGGAGAAGTCTAAGATGTCATTCACGATATGTAACAGTGAGTGAGCGGAAGATTTGACGATGTTCAGATATTCCTGCTGCTCTCTGTTCAACTCGGTATCTAAAGCGAGATCAGTCATGCCGATGATGCCATTCATCGGCGTACGTATCTCATGGCTCATGTTGGCGAGGAAATCGCTCTTGGTCTTGGCCGCCTGTTCTGCCGCACGCTTGGCATGCATCAATATTTCTTCAGCATGTTTGCGCTCGGAGATGTCGGCATTTGTTCCCGTCATGCGCAAAGCGCGCCCTTGGGTATCGCGCTCGACCACTTTGCCATTAGTAGCGACCCACAACCATTCACCGTCTTCTCTCTTGACGCGATATTCGGCAGAGTAGTATCCCGATGCGCCCTTCAGCACTGGTGCCAAGTTCTTCCGTGTGACATCACGATCATCAGGATGTATATTGTTGAACATCTGCTCCACAGTGACCATGGTCTCTTCCGACACGCCACTCACCATCTCGGCCCAGCGACTGCTCAGATATATCCTGTCAGCGACGATATCCCAATCCCACAGTGCAAGATTGGAGCCTTCTAACGCAAGATTGAGACGCTCTTGCGTTAGTCGCATATACAACTCGTTCTTTTTGCGATCCGAGATGTCTTGAAAAGCGATGACCATGTTTTCCAGCTCACCGTTTACGGAATATGCAGCTTTGGATGAGAGTGCGACAGGGAAAATCGAGCCATCCTTGCGTACGAACACTTGGTCATCTAGGCGTCCCTGACCGTATTCATTGACCATAAGATAGATCGGGCAGGCAACCGCAGGTAGCGGTTGCCCGGACGCTGTCTTAGTATGGATGGTGTCGTGCACCGGCATACCGATGAACTCCTCGCGCTTCCAGCCCAACATCTTCTCTGCTTCCGAGTTCATATAGATGCAGCGTCCGCGCGAATCTTGCACATACAAACCTTCACCTAAGGTCTCGCTGATACGTTCATAGAATGCACGCTGCACTTCAAGTTTTTCATCCATCTCCTTGCGTACCGTGATATCAGAACGGATGGAGATGTAGCGCAAGGGTCTGCCTTGGTTGTTCATGAAGGGGACGATGGTGGAGTCGACCCAATAGAAACTGCCATCCTTGCTGCGATTCTTAACCTCGCCATGCCATATCTCACCGCGCGCAATGGTCGCCCACATCTCTTTGAAGTAGCTGCTGGGGTGGTAGCCGGAATTCAACAGACGATGATCCTGTCCGATAAGTTCTTCAGGACTGTACTTGCTTATCTCGACGAACTTGCTGTTGGCATAGGTGATCTTGCCACTGGGGTCGGCGATGCTGACGATGGAGTGCTGATCGAGGGCATATTTTTGGAACTCCAACTCACCCAGAGTCTGCTTCAAATGGTCATACGCTTTGCGCAGATTATCTTCGGTCTCTTGGCGCAATGTGATGTCTTGGAACGACACCAGTGCACCGGTGATCTTGCCTTCGAGAATAATGGGGCGCGAACGAAACTCGACGGGGATATAGGTCCCTGCATGATTAACGAAATGTGTCTTACCTTCGAACGGCACACCCGTCTCGATGACGCACAGGTGTGGTGTGCCCTCTGAAGGGAAGGGAGAGCCATCGGGCAGCGTAGGTTGCACCATCTCCTGAACCAGCCTGCCCATGATGTCTTGCTCTCGCCATCCCAACACCTTCTCAGCAGATGCATTCATGAAGGTAAGTAGCCCCTTCGTGTCCGTCGCATAAACACCATCACTCAATGTGTTGAGCAAGGTACGTGTCGTTTCCGCGTTCTGCACGCGCATGCGCTCGTTCACCGCATTCAACTCGCTGGAATTCATCAGCAAGGCGTTCTGCAGCATATGCTGCTCTTTATCGACCTCGACGTAATAACTATCGACGGTGTCGATGAATGCCTGCAATACTTCATCGGGCTTGAAGTCTTTTCCGAATTGGCGCTTCAGTTGGCGCTCGAGCAAACGATGCATGGCGATATTCTTATTCGTAAAGCGTGGTCAAAGTCATGGTCTGATTATGCAACTGACAGTGCATGACATCGCTGAACGGTGCCAACTCGCCGTAGGAATAGAAACCAGTGATGGTTGTCGCGTCACCCAAGCGTTCCTGCACGATCTCCAGCTCTTCCTCCGTCATCTGACCCATCACTAGGCGACGGCCGACGCAACTGACCACCAGACACAGTCCGTTCTCATCTTGCTTCGAGGATTGTGCTGACTCGGCAGCCATACCTGCGTTATCGATCAAGCTATCCAGATTGGTACGCATCAGTTTGCAAAGATAGCCGCTCGGCACATCACCCGCGAAGGTGAGACTCTGTGTAGCTTCATCCACTGCCAACAAGGTACGTATCAAAGGTTTAGCTGACTTGCTCTCCTGGATGCTCAAAGGGAAACGCAATCCACTAGCAGGCAGCTCTTTCGCCAGTTCGCCCAGATATTTCTTGTACAACTTCAAAGCTGGCTCACCATCGATCTCATACACCACGTTGCCTTTAGAACTGGTGACCACTCGTTCTGCACCGAACTCTTCCCAACCGGCGAAACACCCACTCTTGACGGTGACATCACCATAGAACCCAAGTGCCGCGATACGACCGCTCTTCGCGGGCGCATCGGCCATCACCCATGTCTTACCGAAGCGTGTCCCATCTCCCGCCAAGCCCCCTGTAACGGCGATATTTTTGCTATTCAAACCTAACGCCAAATCACTCCCGTTCACGCTCAGCCCATCCGACAATACGAACACATGGCGCAGGTCTTCTCCTTGTAGCTCCTTCATCAGATGCACTCCCGCATCACTCGCGCTGATTCCCTCTAACACATCCACAGAGGCTAGACGCACGCGTGAGCGTTCTAACTTGATAGCGGTCGCCACCACATCTTCATCGCTGATCTCCACACCGCCTATCGTCCCTGATGATGAACAGCCCAAGATGTGCGCTTTGGGGAACGTCGCTCGTAAATTATTGAAACAAGCCTCGCTGTGAAAGAAATCGTGATCGGCAAACACCATCACCAACTCAGCAACGGCAGCAAAATCTGGCGCTTTCTCCCATCCTGCTTTTTCAGACCAACGAATTTGTGCATTTTTCATATTTTTCTCCCTTGTATTATCTCAATCCAACGTTCTATCCCTCATCTCCATCTGCTCATCCACGAACTGGTTTTTGATTGCCAACACCTCTTCGAAATCAGTGAAGAAAGCGGTCACGCAATCCGGATCAAAATGTGTACCCGCACCATCTCGCAACA
>JFJP01002455.1_pt1 | contig 10175 bp, 9 predicted proteins | sample 431651 | NCBI WGS metagenome assembly JFJP01 (sample SAMN02602958, study PRJNA72255) | Microbial mat metagenome, whole genome shotgun sequencing project. | biome: fresh water; feature: sink hole; material: water; isolation source: purple microbial (photo- and chemosynthetic) mats found in... | reverse complement strand
CGCGGCGGGATGACCATGCTGTCATGCTCGAAACCGAAGCCGAGCAGACGGGGATCGTCCCGGTAGGCCAGCGAGCGGTTCCACAGGACTTCTCCAGTGGAAGCGTTCAACAAAACAGCGCTCAGGCTCTGGGTGCTGGCGTCAATTCCCAGGACGGTCCGGGCGGTAGAGGGCATGATTATTCCTTCGTATTAGCGGGTTGGATAAGGTGGTTTGTTTGTGAAGACGATGTCAAAGTTGAGGGTAGACAGTGATCTGGATCAGCATGGGAAAGAGTAGCAGCACTTGATAGCGGAATCACCTGGACTGCACAACAAGCCGCTGGGCTACGGCCTCGTCGGTTACCAGGCAGTTCACGTAGCCGGCCGAAAGAATGGCCTGAATGATGTCAGCCTTGTACATTCCACCCGAAATGAGAATGCTGTGTGGAATAGCTTTCAAATAGGCAGGCGGCATGGCGATGACGGTGTGGTTCAGTACGTGATCGATCGGCGCGCCACTTGCGTCGAGAAAAGTCCCCAACATTTCACCAATGGCTCCAATATTGGCAAGCTCGGGCAAGCGTTGGTAAACGCTGTCAATGCCGATAAGCTTGGTCCTCAGCGACATGTCACCGCAGGACACGATGGCAACGTCTGATTTTCGGGCGCGTTCCATAACTTCATTGACGCCGCTGTGGGTCAGCAGGATTTCGCGGTTCTCTATGCTCGGGCAGTAGATTGGCGCGGTAACGTAGTAACAGTCAGCACCAAGCGTCTTGGCAAGCTCAGTTGAGACTTCGAAGGTATTCATCTCCGAGCCGTGGGCCAACCCGCCCATCAGGGAGACGACAGAGCAATCCTTCAGCTGGCGAGCGCGCAATTGCTTGATGCTGGTACTTAAAGTACGCCCCCACCCCACGGAAATGCACTGACCGTCAGTTATGAGCGTGTCAAGCAGGGAGCTGGCCGCTGCGCCAATCATGCGGCGTTGTTGATCGTCATCACCGACTGTCGGGACCACGGTGACTGATTTGAGCCCGAAAGTTTCCTTGAGTTTTTCTTCCAGCTCCACGCAACTCACCAGCGGCAAGCGGATCTCGACAACGACCGAGCCATCGGCTCTGAGCTGCCCGGCGATCTTGTTGACACGCGCCCGGGCAATGCCGAGACGATCCGAGATTTCCTGCTGGGTTAGTCCTGCGACGTAGTAATACCAGGCGATTCTGGCGCGTAGCTGTTCGCTGCTAAGAGGTATTGACTCGTCGTAACTCATTGCTGGTCTTTCGGGCTGGCGAAACAGTGGCGTACGGCATGCTTAAAAGGTCATCTGCAGTTGATTTGCACATATGTTGCGAAGAAAATACATAAGTACAAACCACAGCCATTTTACCGGTTATCCTGCCGATAAAATGCCCGATTTGTCAGGAAGAGCACATTTGATCCTGTGTCGAAAAGTAAGCGTTCGTCTGCCGTCAAGGCCTTTTGCTTGTCCAACGGTTTCGGGTACGAGAAAAAAGACAAGGCCTGCGTTTAAGCGCAGGCCTTGTCTTTTCGGGCTGTCGAGATCGGTCAATGATCTATAGCCGCATACTTGCCGTTTGGGGTGAATACAGCCAGTTACCCGGTAGATCAATCGTCATCCTGCCCCTTCACTGGCTCCCAATAGGGATCGTAGGGATCATCGGCGTCCCCGGCCAGGAAGCCCATGGAGGGATCGTTCCACTTCCACTCATATCCAGCCATTGAAGCTGGATTGATCTCGCGTCGATCCGTGCCTGCTCTGCGTTCAAGATGGTTTTGCATGATATTTCTCCGGTCGGTTGGTGGTCGGCTAAAAATCGATAGAAGTCTCGTTTAATCAGATCAGCTGAATTTGATCTGACGAGACCGTTGCACTATGCTAGCTTCACCAGATTGAGAATTTCACAAATAGAAATTTCACACTGTTAAGTTGACAAAACCAGTGTGGGGCGTTTTCACATACCTGATTTCACAGGAGCGGCGATGGCAAACCTGAGTCGAAACAGCCATTTTCTTGGGGCAAAGCTGCGCGCCTTGCGCAAGCAAAACCACATGACGCTTGAAGAGTTGTCACAACGCTGCATTCAGATTGATACGCAGGCAGCGCCCTCGGTTTCCTATCTGAGCATGATCGAAAGCGGACGCCGCGTTCCTGCGGAACAAGTATTGCTGTTGCTCGCCAAGGTATTCCAGCGCAGCACCACCTGGTTTTTTGACCAGAATTCCGCGATTGAGCCGGTCAAAGCGGCGCCCGGAACGGGTGGCGCCGCCCGAGCGCCGCTTGAGCCCGCGTTCTTGTTCTCCAAAGAACTGCTCAAGTCGGCGATTCCGGAGTTGCTGTCACAGACCGGCACAACGGGCCGTCAATTCGCTCATCTCCTGATCCGTTCGTACCAGGAAAACTCGCGTAACGAATTTCCTGATCTGGAACGCGCAGCCGAAGAGGTTGGCAAGCGCGCTTTCCCGCTGTCCGTTGACGATGTGATGGGGCTTTGCCGAACCCATGGCCTCGAACTGCGCTGGTTCGAGCGCAAGCCCGTTCTGGCGCTAAGCCAGGGACGTGAGCTGCGCAGCATGGTGCGCTCATTCTACGAAGCTCCGGGCACCGTGTATCTGAACAAGGCGTTGCAGGCCGATCCTGCGCGTCTGAAGTTTGACTTGGCCGCACACATTGCACACAAGGTCTTGCACGGGGGCGACGGAATGAAGTCGGCTCACGCGAGCGGTGGCGACACGGGCGGCAGCCCCGAAGCAGGGCACAACGTTGGCGGAATGGACCCGCGAGACGTGCTGCACGCCTGGCGCGACTTTGAGTGCAGCTTCTTCGCCGGCGCGCTGCTGTGCCCGAAGCAGCCGTTTCGTCGGCTACTGACGCGCGAGCGCTACCGCGTTGAGGTAGGGGGAAAACTCGAACTTACGCCGGCCGTCATCATGCGCCGAATGACCAAAGTCTCGCCCTATCCGTACTGGCATTTTTTCGACGCATATCCACCGGGCATTCTGCGGGCGGTCTATCGCGGCAACGGCATCCCGCTGCCCTGGGGCAACATGTCGCATGCGTCTGATCCGTGTCCAAACTGGGCTGTATTCCGTCTCACCCGCGACAGCAAGGCCATTGCGGGCTCCCAGATTTCGGTGCTGCGCGACGATGACCGCTGGCTGCTGTATTGCTGCCATTCAGTGCGCGCTAAAGACATGGCCGGAAATCCACACGTACTCTCAGTTGGCATCGACCTGATTCCTGCGCTCGAGGCGAATGGTATTGATGCAAGCGCAGTCGTCAATCATATTGCCGAGGAGTGCCAGCGTCGCGGTGGGGTCGCGAAGATACCCAAAGCCGAGGCTGAGGCAATCCGCGCGGTGGCCAATGTGCTCAACATCGAATGGGTTAAGGAATCGCTGTCCAACAGCGCGCAGATCATCTGTCCGCGCAACACCCGCTGCGCCCGTGACGGGAAATGCGAGGGCGTTCATGCCACGGGTGCCCGTGATATTGCCGATGTGCGTCAGGAGATCCTGGACTCCCTGAAAAGTTGATTTCCCTTTTCAAAGGCGGAGAGCCAGTGCCAGCGGAACGAAAAATAGTGCTGAGGCATTGCCGATGATGACGATCGACGCCACCTTGTCCGGCTCCTGATTGTAACGCTCGGAAAAAATGAAATTGGACACCGCCGGAGGCAACGCGCCAAAGAGAAAAAGGATGTCCTGATCGTTGCGACTGAGGCCAGCAAGCTCGCCAAAAAGCCAGGCGATCAACATGCCGGTCAGTGGCGTGGCGATGGCGCCGACGACCCCGATGCCCCAGGCGCCCAATTGAGCCGTCGACAGACGTACGCCGAGAGCAAAGATCATCAAGCCGAGGGAAATATCGCCAAGAATCTTGCTGGCGGCCATCAACGGCGCCCACACCACTATCCCGCTCAAGCTGACGGAAACGCCGAGAGCGGCGGCGACAAAAAGCGGTTCGCGCCAGAGCATGCTCAGCGGCGAGCGACCGGTAATCAGCCAGGAACCAAGTGAAAACTGCAGCAGGGTCACAACCAGCACGAGCACAACGGCGGCACCGAGCGCCTGATCGCCGAACGTCAGGAGCATCAGCGGCAGTCCCATGTTACCGACATTGTTGAACATCACTGGTGGAACCAGTGTTTTGGGCTGATAGCCCAGCAGGCGAGCCAGAGGCCAGGCCAGAACGCCGGAGCCGATCACCACCACCGCACCGCCTATTGCACTCGGAAGATTGTCTGCCAGATTGAAGGATTTTCCGGCTAGTGCCGAAAAAATCAGCGCCGGAAGAAATACTTCCATGTTCAGGCGGTTGGCCGCCAGCATCTCCGGCCGGTGCCGGCGACCGTAAAAATAGCCGACGAGAACGATCAGGAAGATGGGAAAAACGATGCTGATGATTCTGAGTAGCATGAAATAGGCGCTTTTCTGCGTAAGGATTCTGGATGCCATTATGGCCCACGTCGAAGGACGGGGCTGTTTTCTGATGACCGATTCCGCAGCCTGGCTTTTGCCACTTTTACATCAGGGGGCACAGTTAGAGTGTCAAGCATGACGCGGGTGCCCGTTCCCGATTCCAACGTTTACCGTGAAACAGCAATTGCCTACTCGCGATCACCATGACGCGGCTAACTGCCGGCTACGCGGCCTGTGCGCCGAGTTGTTCCTGGGGGAATAGCGCGCCTGAAGTGGCGCGATGTTGGCTGCAATTCGAAGTCTGCAGGGCCTGTACACACCGTTACGGAAACGCTGAACTCGCACAACAGACACGCATATGGGTATTCCCTAGACTGCAGTTGTTGCTTCAGCGTCCCCCGCTGGCAATGTTTGACCCTCCCTGACCCATCGTCAATGATGGGACTTTCAATCCCGCGCCAAACAGGCGTGGGATTTTTTTTGACCCGCTGATTGGGCAGCAACTGAACCGGCTCCGTCTTTTCAAATTGTTACACTTGAGGCGTCATCTGCCTCCGATCCCGCTCGTTAGATTTGTACTGCTTTGATAATGGAAACCAAACCGTGAAAAAATTCTTGATTGCAATGACTGCCGTTGGCGCCATTAGCGCGCCTGTGCACGCGACTGATGTCGGGGTGTCGGTGACCATTGGTCAGCCGGGCTTCTATGGACAGATCGATATTGGCGGCTTTCCCCGGCCCGTGCTTCTCTATCCGCAGCCGGTGATCATCGAACGAGTCCCGGTCGGGCGCCCGCCCATCTATCTGCGTGTTCCTCCCGGTCATGCCAAGCACTGGGGGAAACACTGCCGTGAATACAATGCGTGCGGTGAGCGGGTCTATTTTGTGAGAGACGACTGGTACACCCGGGAATTCGTTCCGCGCTACGAGGAACGGCGAGTTGATTACCGTGATGATCGCAGGGACTACCGAAACGACAATCGCGGTCATGGCCGTGACAAGGATAAGAACAAGGGTCGAGGACGAGAACGCGACTAGTGGTTAGAATGATTTTCTGTAGTCTCACCCTCACAGGAGTATGACATGTCACCCAAATTGACCGCAGTCGCACTTGCAATTGCCATGGCTGGGACGTTTTCCGGAATGCCAGCCTGGTCGCAGACGACAACAGGCACATCGCCCACGTTGCAGAGCGCGTCGACCAAGCCCGAGGTAAAACTCGCGACTCAGTACAGTCCGCTGGCTGGTTCACAAATGAATTCCGAATCGATGATTACTGGATTGCGCGATGGCAAGAACATCCTGCTGATCACTAATCCCACCGGCCCGAATCCCACGGCACCTTCAGTCACGTTCATACCGGCAACTGGCAAGCTTGGCTACGGCGACATCAACATCGCCTTGTCTCTGGCCAAAGCGGATCTGGCCAAACTGGGTATTGCCAACCCGACGCCGGCCCAGCTTGCAGCGGCGCTGAATGGTGGAACGATTACAACCGCCAACGGAACCGCCACCATGGCGGGGGTTCTGGCTCAACGTCAGTCAGGGCTGGGCTGGGGCCAAATCGCCAACGCCATGGGGGTAAAGCTGGGGGCTCTGGTGAGTGCGTCCAAGACCGATAAGGCCGGAAAAAAGGATGGTTCCACTTTGAAAGTGAAGGCCGAGGATTCCAGCAACTCCAGATCACCGGGCAAATCCGAACAGACACAGGCCAGCAACGTTGGTAACAAAGGTGGTAATAGCGGCGGAGCTGGAGGCGGCAACAGTGGCGGTGGTGGTGGTGGTGGCGGCGGTGGCAAGGGTAAATAGTCGCGGCAGTTTTTTCGCGTTGGCCCAGCGATGCCCGTCAATTGGCGATCTACAAAAGCATGCCCTGCGAGCCAATGTTTACGGGCATCCTCAACACATGGCCTGAAGACGCCCTATCCATGCGGCGTGCAGCCTTGTCGATCAAGACACGGCGCGCTTAGGTCGAACGCTCCGACCGATGCTGGTGCGTCGCGGTGTAAATGCCGCTTGCCATGAGAATGGCCATGCCGGCGAACGACCAGAAATCAGGAATGTTGTCGAAGACCAGGTAACCGGCGGCCGTGACCCAGATCAGCTGGGTGTAGCTGAACGGAGCCAGGCTGGAGGCCGGCGCGAGGTCGTACGCCTTGATCAGGATCAGATGGCTGAACCCACCGAGGATGCCGATAAGCGCGAACAAGGCCAGATGCGCTCCGCTCTTCGGCGGCGACCAGGTGTAGAACAATGGGACTGAGAGCAATACGGCGCCCACCAGCCCGGTGTAGAAGAGCGAGGTATAAGAACTCTCAATCCCGGCAAGGCGGCGCGTCAGGATCTGGTACGACGCGAAACAAGCTGCCGTTGCCAGCGGCAAGAGCGATGCCCAGGTGAATACTCCGCTCCCTGGCCGGATGATGATGAGTACGCCGATAAAGCCGCAAACAATGGCGACCCAGCGGGCCGGTTCGACTTTTTCTTTCAGCACGACCACGGCCATGGCTGTTACAAGCAAGGGCGCCAAAAACTGGATTGCCGTCGCTTCCGCGATGGGCATGTACTTTATCGCGGTAACAAAGAAGAGCGAGGCGGCCGTAAGCAAGGCCCCGCGCGCGAACTGAGCCCCTGGCCGTCGCGTACGCACAAGTAAAAGCCCGAGACGTGGCCCCAAGGCGACAACGACCAGCAGGGTGTGCAAAAAGTAGCGCGCCCAGACGACGCTCAATACCGGATAGAACTGCGTCAGATACTTCGAAGTCGAATCCATGACGGCGAACAGGAAGACTGCCGTCACGATCATCAGCATGCCGCGAAAGCTCCGCCTGCGCTGGCCGGACGTCTCATTCATCACGGCGCCTGCGGCCGGAAAAGCTTCATTTATCAGAACACGATTGTTGCAACGGAGCGGAATTCATCTGGCGTCGTGGCTCCAAAACCAAAGAAATCGAGATAGGCGGGATCATCTCAAAGAGCTTATCAGTTCCGACCTGGGTACGGCAACCGCGTTCCCGGGAGACCTTCAGCATGAGCGAAATTTCGACTTTCATCACAGCTTCGCCCTCGAAGGTCGACGGCGACAGTCCGCACGAAAGTCCCAACAAATGGGCGGCCTGTCTTACGGGCGGCCGTCAGTCATCAACCGCCTGTAACTGCCCTGCGGACCGTCGCCAGTACCGCGCGCAGATCCTCGATGGCGATCTGACCCGGTGCCGAACTGCTCTTGCCGACAGCGAAGGTCGCAGCCGAGCCATAAACCCAGCCCATGATGCGTGATAACGAACCGATACCGCCCATCGACATGCTGATCAGCGGAATCTTGAGTGCTTGCCGCGCACGATCCGTCGCCGCGAGTAGCGTCAGCACGTCCTGTTCATTGGTCGGCATCACGGCCACTTTGGCCACGTCGGCGCCCAGGCGTTCGGCCGCAGCAAACTTGCTGTCCAGCATCTCCGCATCGGGCGTCAATTGGAAATTGTGGTACGACATGATCAGCGCAATGCCGTTGGCTGCCGAGACTTCGCGCAGCAGCTTCAAATCCTCAGGGGCGTTCGAGAGCTCATAATCGATCATCTCCACACAGCGCGCCTGACAGGCGGCGGCATACATCGCCACGACAGCCGGTTCGGCAATCGGTATCGGCATTCCACCTTCGCTTACGTTGCGCCGGGTGAGCAACACGGGAATGCCGCCCGAAGCCTTGCGGATGGCCAGCGCAGCATCCACGACGACCTTGACGTCGCCGATGGCTTCGAAAAAGTCGATCCGCCATTCGAGAAGATCGGGCTTCTTCGGGACAATTGCCGCTACTTCATCGAGAATAACCGCCAGCGTTTTCCCAACCAGCGGCGTGATGATCACCGGCAAGGTTCCGCCTCCGAGCGGTTTGCCTTGCACCTGAATTGGTCTGGTTTGATTCATGACAAAGTTCCTCGTGACGTGCCGGTTGCCTGTACCGGATTTTACATGCCCTTGAACAGAGCCTATTCGGCATTCCGTGTGCAGTGAAGATCAAGCACGTCGGAAATAATTTTGGCCGCTTCTGCGGCGCCTTCGTTCCTTGGCAACGGTGGGGCTGCCTGTTCCCACAAATCGCCCAACGACTCAAGCCAGCGTCCGGAAATGAGCGCCGTTTCGGTGATTTCAAGACAACGGGCATTGAGCATCAGCCAGTCAATCAGGCAATCCTGCTCCGGCCAGTCGTTACGGCGCATGAAGATAACAGCCGTGCCGTTGCATGCAGCCTCGGTGAAGGTGCCGTAGCCGGGCTTGGTGAGCACGGCATCGACGCTGCGCAGCAGATCGGTAAAGTGCAGGCCAAGTGGTTCGGTCGCTGTCATGTCGTCGCGCGAAATCAGCCAGCTTTGCGGAACCAGATAGTGCACACCTTCCATGCGGGGCCAGTGTTCGGCTGAGAGATCCTTGGCGAAACCGCCGAAAGCGACCAAAACGAGCTTTATGCCGGGCGGACAAGACAGTTGCGCGAGCAGTGCATCGCGCTGGTCGTGCCCGATGGCTGCGACCGGGGCGATTGCTCGTGTGCGCGACAAGTCGCTCATTGGCATGGCCGGTGTCAGGCGCAGGAAGCATTCTGCGGCACCGTACGCAGCAAGCATTTCGTTGTGAATTGGTTTAGCCCAAGGCTGGTGGCCGAAAAAGTGGGCAAGAAGATCAGCCCAGTTGAGAGAACACATCGAGAGCGAAGGAATGCCCGCCTGTGCGGCAGCGGCCAGCGGCAGGTAGGCAACGTCGGTCAGCACCAGATCGGGCTGGATGCGGCACAGCAACTCGGTCTCAGCGTCGACGCGCTCTCGCCAGTTGGCGTGTTGCGCCCGATAAGCATCGGCCGTTGCGGCCAAGTCGATGCGCACGGCATCGAGCATGACGAAACCGAAATCACTGCGGCCCGACAGATGAATGAAATCGCACTGAACACGTGAAAGCAGTTTTTCGAGAGGCAGGCCACTGCGCACGGTCAGTCGCAAACGCGGGCGTCGGCGGGAGAGATCATTGAGAATTGGCGCGACCTGGGCCAGATGACCAAACCCGTGCGAGGAAATATCAACGAAAAGATGCGGCGGGTGGCTCATTAGACAAGCAAGGTCTAAACAAAACGCGCCAGCATTGCCCCCGGCAGCTCAGTTGGCAGTGGGATCCAGACACGGTGGCCGTTACCTGGCGCAACGGAGAGGGGCGCTCCATCACCGCTTTCCATGCGCTCCAGAGCGACTTCGAAATTACCCGAGGGGTGGATGACCTCGATGCGGTCGCCAACGGAAAAGCGGTTCTTTACATCAATCTGGGCCAGTCCGCGTGCTGCATCCCAACCGATCACATCGCCTACATACAGGCTGCGTCCGGATTCGGAATGGCCGCGCAGATAGTTCTGCATTTCGTGCTCGTGGTGGCGCTGATAAAAGCCGTCGGTGTAGCCGCGATTAGCCAGTCCTTCAAGTTCGCCGAGCAGCGCCGGGTCGAAAGCACGGCCTGCTACCGCGTCGTCGATAGCGCGGCGATAGACCTGCGCGGTGCGCGCCACGTAGTAGGGCGACTTGGTACGCCCTTCGATCTTCAGCGAGTCGACGCCGATTTCGATCAGGCGCTGTACATGTTCGATTGCGCGCAAATCCTTCGAGTTCATGATGTAGGTACCATGCTCGTCTTCTTCAATCGGCATCAACTCGCCGGGGCGCTCCTTCTCTTCAAGCAGCCAGACCTTGGCGCTGGAATGCACATCACCCCCGGCAT
>JFJP01012445.1_pt1 | contig 10177 bp, 4 predicted proteins | sample 431651 | NCBI WGS metagenome assembly JFJP01 (sample SAMN02602958, study PRJNA72255) | Microbial mat metagenome, whole genome shotgun sequencing project. | biome: fresh water; feature: sink hole; material: water; isolation source: purple microbial (photo- and chemosynthetic) mats found in... | reverse complement strand
CCTTCCTGACCGACAAAGCGCAGATTGTATGGTCCAACATAAGCGCCTTCCACGCCGGATGCAAGGTCATAAGTCAGTTGAACATTATTATTGTAGGGGGAGTATTGCACCTGTTCGATCGTGAAGACCTGAAGGGAGTCTTCCAACGAAAGTTCAAGCGCTCGTGCCATCATCTGATTACGTTCCTCCTGGGTGGCGAAAGTACCCTGTGCCAGATCATCACCCAATTTTTGGAATTCAGGATCTGATGTGTTGGAAATAAAGGGGTCAACACCCTGAACGCTGGTATTCAAATACATTTGCTGAATCTGGGAGCGCTCATCACGGGTTAAACCGGAGGGCAGCCAGCCTGCTGTATACAGATTCCATAAGCCCTCAGCCGCGATCGAACCGCGCCAGATGGGAGCGGCTTCGGAGGAGGTCTTGTATTGGCGATCCACCGTAAAGCCAACTCCCTCGAGTTGATTCGCCACATAATCACCCATTGGCTTGCGAGTCCCATCACCATCAGGACGGATCAGAAAGATCAATGAGACCGGTTTTCCGTTGAACTGCCATTTCTCATCCGCACCAAGTGTGGCACCCATCGCGATCATTTCATCTGAAATAACCTGCTTTGCCTTATCAAAATTATAGGCATACTTACTTTCCAATGCGCGTGCAGTCTCTATGAGAGCCGTGTATTCCACGAGCTGTGTAGTGATCGCGAAGAACTTGGGCAGTGAACCGCCCGCGTAGATCTCCTGGTTGATGTAATTACGGTCGATCAGCCAGTTCGTTGCTTCGCGGATCTTGCGATTGGAGAATGGATTCAACACGCTGGTGTCGTTGAAAACGGCAGGGTTGAACATGATTGAGTAACTACCTCCATAGGACTGAGAATACTCAAGACCGGCTTCCTTGATGGCTGGATAAGCATCCGAGGCCAGTCCATAGGAATAAAGATCAACAGCACCAGCTTCGAGTTGAGAGATGGCTGACTCGCCTGCGATCACAGACACATCGATCTCATCCAGCCAACCGCCGTGGCGATCGGTCATCGGCACCTCGGTGGCTGCAACCAAAGGGGCTTCGGTAGCCGCAGGGATTGCCGGCTCCACGGGTTTAAGGACAGAGGGTGGTTCCGTAACAGTAACTGGAGCACAGGCGGAAAGCACCATGCCAAGCACAACCAGAAAACTTACAAACGTAAAAATCTTTTGTGACATTTCAAATCTCCTCATGTTTTTGGTGGAAAAAAAGTTAAACACTGCACGGTTGGTAAATTTGGACTTTAACCACCTCCTTGTCACATGTGTTCATAATCATGAATCCTTCCCATTTCCCGATACTGCCATCCCCTTCCCTTCTACCGGGGAAGGAAAGCAAACCAGACCGGGAGTTGCCAGAAATACTCGACACAGACAATGACAGGTACAGGCTGCGCAGTGAGGACCATGAAGCACCAAGTTTGAGATCATTTTCACCTTAACGATCAGAAGTAATAAGCAAGTGAATATTACAGAGGAACTGAGAAAAACACACGAGACTTGCAATGGGTTTATCTTCATCCCAGGGGGTATTTGAAAACCCTCCTCAAGAAGCGTATTCTGAAGTCAATAACCATTCTGTGGAGGGAGAAAAATCATCCCCTCAATTCAATGTTTCAGGGCAAAATGTAATAAAATAAACATCAAGTTGTTTTTTCAATATTTGTTTGTGGATATGGATGTAGCGTGCTAAATTTTTTTCAATTTGCCCGACTCAGACTTGCCCCAACCCTGCTTCTAACCATTTTTTTGGTTTCCTGCTCTGGGGCTGTTCCTTCCATCCCCACATCCACTTCACAGCCTAGTGTGCAAACAGCCCCAGACATGGAGCTGCTGGCCTTACGCCCTAATGCGGTTGTCCAGTTTCGACAACTCAGCCTGGAAGACGGGCTCTCGCAAAGCGTTGTCAATGTCATCCTGCAAGACCGCCAAGGATTCCTATGGTTCGGTACACAGGATGGATTAAACCGCTATGATGGTACCAACTTTAAGGTTTACAAATCCAATCCTGAGGACCCCAACAGCCTAAGTGATGGGTGGATCGAATCCCTCTACGAAGACAGTGACGGCACCCTGTGGATCGGAACCTACCAGGGCGGAATAAACAGATACGACCCCAATACTGACACATTTACCCAGTTCCGCCACATCCCCGGGGAGCCTTCCAGCATCAGCGGAGGTAGTATTTCCGCCATTTTAGAAGACCGTTCAGGGGTGCTGTGGGTGGGCAGCATGGATGGGTTGAACAAATTTGATCCTGCCAGTAATTCATTTACCCACTATCGAAACGATCCCGAAAACCCGGAAAGCCTGAGTAACAATAATGTACATGTCATTTACCAGGATTCAAAAGAAAGGCTGTGGATAGGAACCCTTGGAGGCGGACTGGAATTGTTTGACCCAGCTACAGAGGTATTTAAGCATTTCCGCGCCAGCCCGAATGCGAACGAACAGGAGAGCGAACCCGGGACAAAAGACCCCATTGCCAACATGGAAGAAATCCTACTGGGGACGCAGGAATCCATCAGTAATAATTATGTCAAGGATATTGTGGAGGACAGCAGGGGAAATTTATGGCTCAGCACGGAAAAGGGACTGAACCGCTTTAATCCCAACCGCCGCCAATTCAGACATTATCTAGCCTCAGAAAAAGATTCATCCACTCTGAGCAACAACTCAACCACTTCCCTGTTGATTGACCGAAGCGGCATTTTATGGGTTGGCACTGAGTATGGACTAAACCGCTTTGACGAGACCTCAGGCAAATTCACCCGCTATCTCGCCAACCCACTCATCCTCAACTCCCTGAGCACCAACACCATTTTTGCACTCTACGAAGACCGGGAAGGAGTGATCTGGGTTGGAACCTGGGGCGGCGGAATCAACAAGCACAGTCCCGCACAGAATAAATTCCCGCTGTACCAATACAATCCTGAAAAACCGGAAACAGGCATTCCCGCCAACGGCGTGTTTGGCGCGGCAACAGAACCGTCAGGAATCGCCTGGTTTGGATCACCCGGCGGAGGGTTAACCCGCTTCGACCCCGCAAGCGGACTCGGCACCCGTTATCAGAACAACCCCGATGATGCCAACAGCCTTGCAAGCCAGTATGTATGGATGACATATGTTGACCGGGCGGGAGTCCTATGGCTTGGCACCAGTTCCGGTCTTGAGAAATTTGATAAAACCACAGGAAGATTTATCCACCATAAGGTTGATCCCTTGAAGCCAGACACCAGCCTGCGTAATAATATGGTCACTAAAATTTACGAAAGCCCAGGCGGAATATTCTGGGTTGGGACCAGCGGCGGTCTTGATCAATTTGACCGAAGCAGCGGAATTTTCACTCACATTACAGACCCGTCTGAACCCGATGGAGCTACTTCCGAAAATGTGGCAGCCATCTTCGAAGACCGCAACGGATCTGTTTGGGTCGGAACCTCAGGCAAAGGCGCATACCGCATTGACCCCAAAAATTACACTTTCCATTATTACGAGTCGGATGCTGGGGACCCAACCAGCCTGAACAGTAATATAGTGCTGGATATTTATCAGGATGTTCAGGGAACTTTATGGCTGGGAACTGGCGGCGGCGGATTGAACAAATATGACCCGATATCCGATTCGTTTTCCGCCCTGACCGAGCGTCATGGACTACCGAACAACTTCATCTACTGCATCATCCCCGACGAAAACGATCACCTTTGGCTGACAACTAATTTTGGGCTTTCCCGCTTTGACCCGCAGACAGAGACTTTCCAAAATTACACCGCCAGTGACGGATTGCAGAGCAACGAGTTTAATTCCAATGCATGCGCACGCAGCGAAACTGGATATATTTACGTCGGGGGATCCTTCGGGGTCAACTTATTTAGCCCATCCAAAATTGCCACAAATAGCTATGCGCCACCCGTCATTCTCACCTCTTTGACTCAAAACGAAAAAACCATTAAAAGCACTACTTCAGCAGAAGACATCCGTGAAATCCGTTTGAAATGGCCAGCAAACTCGTTTGAATTTGAATTCGCCGCCTTAAGTTTTGCCGATCCGAAGAAAAATCAATATGCCTATGCCCTTGAAGGGTTTGATACTGATTGGAATGAGATTGGCAGCAAACATGAGGGACGCTACACCAACCTACCCGGCGGCGAATACACCCTACGGCTGAAAGGCGCGAACAATGATGGGATATGGAATGAGAACAATGCCGCGCTCAAAGTGACCGTCATCCCACCGTTCTGGCAGACGTGGTGGTTCTTCACGCTTACAGGACTGGTTATAATCACCGTAACCTGGGCTGGCTACCATCTGCGAATCCGGGGGATCGAAGCGCGACGTCAGGAATTGGAACGACAAGTGGCAGAGCGCACCCGCGAGATCGAGCGTCTTTTCGAGCAGATGAAGGAACTTGCCATCGTTGAAGAGCGCAACCGCCTTGCCCGTGAATTGCACGACAGCGCAAAACAGAAAGCTTTCGCGGCGCTGGCGCAGATCGGCGCGGCAAACGGCCTGATTCAGCGCAACACCTCCGCTGCCCAAAAGCACATTATTGAAGCGGAAGATCTGGTGCATGACGTGATCCAGGAGTTGACCTTCCTAATTCAGGAAATGTATCCAATGGCTTTGAAAGAAAAGGGACTGATCATAACCCTGCGTGAGTACACCTACGAATGGGAAAGCCGTAATGACATAAAAACAAGCCTGCGCGTGGAAGGGGAAGGTCAATTACCCCTGAAAGTGGAACAATCCCTGTACCGCATTACGCAGGAGACGCTGGCAAATACAGCCCGTCACAGTCATGCCGGTTCCATCCATATTGCGCTTGTTTATGAACCAGACAAGGTCAGCCTGTGTATTGAAGATGATGGGTGCGGCTTTGACGTGGCGCAAAAACCGAAGGGTGTTGGCTTGCGCTCCATCAAGGAACGCGCTGAAAGCGTCGGCGGAAAATTCATCCTCGAGAGCAGTCCTGGCAAAGGGACGCGAATTGAAGTAATCATTCCGATCGTGCAGCCTGCAGCGCTGCAAGGAGTTCAACCATGACACCCATTAGCATTCTCATTGTGGATGACCACGAAGTGGTACGCAACGGAATCCGAGCCTATCTTGAAACCCTGCCCAAATTCAACGTGGTGGGCGAAGCCGCCTCCGGAGAGGAAGCCATTAGAATGGCGGGTGACCTTATCCCCGACGTGGTTTTGATGGACCTGGTCATGCCCGGCATGGATGGGATCGAGACCACGCGCGAAGTTAAGAAGATTTCTCCGCGCACACAGATCGTGGTGCTAACCTCCTACCATGAAGACGAGCAGATCTTCCCGGCGCTCAAAGCAGGAGCGATCTCTTATGTCCTCAAAGATATGAAGATGGACAAACTGGCGGAAGCGATCCAAAGCGCGATCCACGGCGAAGTGACCCTGCATCCACTGGTGGCGGCACGGGTCCTGCGAAACCTGCGCGGCGAAAGCAACGGGGAATCTTTCTATGCAGAACTTACCGAGCGCGAACTGGAGGTTCTAAAATTCATCGCCAACGGCTTGAGCAACAGTCAGATCGCAGATCAACTGGTAATCAGTACAAACACGGTCAAGGGGCACGTGAGTAACATTCTGAGCAAACTGCACCTCGCCGACCGAACACAGGTTGCTGTGTATGCCTGGCAAAAAGGCATTGTTCACAGGGATTAAAGAAATGCACTCAGACAGATAGAAATTAATGGAAACAAGATTCCAGAGGTCAGAATCGTGATCTGCCAGGAATGAGAACAAAACAGGAACTCCGAGACATAAATTTCGGAGTTCCTGTTTTATGCAATTATCATCCCCCCCCCTTTGAAAATAAAAACAACCAAGCAGGCTCCGGCTAGATGGCCGTTAAATTTATGCACCAACGCTAAAAAATAGTGTAATATATTGGGCAGGCAGCAAATATGGAACACTATAAACCGAACCCGCAATCAAGTGAGAGAATAAAGATGATGGCGACAAAAACAACCAAATTCAATCCTGACATCTATCAAACCATCGCCTCAAATCATCTCGTTGTCTATTCGATTTATACCCTGCATAACGATCGCGGTGAAATCTCGTCCGAAGATATTATTTCCGCCTGCTTTACCTTGTTCCCCAAAAAATTCTCGCTAAAAAAATACCCGCAATGGCCTGATTCAGCACTGGTTGGCAGGCGTTTGAAAGGGATCCGGGTGAATGGTTTGATCGCTGCCAAAACTGATCCGGGATTCAAGTTGACGGCAAGAGGGGCAAGGCTTGCGGAAAAGGTTGCCAGGATGTTAGGCGTGGCAATCCCCGGGAAAACTAAACCTTCACGGGCAAAAAAGGCTTCCGGATCACCGGGGAAAAATGCAGATACTTCACCCACGAAAACGAAATCATCTATTCCCAAACCTGCCCTAAAAAATATCAAACAGAAACAAAAAGCAGAAATTGGGCAAGCAATGATCCCGCCTGCGCCTGTTGAAAAGGCATATCCCGTAAAAAAGGAAATAACAGCACAGACAAAATCAACTGGAAAGGTATTACCCGTTCCTGGAATAGAAATACAGAAGGTCAAGCAGAAACCGAGGGCAGAAGCTGAAAAGAGCATTCTGCCCATCACAAAAGTCAGCCCCACGAAGCAGAAGCGGATTTCGCCAGCAAAGAAGATCCTTCCCGCATCTGAAATTAAAAGGGAGAAAGTCAACTTGGGACAAAAGGCAGAAGATGAGAAGAAAGTCACCCTGCCTGGTCCGGTTGCAAAAACACATCGTGCAAAACAAAAGCAGACAGCGCCTGCCAAGAATGTATTGCGCCCCCCTGTTATTGATACACCGAAGGTCAGTCAGGGAAAGAAATCGGATACAAAGCGGAATGCGATTCATTATGCATCTGTCCCAAAAACGCATGCTGCAAAACAAAAACAGACTGCGCCAGTAATCCCAGCCATTCCCGGAGTCGAACCGCTTAAGGTCAAACAGGAAAAGAAAGCGGATGCTGAGCTGAAAGTTATATCGAAAGTGCCTGAGGAAAAAACGCATCAGGCACGAACTGGACTATTAAAGAAGGTTACACCCAGTCCCATATTGCAGGCGCCAAAGATCCGGCAGGACAAGAAATCGGAAGCTGAGCAAAAAGATGTATCGACTGCGCCTGTTGTAATCGTAGAGCCTGCAAAGCAAAAACCGATCGGGTCAGGAAAGAAAGTTCTGCCTGTCCCTGTAATAGAAACACCAAAAATCAGGCAGAAGCGAAGAGTAAAAGCAGCCCCATCTGTAGCTGTGGTGGAAACGTATCCGATCAAAGAAAAGGTGACTGCGTCATCAAAGAAAGCGCTGCCGGTTCCTGTGGTTAAAATACCGATCGCCAAACAGGAAAAGGAAGCACACCCGGCCATGCCTGCAGTTATCATCCCGCAGGAAGCAAGAGTACGCGCAGGAAAATTCGTGCGGATGATGGAAACATCGGACGCCTATGTCAATTACAAGAAGAATGGGACGAACTCGAGCATCAATGAATTTGATTTCAGGAGTCTTTTGCTGTGCACCATGGAATCATCCCCTGAAACACTTGCAAGAAATGTGGAATTATTCAAAGGGTACGCGGAACTTCATAACCGCAAGGATCTGATCGTGTTCCTCTTTTTTTGTAAAGATAAATTTTCACATATCTTTGCACCCCAGAAAAAGGCAATACGAAAAACAAAATAATCAAACCCTTAAAAGTTATCCAAAGCCTTTTAGGAAAGGTAACTTTTTAATGTCTGACAAAAGGATACTTAATGGCTGGAAGTCGTAAATTACAGTACGCCGACCGGGTGGCGCTGCAACAGGCGGATCAGGCGATTCGCAAGGATGTTTTGCGCGCGCTGGTAGAGATCATCACAAATTGCAATGACAGTTACTCGCGGCTCGAATATGCAGGACAGGTGGTCAATGGTGAGATCGTCATAGATGTACACAGGAAGCATCAGAATTCTGTCATCAGGGTGCGTGACCATGCAGAGGGAATGACCGATCTGCGCATGGATAAAGTAGTGGGGACATATGGCGAAGCAACCAGCGGCCTCAAGGAAGACAAGCATGTGCGCGGCATGTGGGGGCGCGGATTAAAAGATTCCATCTTTGGGCTGGGCTATGGGCACGTTTACTCCTTCAAAGGTGCAAACTTTTATTCATGTTCGCTACTAATAAAGAAAGGAATCCCCACCTTTAGACTAAATGCCCCCACCAGGGCCAATACCGCCCTCAGGGAGGAATATGAAATGCCGGAGGGAAACGGTACGATCCTTGAGATCATCATCTCGCGAAACGACGTTAAAGTGCCGCAGTTCGATAATATGCGAAATTATCTGCAAAGGCATTTCGAACTGCGCCCGATCATGAGCAACCCACAACGCAGGATCATTTTACGGGATATTACTTCAGCAGGGAAAATACGTCATGAACACGTCCTCAGTTACAAGTCTCCGAAGGGCGAGAAAGTATTGAGCGAGGAAGTCGCCATCGAAGGGTATCCCGTCAAGGCGCAGTTGGAGGTATTCAGGTCGAGCATCCAATTATCAACCAGAAGCGAGGAAGGCGATTATGCGGACGGAGGATTGCTGGTGGTCAGCAAGGCAACGATCATTTCGCTAACCATGCTCAAGTTTGAGAACGACCCCTATGCGGGATATTTCTACGGCTCGATCCAATGCGACCATTTGCACCAGCTGATGAAAAATGATGAGCCAGTATTGACTGCGACCCGCGATGGCATAAACTGGACTCATCCATTTGCAAGGGCGTTAAAAGTTGCGGTGGAAGCCAAGCTCGAACCGCTGATCCTGGCGGAGAGGAAGCACGCGATCCACGATGAACAAACCAAACTGGATAAACGTCTGCGCCAGAAAATAAATCAGGCACTGCATGAATTGAATTCGATCGCGTTGACTGAATTAAGCGACAGAAAAGAAAACGATGGTATTGCCAAACAAATAGACCTGCCCCCTTCGGGAATTGGTTTTTTCCCTGAGCGGGTTTACGTGCAAACGGGACAGACCATTAACCTGCTGTTGTATGTAAAACTGGTGGAGAGCGCAAATGCGGGCGCAACGGTTACCGTCATTTCGAACAACCCGGAGGTGATGGTCCTGACCCGGCAGGTTGTGATCCAACCCCATAAACATGACCCGATGATCGGGCAGGCGCGCATCAGAGTGGAAGGCAGGCAGGTTGGCGGCGAAGGGACTGTAACCGCCTACATCGGAAAACATCGCGCACAGGCGCTGGTGCAGGTGCGTTCCAAAAAGGAGAGCATTCTCATCGAGCCTTCCAAGAGTAGTAACGCCCTGTTCACGGATATCAACTTTGACGACCGGATGGATCCCCGTCAGCGGGTGTATTTTGACCGGGTAAATTCAAGCATTGTGATCGCAACCGCAGCCCCTTCTGTGAAAATCTATCTGGATGAACAGGAACGGCTGGATACAACGATCCAGGGGCAGGTATTATTGGCAGAGTTGATCACCGAAGCCATGTGCCGTGAAATCGCCCGCCATGGCGTGGAGATCGGGAAATTCCTCGCCCCTGACGGCGCCGAAGCGGACGCGGTGCAAAATCATTTTATTCGCCTGCAAAACCAGTATGCACATTTGATCCATCAATATATTGTGACACTGGGGTGAGGAGAACCAAGGAAGGCACTGAACAGCGGGCTAAGCCCAGCCCTTGTATATGCGAAGTTTGCTTTGGAAGCCAAGAGAACCATTTTTTTACAATTTGACCCGACCCCACCTTCATGCTAAACTTCCCCATTGCCATGGTCAATCATCTTTTAATTTCCCTTGTTTTTCTGCTCCAGTCGGCGGATATTTTGATCATCTCCCCCCAGCCTGGAGATGTTTTGCGCGGGCAGGTGGAGATCGTGGGCAGCATGGACATTCCGAATTTTTCCTCGGCTGAACTGGCTTTTTCCTACGCCTCGAACCCGGCAGATAACTGGTTCACCATTCAGACCTTTCCACAGCCGGTACAGAATTCCACCCTTACGACCTGGGACACGACAGGCCTGACCGATGGGGATTACATCCTGTATCTGCGGGTCTTTTTACAGGATGGTTCCTCACAGGATGTAATTATTTCAGACTTGAAAATCGGCAATGACAGCCCGCAGCCA
>JFJP01010962.1_pt1 | contig 10177 bp, 8 predicted proteins | sample 431651 | NCBI WGS metagenome assembly JFJP01 (sample SAMN02602958, study PRJNA72255) | Microbial mat metagenome, whole genome shotgun sequencing project. | biome: fresh water; feature: sink hole; material: water; isolation source: purple microbial (photo- and chemosynthetic) mats found in... | reverse complement strand
TTATCATTTTTTTGAGCCAATTCTGACTGATTTTTTTGCTTCCAATCGCTTGTGACTCCAAATTCTTTTTTGGCAGTTGTGGCTGTTTCGGTGTGCATATAGTATGAAAGTGTTTTGTGCTTTGACTTCCAAGAGTAGAGAATTTTTTGGGTAAAGGTCGTCGGACTTGCGTCTTTGTAACTGGTATAATGGTTAAAACTGCTACTTTGGGAGACAAAAGGTGAACGATCAGTCTGCATATCAGTCAGCGTTTTCCAGTCAATTTCAAAAACGGTGCGATATTTTCTTTGAATTTCTAGAGGAATTGTGCTAATTCCATCAATTGAACCATCTTTATTTATAATTTGGTTAAAAAGTGCATTTTCCCAAAGTCCAAGCTTGATCAAATCATCCACAAGATATTTGTTGATAACTTGCATAGAGCCGGCGATGCTTTGTCTTATGAAAACATTGCGAGTAAATGCCTCAAATCCATCATTATTGTCCATTCGAATGGCTGAAGAAACGGTTGGTGCAAGAGCTGTGACTTCGCTGTGACGCAAACCAAATTTTTGAATATCTGCCTTGAGTTTTATCCATTTGTCACCTAGAAATAAATCTTTTTCAGTGATTTTTTGATTATCTTTTTGCCACATATCGTATTGCAAAATCCCAAGACTGGCTGGACTTCCCTCAAAACCAAGGTAAGAGCCTTCCACTTTGGCAAGATTCACACTCTCCAAAAGGCTGCCGTAATAAATACATTCATAGACTTTTTTGTTAATTTCCCGAGCTTTTGGACTGTCAAAGTCAAGATCAAGCTGCAGGAACAAATCCGCCAAACCTTGCGCCGAAATGCCAATTGCCCGACGCGCCCAACAAGCGTTGCGAGTTTCAGGTGTTGGGTAAAACTGTAGATCAATTACACTATTTAAATTTTTGGCGGCAACTCTAGCAGTATTTATAATTCCTTCCCAGTCAACGCTATCAGGCTTTGCAAAATCCACAAACCGACTAACACAAACCGAAGAAAGCACACAAACTGCAGTTTCATTATCATTTGCTGGCAGAGCAATTTCGGTACAAACATTGCTTGACTTTATGATGCCGATATTTTTGGAGTTAGATTTTTGATTAAATTCATCTTTATTTAGAATATAAGGAAGTCCTGTAGTTTGGAAAAGATTACAAACTCTAGACCAAATCTCCATCAGAGGAATTTTTCGCCCAATTTCCATCGCTTCAAGCATTTCATATTTTTCTCGGAATTCCAGGCCATAAAACTCTGAAAGCGGTTTTCCAAGAATTGGCAAAATTTGGGACGGATCAAAAAGCGTCCAAACTGCGTTTCCTTTATCTTTAGTCATTCTTTCAAAGAATAAATCATTCATCCAAAGAGCAAAGAATAAGTTTTTACAGCGTTTTTCTTCAATCGTAAAATGATTAGCAGCGTCCAAAAAATCCAAAATATCCAAGTGCCACGGCTCAAGATAAAGAGTGCAAACTCCAGCTCTTTTTCCACTTTGATTCACAGCTCCGATTGTTGCGTCAAACATTTTCATAAAAGGCAAAATTCCATTAGAAAGACCATTACTAGAGGCGATAATACTGCCATTTGAGCGAACTTTATGTAGAGCAACCGACGTTCCAGCTCCACCTTGAGATTGTTTTGCTAGTTGTGTTATAGCTTTCATAATGCCACCGACTTTGCCAGTAATTGGGTAATCTTCGCCCGTCAAAGAATCTTCACAATCCTCCAAAAAACAACTTGCCATTTGGTTTTTGCTACTCCCAGCGTGCATCAAAACTGGCCCTGAAACTGACAATTTTCTGGTGGACAAAAGTTCATAATATTCACTAATTCGCTCAAGCCTTTCTTCATCCGTCAAGTTTTTGATAATTTTAAATTCGGGAATAAACCCTGAAAATTCTGAAAATTCTGCCAAATCCTTAGCGTCTTTTTCTTGCCAAACATTCAGCCCAATCGCCACTCGCAAAAACATCTGACTGGGACTTTCACAAACCTCTTTATTCATTTTTTCCAAACCTCTCGCCATCCACGAAGTCAAAGAAGTGTAAGTATAATCTTGGAAATCCCGAGAATAGTTGACAATTTTTTCGAGTTCCAGAGCATTTTTAGTCACAAATTTCATTACGGACTCCGAAATTCTGGTAGATTTTTGACCGTTAATTTGGTAATTGTACATTTTGGCAATATGCTCACTAAAAGTTAAGTATTTTTTGGTTTTAGGATTTTTCTCTAAATCATTTTCTAAAATCTCTTTTTTATTTTTAACTGATTTATTTTCTAAAAATTTTTCTTGTGGTTCTTTCTGAGCTTCATTTTGAATTTCTATACTAGACCTTTGATTTGAATTATTTTCAATTTTTATTTCTGTAATTTCAAAATTTTCTATTTTTTGTCCATTTTTATTCTCAAAATGATAGGGAATTTGGAGGTTTTTGTGTATTCTGTCCATCAGAATTCTAGCTCCCAAAATGCTGTAATCTGGGTGAATATTGACAAAATTTCCAGCAAGACCAGCTGAAAGTTCGTCAATTTGCCTTGTTGTCATCTGATCTGCCAGACGCTCAATGGTTTTTTGGGCGACGAGAGACGGATCAACCGAAAAATGCAAGTCAGTTGAATAAAAGGTAATTTTAGCGAGGATTTTATTAAAATTGATTTGCTCAAGACCGCTGGAAGTTTGGATAAACATAAATTTGGAAATTGGAGTGTTTGGAATTGTAAAATGATGGACTATAAAAAAATCAATTCAAAAAACAACAAAAAATCAATTCAAAAAAGCTTTGAAAAAAAGTTTTGGCAAAATTTGAAAGCAAAATTGAAAGCTAAAAAATAATCAAAAAAAACCACATCTCAAAAAATTTGAAAAGACTAAAAACTGATAAAATTAAAAAAATGTGTAAAATTTGGATAATTTGAAATCAGAAATGTTTTTGATTTGCTGGAATTTTTTTGAATGTTTTTTGGAATTTGGGAATTGACACTGTGGAATAATTTAATTCAAAATCAAAATTATCTCTTATAATCAATTCTAAAATTGGAATTTTTGTCAAACTTGGAAAAGTCAATTAAAAAAGTTAATTTGAATTTAATTTGAGCAATTAATCACGCAATAATCAGATTTTATGATAATTAAAAAAATTTGAAAATTTCCTCAAAAATCCAAAAAATCCAAAAATTTCCTCAAAAAACGATTCAAAAAAGAAAATTAAAAAGTATAAAATTATCCAAAAAAGAAAGTTTTGACAAAAGAAAAAATATCAGTTTTAATTATTACAGATCTTTTTCAACTTTTCGTTTCAATTTATTCGTGTCAATTTTCAAATTCTCAGTCAACCCAAAAACTAACTAAAAAACCAAGTTTAATTTTGGAATAAATTTCTTGAGAATAAAACCTTTTTTCAATTATTTTAGGCTAATAATTTTTGACCAAAAAAGTTAATATTTTCATTTTTCGTTTTCTAATTTTTTCCATTTCCATTTTTTAAACCTAAACTTATCTTATGTTCCCAATTCCGCTGATTTTGGCAGCTCTTGCAAGTCTTTTCACGCTTTCCAGTTTTGCGACTTTTCGTGAGATTCGTAAACAAAAACAAAATAAAAAATATCCCAAATTCCTTGAGCAATGGAAAAAAATCAAAAATAAATTGAAATAAAAAAAGTTGAAAATCTAAAATTTTAGAAAAGCCCAAAAAACCATAGCTTTAAATAAAAACTTTAGTTTTTAAGTCAAAGTTAATTTTATTTTTGGTATTGTCGCCTGAATAACCCTTAAATATGACGATTTTTGCCTTGAAGACGAACTAAAATCAATTTTAGTAGTTAAGGTTTTCAATCAGCCATTTTTATCTATTTTTTTTGCCTTAAATATCGTATTTTTAATGGTTTTTAAAGCGACAATACCTTATTTTTTAATTTAAATGTAAATTTTTGACTAATTTTTTTTTAATTGAAACTTATTTCTGATTTTTTATAATTTTAGGATTTTTTGTTTATTTCCTCAAATAGACTTATTTCCAAATTAAGTTTTTCAATTTTCTGGAACAAATTATCGGAAAACTCAACCAATTCGCCATTTTGCAAACTAATTTTGGCGGTCAGGATTCTAATCGCCGAGAGTTTAGCTTGGATTTGGGAAAGGTATTTCTCAATTTGGGCAAGTTCAGTTTCGCAGTTTTGAATAGTTTCAAGTTGGTTTTTTTTGGCTTGAATTATTTCGAAAATCTCGCTTTTTTCAGTATTTTTTTCAGTATTAAGTTCGTAAGTTTTTGATAGTAGAATTTTTTTTCTATGTTCCAAATTCTCAAGTTCAGAATTTATTTTTGGCAAATTCTCAGTTTGTAAAAATCTTCTAATTTTTTGCTCTTGCAAACTCAAACTAATCACTTTATTGACTATTTCTGGTAAATATTTTGATAAATTTAACTGATCAATTTCGGAGCTTTCTGGGTTGTTTTTGTTGATTAAAAGTATGTTTTTTTGAATTTGAGTAATTTCTCGTCGTGCGTTTTGAAAGTTAATTTTGGTTTCTTCAAGGTATGGCTTGTTGAGTTGAGTTGTAAGTTTTTTGATCAAATCTGAAATATTAAATTTGGGCTGAGTATCCAAAGTTTGACTAATAAATTTTTTTTGAGAAGCTAGAATTAGAGATTTGGCTGAAATAATTACCAAGCCAAAAAATGAAATTAAGCCAAAAAATTGCCAAAAAACACTTCCAAGAATTAAAATTAAAATTAAAATTAAAAAATTTGACCTGTTCCAAAGAGCTTTAGAATAAACTTTACCGAAATTTGAAATCTGTGGATTCATAAATTCATAACAATAGTAGATCTTTTAGTAGATCTTTTATTTTAAACAAATTGAAACAAATTTTGCAAAAAATATAGATTCTATTTTTGATATTTTTTAGTTTTTTTTAATATTCGTGAATCCTCTAATTTTAGAGTTTAAAAACTATACTTTGCATTTTTTACTTTGATATTTTTGAAAGTAGTTTTGTTTAAAAAAATAATGGGAGGATCGACGGGAATTGAACCCGCGACAACTGGTACCACAAACCAGCGTTCTACCACTGAACTACAATCCTCATTTGAATTTTTGTTTTTGTCTTGATTTATAAATTATTTTACTTGATTAAGCTGGATTAATTGCTATTTCTAAAAAGTAAAGAAGATGCAAAAACTATGCTCTAAGTCCGTTGACGGCGATTGTTTTTTTGTAGCGACTAATACTGACGCTTTGGAGATATCTTAGAAGAGATTTACGATTACCGACTTTGCGAAGAAGACCGCGACGAGATGAAAAATCTTTTGGGTTAATTTTGAGATGTTCAGTCAGGTTTAAGATTTCGGCTGTCAAAGAGGCAATTTGAACTTCAGCACTACCAGTATCAGTTTTGTGAATTTGCGCTTTGGCGATGATGGCTGGTTTTTTGGATTGCATTAATTTGGATGAGGACATAAACTTTAGGTTTAAAATTAGATTAAAATTGAAAAAATTAACTAAAAAAGATTAAAAAATAGTATAAATATAAAATTAGTTAAAATGGAAAATTTGTCAAGTCAAAATCTAAAACAATTTAGATATGGTTTTTATAAACTTGAGAAAAAGTTCGCCAAACTTAAAATTTATATTTTTTCCAGTTTCACACTCGGTGTGCTGGGAGCGAGGGAATTTTGTTGATATTTAATATTTAATTTTTCAAGTAAAGATTTTTCATCCAATATAGTTAAATTTTCAAATTTATTTCTTTTTAGGATTGATAAAGTTAATTTTTCAAACTTTTTTTCTGAACAATTAAAATTAGTTTTATATTTATAATTTCCACCAAAAACCAAATTAACAAGAGAATAGTCAGAATAATCATTCTTTTCTATTGTTAAAGTTCTTTTGTTTGTGTAATACTCATCATTTTGATCAACGCTTTTATCTCCACTTATCTCTATGTAATTAGCTTTTTTAGGGTATTTTATAGCCAAATCACACTCGTCAATTATAACCACATCGTGAGTTTCGTCAGCAACTAGGGGTTGGATTTTGGGGTTTGAGCTAGTGGATTGTGGAGTTGATATTTTTTCAATTTTGGAAACTTCCGTAAAGTCAAAGAGTCCAGCATCTCCAGCAGATTGACGAAAAATAGCCAAGCCTTCAATTTTATAAAAATCTCCTTTTATTAAATTTGAGGAAATGAAAGATTTGTTTTTTATATCTACAGGTTTCAGGTTATAAATTCCCATTGCTGGGCAGTCATTCTCAAGAGCTAAGCAACTCCCAAATTCAAGCCCCGTTTCGCCAACACCTAAAAATCTCAATGTGTCAGCAAATTTTTTGGCTTGAGCTTGTAAGCTAGAAAAACCTTGACCTGAAAAACTAGAAGAATTTTGAGAACTGGAATTATAAATTGAGCTAAAAACTGAATTGGAACTTTGTGAATTAACGGAACTTTGGCTGGAATTTGAAAGAGAACTGGAATTTTGAGTTGAATTTGAAGCCAACTTTTGTCCAGAATTACTTCGAGAAATAGCAAAAAAAGTTCCACCAATAATTAGTGAAACAACTGACAAAGCGATGACGATAATGTAGTTTTTGGAAAGTTTTGGCATAAATTTTTTTCAAGTTAAAGTTTCACATTTGGCATGTTTTTATAAGAAAGTTGAACTAACTTATATCCCAAATTTAGAATAAAACATTGAACTAACTTTCTATAATTAAAACAATAAAATTAATTAGAAATTAAGAAATTAGAGTAAAAAACTAAGTATTAAAAAAAATTAAAAAAACTAAATTCCAAAAAAGTTATATTTATTGTAGATATTTATCAAGTTTTGCCCCAAATTCTGAAGCTGGAATTGACCCAAAAGTTTCTACAGCTTTTCCATCTTTCACAATAACGGTGGACGGAGTGCCAGTCAGTGGAAGCATTTCACCGTTAGCGTTTGGCACCATTGTGCTGTTTGCGTCGCGGAGATCCCAGTCAACTTGCTTTATGATTTCGCTGCTTGTGCGATCTTTATCCCATTTTTCAAAATCAATTCCAATTTTTTTGGCAGCTTTAGCGATGTTATCAGAGGAAATTTCATTTTGGATTGCAAAAACCTCATCTTTAAACTGAAAGTATTTTTCAGGATTTTGGAGAGCTGCAGCCTGGGCACCTCTGGCGGCAGGTTTTGAGAAAGTGTGAATAGAAAGTGGAAAATTACGATAAACAAACTGAATTCTATCTTTATATTTTTCACGAACTTCGGCCAAAACTGGGTCGTTGGTTTTGCAGCCGGGACACTGAAAATCAAAAAAATAAACAACTTTGACATTACTATCTGCTTTGCCGACTTTGACATTATAATCTCTGACAAAATTCTTTGCGAATTGATAACCATCCTCTTGAGAGCCTGAAATAGCAATTGTTTGAAATAAAATGACGATAATTCCGACAACGGAAAAAGCCTTGAGAATGCCTGGTAAAAATTCCCAAATTGTTTCAAAAAGTGAATCTTCGGAGTGACTTGCCATAATTATTATGTTATAAAAGTTTGAAATTAGTTTGAAAAGTTTGAAATTAAATTAATTTTGTTTTCAGTTTTAGCTAAATTAAAAAAGTTAAGTATTAAAAATTTTTTTATTTTGCATTATTTTTTATTAAATGTGAATTTTTGATTTTAATTTTGTGCTTAATCTTGTTTTTTTATTATTTTAAAAACGTAAAAATCTTAAAGAGAAATGAAACTGGAAAGTAAATTTTTGTCAAGTTTGTTTTGAAAATATAAATTTAAATTAAATTTTTTGAAAAAAGAGAAGGGAAGAACAAATAAATGGAAGTTTAATTTTTTTCTAACTTACTTCCTAAAAATAAATAAAACTCAAGGTTTTTGACAATTTTCCAAAATTTGCCCAGAGGTTTTTTATGATCTCTAAAAAAACAAGCTAAGCTATTTATTCCAATTTCCAATTTTAATTCAAGTTCTTTTATTTTCTGCGTTCAAATCTACTTTCATTTTGCAAACAAATTTTTTAGTTTTTTAATTTAATATTTTGATGAAACTTTTGCAAACCAAATTTAAAATTGCTTTTTTGGGAAGTTCCAGTTTTGTGATTCCAATTTTGGCTGATATTAACAATCAAAAAAGACAAATTCTCGGTAAAGTTTGGCTTTGGCAATTGCAAAAATTACGGGAGAAAATAGAAAATAATTTGGGAAAAAAAAATGAAAAAACTGGAAATTTAGATTTAGGGAGATTGGAAAATAGAAAAAAAAGTGAAAAAATTGGCAAAATTCAAATGGAAAATGAAACTTTTGGGAAAAAAAAAGCTGAAAAAAGCGAGAAAAACTCAGAATTGACAAATAAAATAAATTTGGATTTGGAGAAAGTTAATTTAGAAAAAGTTGAAATTCCAAAGAAACTGGAAAAAAACTTGGAGAATTTGGAAATTGAGGAAATTTTGCCGAGTTGGTGGCAAGAATCTGAGCTTTGGGAGCTTGTGAATTTTTGGGACAATGTTTGGAATTATTTGAAAATTGGAAATTTGGAAAAGTCAGAAACTGAGTTGGAAAATAAATTAAAACCTCAGATTGAACTAAAAACTGTATTTGAAAATATAATTATAAAACTTCTACCAAGTTGGCAAAATCTCAAAAATCTACAAAAACAACAAGCTGAAATTCTCAGAAATATAATCAAAATCAAGAAAGAGATTGACAAAATCAGCGAAATTATAAAAACAAATTTGATAAATAATTTGGACAAAAAACGAAATCAAAATCAAAAAAAATCTGAAAGTTATAGTTTAAGTCAGCCAAAAATTCAGCCAGAAGTTGGGCAAAATCTGAAAACAAAAACTAAAACTGGAAATTTAGAAAATAAAGCTAAAACTGAATTGGAAAAGAAAACTAGCAATTCAGAAATTCAAAATCTGGAAAACTTGAAAAATCTACAGAATTTAGAAGGTTTTTTGGCAAATCTGGAGGTTGAGGGGCGGCGGACTGAGCAAGAAATTGACGAAATAAACCAGCAAATAAAATTATTTCAAGAGCAAATTACTGATTTTTGGACAAAGTTTGAGAATAATTCCCAAACCAAAATCCCCAAATTTTTGGCAAATTCCCAAATTCAGCTGTTTTTGTTGATTTTTTGGCTCAGTTTGGAAGTTAGCTTGGAAGTTGTGATTAGCCAGCCAGCCAGAATTAATCGGAACAAAATTATTGCAAATCCGGTTAGTTTTTGGGCGAGAAATAACGAACTCAAGTTGGAAACACCAAACAAGCTTAATTTGGAAACGGAAAATTGGGAAAATTATAGTTTGGACATGGGAATTGTCGCATCCTTCGGTCAAATTCTCAGCTCCAAAATCCTACAAACTCCGACTTTTGGATTGATAAACTGGCATCCGTCCAAATTGCCAAAATATCGCGGCTGCACTCCGATTCAGTCAGCCATTGCAAACGGAGATGACAAAACTGCCCTAAGCTGGATCAAAATGTCGCCCAAAATGGACGCCGGAGTTATTTGGCTGCAGCTTGAAACGGAAATTAAAAAAACCGATAATTTTGAGACAATTGCGGACGGAATGGGAAAACTGGGTGCACAAACTTGGAGTTTACCAATCGTTGCCACGATTTTTGAAGATCTTTGGGGTTTAGATTTGAGCTAATTTTGACCAATTCTTTGGGTAGGTAAAATTTCAAGTTTTAACTTTTTAAAAGTAAGTTTTTGATTATCACATTGAGTATAAATTTCCAAACCTTCTGATTCAAAATCAATCTCACAAGTCAAACCACATTCAATAAAATTATTTTGATAATTATAAAAAAACAAGGACTTTAGTTCAATTTCAGCATGAGCTTCGAGAAAATAAGTACTACAATCAGCATCTGGCAGTCTAAATTTATTATTCAGCTGATTAAAATCAATGTCTTGTAAATCAATAAATTCAAATTCTAAAATTGGTTCAAAAGTCTCGTTTTTGTAGTCATAAGCAGTTGTAATTGACTGACAATAAATAAAAATCTTGAAAAAAGGACGGTTATATATTTTTGTGTAACTATTTTGTAAAGTAATATTTTGAATACTGGATTTTATTGGATTATATACCCAAACCCATACCAAAATTGACAAATCCCACCAAATCATATTAGCTACTTAGATATGAACAGAAAAAACAACTTAATCAGAGAAA
>JFJP01002454.1_pt1 | contig 10177 bp, 8 predicted proteins | sample 431651 | NCBI WGS metagenome assembly JFJP01 (sample SAMN02602958, study PRJNA72255) | Microbial mat metagenome, whole genome shotgun sequencing project. | biome: fresh water; feature: sink hole; material: water; isolation source: purple microbial (photo- and chemosynthetic) mats found in... | reverse complement strand
AGGGCCGACGAATATGTACGGGAAATTTTTGGCAACCGCTGGCGCGTCCTCGACCGTATCGAGCGACTGCCGGAGCAACTGCCGATGCTGTATCTGAGCCTGACACGCTGATATGGCAAAAGTCGGCGTCGGCAGGACGGCGGATGTCAAATGGTTATGTTGCAGCGCAATAACAATGAGCTTATTCTGGTCATAAGAAAAAGTGACTGGCGCTTATGGGTTTCGCACATTAGAGTTTGCTCATCTGCTCGGTGAGCAACTGTTTTGTTGCCCATCGAAAAGAGTTTCTCCACTCCCTCTGGCGTTTGCCAGTTTGACCCTGCCCCCTAGTCGGGGGCAGGGATTTTTCTCGAGTGGCGTTGCTGGCAGACAGGATAAGATAAGAGCAATGAAACGTAGGCTGCTGACACAGAGGAGGAGAGCATGCAGGTTGGTCGTTTAACGCTGGCCCAGTTCATGAACGAGGAGCAGCGCCATGTCCCCGGTGCAACCGGAGATTTCACAGGCCTGATCAATGATGTCGCCACGGCGAGCAAGATTATTGCCAGTTATGTGGCCAAAGGTGCCCTGATTGCCTCAGGCAAGGACCTGAACCAGAAGATCGAGGCCATGGCCAATGAGGTCATGCTGCAGGCCAGTATTACGACCGGTCACCTGACCGCGATGGCCTCTGAGGACATGGAGGGCATCAGTCACTCGGACCAGCCAAGGGGCAAGTACCTGCTGGCTTTCGATCCGCTCAATGGCTCAGGTAACCTTGACATCAACTTCCAGACCGGCACGATTTTTTCGATCATGCGTGCGCCGGACGTCAAGCGCAAGTCCAAGGAAGAGGATTTTCTCCAGCCCGGTAGCGAGTTGTTGTGTGCCGGAATGGTGCAATACGGCGCCTCGACGCGCCTGATCCTGACCACCGGCAAGGGTGTGAATGGTTTCACGCTGGATCGCGAGATCGGCGAGTATGTGCTGACCCACCCGCAGATGACGATTCCCACCGAAGCCAGCACCTTCGCGATCAATGCGTCGAATGAAAAATACTGGGAACCCCCGGTGCGCCGCTATGTGCAGGAATGCATGGCCGGCAAGGAAGGTCCGCGCGGCAAGGACTTCGGCATGCGCTGGGTCGCCTCGCTGGTGGCTGAAGCCTATCGTATCCTGACGCGTGGCGGGGTATTCCTCTACCCGCACGACGAGCGTACGCGTGATCAAGGTGGGCGGCTCGGCCTGGTGTATGAATCCAATCCAATTGCTTTCATCATCGAGCAGGCTGGTGGCGCCGCGATCACCGGGCGCAACCGCATTCTTGAAATCAAGCCTGCCGAACTGCATCAGCGCGCGCCGTTCATCTTTGGTTCAAAGAATGAAGTCGAGCGTCTGCATCGCTATCATCAGGAGTATGTCGAGGGCAAAGATCTGGACAGCTACGACATGCCGTTGTTCTCTTCACGCTCCCTGTTCCGCTAACCCTTTCTTTTTTCTTCGGAGACGCTCATGTCGGTCAAACACCCCGTCATCGCTATTACCGGCTCTTCCGGTGCGGGCACGTCCACTGTCACCAAGTCCTTCGCGCATGTTTTCCGTCGCGAGAAAATTACTGCCGCCATCATCGAGGGCGATTCGTTTCATAAGTTCGATCGCATGGCGATGAAGGCTGAGGCTGCCGAACAAGCCAAGAAGGGTAACAATCACTTCAGTCACTTCGGTGCCGACGCCAACGAGCTTGCCCTGCTTGAAGATTTGTTCAAGACCTACGGCGCATCCGGCGCGGGCAAGCGTCGCTACTATCTGCATAACCATGAAGAGGCTGCGCCCTACAAGCAGGAACCCGGCACCTTCACGCCCTGGCTGGATCTGCCGCCTTCCGACGTATTGTTTTATGAAGGCCTGCATGGCGGCGTCGTCACCGATACGGTCAACGTCGCACAGCATGCCGACCTGCTCGTCGGCGTGGTGCCGATCATCAACCTCGAATGGATCCAGAAGCTGATCCGCGACAAGGGTGCGCGCGGTTATTCGACCGAGGCGGTGGTGGATACCATCCTGCGCCGCATGCCCGACTACCTTAACTACATCACGCCACAGTTCTCGCGTACCCACGTGAACTTCCAGCGGGTGCCGACGGTGGATACCTCCAATCCTGTGATCGCTCAGGATATCCCGACCCCGGATGAAAGTTTCGTGGTGATCCGCTTCGCCAATCCGAAGGGTATCGACTTCCCCTACCTGCTGTCGATGATCAAGGATTCATTTATGTCGCGTCCCAATGTCATCGTCGTGCCGGGTGGCAAGATGGAAATCGCCATGCAGCTGATCTTCACCCCGATGATCCTGCGCCTCATGGAGAACAAGAAGCGCGCCATGGCTTTGTAAGTTCGTCTTTGTCTGATTCAAAAAAAACAATCAACCACAATGAGCGCAAGCGCCGGGTTTCGCGGATAATCACGCGTTCACCGGGAGGAAAGGAAACCTATGTCAGCCACATTCAGTGATTTTGAACCGCCTGTCTTTAACAATTTGACCAGCGCGATCCGTGCTCTGGCCATGGATGCCGTGCAAAAGGCCAACTCCGGCCACCCCGGCGCTCCCATGGGCATGGCTGAGATTGCCGAGGTGCTGTGGAACCACCACATGCGCCACAACCCGAACAACCCCAAGTGGTCAAACCGTGATCGTTTCGTACTGTCGAATGGCCATGGTTCGATGCTGATCTACGCCCTGCTGCATCTGACCGGCTACGATCTGTCGATCGAGGACCTGAAGAATTTCCGCCAGTTGCACAGCAAGACTCCGGGTCACCCCGAGTTGGGCTATACACCAGGCGTCGAGACCACTACCGGTCCGCTCGGCCAGGGCATCACCAACGCCGTCGGCATGGCCATGGCCGAAAAGCTGCTGGCTGCCGAATTCAACAAGCCGGGCCATGAGATCGTCGATCACCGTACCTATGTTTTCCTCGGCGACGGTTGCCTGATGGAAGGCATCTCGCACGAAGCCTGCGCGCTGGCCGGCACCTGGGGCCTGGGCAAACTGACCGCTTTCTGGGACGACAACGGCATCTCCATCGATGGTCACGTCGAAGGCTGGTTTACCGACGATACCCCCAAGCGTTTTGAAGCCTACGGCTGGCACGTTGTGCCGAATGTCAATGGCCATGATCCTGAGGCGCTGAACGCCGCCATCGAGGCAGCCAAGGCCGTCACCGACAAGCCGTCAATGATTTGTTGCAAGACCGTGATCGGCGCCGGTTCGCCGAACAAGGCAGGTACTCATGACGTACACGGTGCGCCGCTCGGCGATGCTGAAATCGCTGCCGCCCGTCCGCACATCGGCTGGCACTTCGGTCCGTTTGAAATTCCCAAGGAAGTCTATGAAGCCTGGGATGCCAAGAAGAAGGGCGCCGAATGGGAGGGTTCGTGGAATCAGAAATTCGAGCACTACGCCAAGGCCTTCCCGGCAGAGGCAGCCGAGTACAAGCGTCGCATGGCCGGTGAACTTCCCGCTGGCTGGGCTGACCATGCTGCCAAGGCGATCGCCACCGCCAACGAAAAAGCTGAAACCGTTGCCACGCGCAAGGCTTCGCAGATCGCCATTAACGCACTGGCACCGGCGTTGCCCGAGTTCCTCGGCGGTTCTGCCGACCTGACCGGCTCCAACCTGACCAACTGGACAGGCTGCAAGCATGTCTCCGGCAAGTCGACCGGTAACTACATCTCCTACGGCGTGCGCGAATTCGGCATGTCGCACATCATGAACGGCATGGCGCTGCACGGTGGCTTGCTGCCCTTCGGCGGCACCTTCCTGATGTTCTCGGAATATGCCCGCAATGCCCTGCGCATGTCGGCGCTGATGAAACAGCGTGTGATCTACGTGTTCACGCACGATTCCATCGGCCTCGGCGAAGATGGCCCGACGCACCAGCCGGTCGAGCAGATCGCTACGCTACGCCTGATCCCCAACATGGATCTGTGGCGCCCGTGCGATACGGTCGAAACCATGGTTGCCTGGACGTCTGCAGTCGAACGACTGAACGGCCCGTCCTCCTTGGCTTTGTCGCGCCAGAACCTGCCCTTCGTCGCTCGCGATGCGGCAACCATCCAGAACATCAAGAAGGGTGGCTACGTCATTTCTGCTGCCAAGGGCAATGCCAAGGCGATTCTCATCGCGACCGGCTCGGAAGTTGAACTGGCCCTGAAGGCGCAGACTACCTTGTCCCAGCAGGACATCCCGGTCACCGTCGTGTCGATGCCCAGTACCAACGTCTTCGACCGTCAGGATCAGGCTTACAAGGACAGCGTGCTGCCCAAGGGTCTGCCGCGTATCGTCATCGAAGCAGGTGTTACTGATAGCTGGTGGAAGTATGTCGGCGGCGAAGGCAAGGTCATCGGCCTCGACCGCTTTGGCGAGTCGGCTCCTGCCGGCGTGCTGTTCAAGGAATTCGGTTTCACGGTGGCGAACGTCGTGAATGCCGTCGAGTCATTCATCTAATCATTACAAGGAGATCAAATACATGACTATCAAAGTTGGCATCAACGGTTTTGGCCGCATCGGCCGCATGGCTTTCCGCGCAATTGCCAAGGATTTCCCCGAGATCGAAGTCGTCGGCATCAACGACTTGCTCGAGCCCGATTACCTCGCCTACATGCTGAAGTACGACTCAGTGCATGGCCGTTTCAACGGTGACATTGGTGTCGAAGGCAACAACCTGATCGTCAAGGGCAAGAAAATCCGCCTGACGGCCGAAAAAGATCCCGCCAACCTGAAGTGGAATGAAATCGGCGCCGATATCGTTATCGAGTGCACCGGCTTCTTCCTGACCAAGGACACCTGCCAGAAGCACATCGCTGCCGGCGCCAAGAAGGTCGTCCAGTCAGCTCCCTCCAAGGACGACACCCCGATGTTCGTCTATGGTGTGAACCACGAAAAGTATGCCGGCGAGACCATCGTCTCCGCCGCTTCCTGCACCACCAACTGCCTGGCGCCTGTCGCCAAGGTGCTGAACGACAACTGGGGCATCAAGCGTGGCCTGATGACCACGGTGCATGCGGCTACCGCCACCCAGAAGACCGTTGATGGCCCGTCCAACAAGGATTGGCGCGGTGGTCGTGGCATCCTCGAGAACATCATCCCGTCCTCGACCGGCGCTGCCAAGGCTGTCGGCGTGGTGCTGCCGGAACTGAAGGGCAAACTCACCGGCATGGCTTTCCGCGTTCCGACCTCCGACGTTTCCGTGGTCGACCTGACTGTCGAGCTGAACAAGGAAGCTTCGTACAAGGATATCTGTGCCGCCATGAAGGCTGCTGCTGAAGGCGCCATGAAGGGTGTGCTCGGCTATACCGAAGAGAAGGTGGTTTCCACCGACTTCGTCGGCCATACTGCACCCTCGACCTTCGATGCCGAAGCCGGTATCGCGCTTGACAGCACCTTCGTCAAGGTTGTGGCCTGGTACGACAACGAGTACGGCTACACCTGCAACATGCTGCGCTTCGTCAAGCACGTCGCCAAGTAATTTGTTGTAGAGCTTCACCATCCAAACGTTGCATCTCCCGTCATGGGGGTGCAACGTTTCAGTGGTTAACTTCAAACAATAAACGGGAGATAGCACATGTCCAAGTTCATCCGCATGACTGATCTTGACCTCAACGGGAAGCGTGTATTCATTCGCGCCGATCTCAATGTACCCGTCAAGGACGGCAAGGTCACCTCCGATGCCCGCATTACTGCCTCGATGCCGACCATCGAACACGCCATGAAAGCCGGTGCCAAAGTGATGGTGACTTCGCACCTCGGTCGTCCGACCGAAGGCGAGTGGGCCGAAGAAAATTCCCTCAAGCCTGTTGCCGATGTGATGTCCGCCAAGCTCGGCAAGCCGGTGCGTGTGATTCGTGACTGGGTCAACGGCGGGTTCGATGTTGCAGCCGGCGAAGTCGTGCTGCTCGAGAACTGCCGCATCAACAAGGGCGAGAAAAAGAACGTCGAAGAAACCGCCCGTAAATACGCTGCGCTTTGTGATGTGTTCGTCATGGATGCCTTCGGCACCGCCCACCGCGCGGAAGCTTCGACCTATGGCATTGCCCAGTACGCCCCGGTCGCTTGTGCCGGCATGCTGGTGAGCGAGGAACTCGAAGCCCTGCACAAGGCGCTGGCCAATCCGGCGCGCCCGATGGTTGCCATCGTCGGCGGCTCGAAGGTTTCTACCAAGCTGACCGTGCTCGAAGCGCTTTCCGAAAAGTGCGAGCAGTTGGTCGTCGGTGGTGGCATCGCCAACACCTTCCTCAAGGCCACCGGCAAGAACGTCGGCAAGTCGCTGTGCGAGGACGATCTGGTTCCCACCGCGCAAGCGCTAATCAAGAAGATGACCGCCCGTGGCGCCACCATCCCGATCGCTGTCGATGTGGTGTGCGGCAAGAAATTCGACGCTGCCGAACCGGCGGTACTGAAGGATGCCGGCGCGGTTGCCGACGACGACATGATTTTCGACATCGGCCCGAAGAGTACGCAGGAATTGGTCGATATCATCATGAAGGCCGGCACTGTGGTGTGGAACGGCCCGGTAGGCGTGTTCGAGTTTGACCAGTTTGGCGAAGGTACCAAAGCCATCGCGATGGCTATTGCCAACACCAAGGCCTTCACCCTGGCCGGTGGTGGCGACACCATTGCCGCCATCCAGAAGTACGACATCTATGACAAGGTGTCCTATATTTCGACCGCAGGCGGTGCCTTCCTCGAATACCTGGAAGGCAAGGTTCTGCCGGCCGTGGATATTCTGGAAAAGCGCGCGCAGGCCTGATCCGTTAATTTTTAAACGGGCCGCAATTGAAGCGGCCCGCTTCATACTCAATGCTACGTTCCACCAAAATCGTTGCCACCCTGGGTCCGTCCTCATCGGATCCGCACACGCTGGACCAACTGGTTTCTGCGGGCATCGATGTCGTCAGGCTGAATTTTTCCCACGGCACCGTCGACGACCACAAAAAACGCATTGAATTGCTGCAACAGGCGATGCGTAACCATGATCGCACCATCGCTCTGATGGCTGATTTGCAAGGCCCAAAAATTCGTATCGGCAAGTTTGCCGGCAGCAAAATTCTCTTGAAACCGGGACAGCATTTCATCCTCGATGCCCTCTGTACTTTGGGTGATGCCAACCGCGTTGGTCTCGATTACCCGGAACTGGTTGAGGATGTTGCAGCCGGTGATACGCTGTTGCTGGATGACGGCCGTGTCATCATGGACGTCGAGCACATTGAAGAGTCGGAGATTCATTGTGTCGTCCGCCAGGGCAGTGAGTTGTCTAACAACAAGGGCATCAACAAGCAGGGTGGTGGTCTTTCCGCACCGGCCCTGACCGCCAAGGATATTGAAGACATCAAGATCGCCGCCGAGTTGCAGGTTGACTATGTTGCGGTGTCATTTCCGAAGTCCGGCGGTGATCTGCGCCTGGCGCGCAAACTACTGCACAAGGCCGGGTCACACGCCTTGGTGGTGGCGAAGATCGAACGTTGCGAAGCCGTCGAGAACCTTGAAGACATTCTGCATGCTTGCGATGGCGTGATGGTCGCCCGTGGCGATTTGGCCGTCGAGGTTGGCGATGCCGCCGTGCCGGCCCTGCAGAAGAAGATCATCCGTCGTGCCCGCGAACACAACAAATTCGCCATCACCGCCACGCAGATGATGGAGTCGATGATCCACAGCCCTGTGCCGACGCGTGCCGAGGTATCGGACGTCGCCAATGCCGTGCTGGATGGCACCGATGCCGTGATGCTCTCGGCCGAGACCGCTGCCGGCGATTTCCCTGTTGAAACTGTCCTCGCCATGGCGCGCATTTGTCATGAGGCGGAAAAATCGACGGACGCCGCCGCCCTTGATCGCCATTTCCTCGATCGCGTGTTTACCCGCATCGACCAGTCGATCGCCATGGCGGCACTATTTACCGCGCATCACCTGCAAGTCAAGGCGATTGCCTCACTAACGCAATCCGGTTCGACCGCCTTGTGGATCTCGCGCCTTGATTGCGGCGTACCGATCTATGCCATGACCCCCGATGTGCGCACCCGCTACAAGGTTAGCGTCTATCGCGGGGTGTATCCTTTGATGTTGCGCTATACGGGCAATGACCGGGATGAACTATTGTTCGAGGCGGAAGAGGAGTTGATCCGCTCCGGCGCAGTCGAAATCGGCGATCTGATCGTGCTGACCTATGGCGAACCCATCGGCCAGGCCGGTGGTACCAACACATTGAAACTTGTCCGGGTCGGCGAGCAGCGACCCATCTGATTAACTTACCGAGAAGAGGAGACATGAATGGCACTCGTATCCATGCGCCAACTACTGGACCACGCCGCTGAACACGGTTATGGTCTGCCCGCGTTCAACGTCAACAACCTTGAGCAGATTCAAGCCATCATGGAAGCTGCCGAGGAAACCAACAGCCCGGTGATCATGCAGGGTTCGGCTGGCGCCCGCAAGTACGCCGGCGAAGCCTATCTGCGCCACCTCATCGAGGCCGCGATCGAGACGCATCCCGATGTGCCGATCGTCATGCACCAGGACCACGGCGCCAGCCCGGCCATCTGCATCCAGTCGATGCGCTCCGGCTTCTCCAGCGTGATGATGGACGGTTCGCTGATGGAAGACGGCAAGACCCCGTCCTCCTTCAAGTACAACGTCGACACCACCAAGCACGTCGTCGATATCGCCCACGCCATTGGCGTGTCGGTCGAAGGCGAACTCGGTTGTCTCGGTTCGCTCGAGTCCGGCATGGGCGAGAAGGAAGACGGTCACGGCGCTGAGGGTACCCTCTCGCATGACCAGTTGCTGACTGATCCCAACGAAGCAGCCGAGTTCGTCAAGGCTACCCAGGTTGACGCATTGGCCATCGCCATCGGCACCAGTCACGGCGCCTACAAGTTCACCCGCCCGCCCACAGGCGCAGTGCTGCGCATCGACCGCATCAAGGAAATCCATGCCCGCCTGCCCAACACGCACCTGGTGATGCACGGTTCTTCCAGCGTGCCGCAAGACTGGTTGAAGATCATCAACGAGAATGGCGGTGAGATGGGCGCGACCTACGGTGTGCCGGTCGAGGAAATCGTCGAGGGCATCAAGAATGGCGTGCGCAAGGTCAATATCGACACCGACCTGCGCATGGCCTCCACCGGTGCCATTCGCCAGTTCATGAACAAGGATCGCAAGAACTTCGACCCGCGCAAGTACCTGGTCGAAGCCCGCAAGGCGATGAAGGAAATCTGCAAGGCCCGTTACGAAGCCTTCGGTTGTGCCGGCCAGGCCAGCAAGATCAAGGTCATCAGCCTTGAGTCGATGGCTAACCGCTACAAGAAGGGCGAGCTGAACGCAGTGATCAAATAAGGTTTACCTGCCGTGACGAAAAGGGCCGCATCCAGCGGCCCTTTTCGCTGGAGGTCGGCGTTGGCGAGACGGCGGCAACGGCGCGTTGCAGTCTTTTCGTGCATAACCGAAAAGCAGGCATACGCCTTTAGATAAATGCATAATGCATAGATACGTGTCCACCTCTTACCAGTTACACAAGGGAAATATATGAGCGATTGGGACTTCCTGCACGATATGCACCATGAAGGCTATAGCCCAGAGCAGATAGCTGATGCCGCCGCTTGTGGATATAACCCTTGGGAGTGGGGGCCTGATTACGAGGACGACGAAGAATTCCCGGCGTCTTGCCCACAGGGCGACCCTGAACTGGCTATGATTTTAGAGAGCTTGGTCGACAACGCAAGGTCTTACCACGAACTTACAGGGCGCTACCTGCAAATTTGGGGCGAACTAGGAGAGTTATATGCTGAAGTCAAATATGGCATTAAGCGCCACAAACCTCATACCAGAGGTTCAGATGGCAAACTTGGAAACGATTTCGTAGAAATAAAGACCATCTCTCCTGAAAAAGATGGGGAGCAGGTTCAAGTTAAACGCGCCAGAAATTTCAATAGGCTATTAGTAATCAAAATCAGTGAGCAGTTTGAGTTTGAGGGGCGTTTTATTAAACGTAAGCGTCTATCAAAGGGCGAAGGAGAATATGCAAGGGTATCTTGGTCGAATATCCACCCGACCAAGGATGAGCCTCAAGCTTGACGGCTCCCCTAACAACGCTTCAATTGGGATGCACTGCAATAAGCCGGGTCCGCGTCTTGTGAGTATCACGTCC
>JFJP01059108.1_pt1 | contig 10179 bp, 8 predicted proteins | sample 431651 | NCBI WGS metagenome assembly JFJP01 (sample SAMN02602958, study PRJNA72255) | Microbial mat metagenome, whole genome shotgun sequencing project. | biome: fresh water; feature: sink hole; material: water; isolation source: purple microbial (photo- and chemosynthetic) mats found in... | reverse complement strand
GTCCAGATTACCCGAAAACAGAAAAACAAGCCCCTGCGCAAAAAAATACCAGCCCCGGTCGGTCGCACTGAAGTCGTCGGACTTCAGGCCGAGAAGATCCGCCTTCGCAGCCTCAAGATTGCGAGCCCGCGCATGGAGCAGGGCGGAGCGCAGGTGCCAGGCGGGACCACGGGGCGGTTGCAGGCCATCGAGCAGTTCCCTCGCTTCGCGCAACTGGCCGTCCGCCATCAATGCCGAAACACAGGAAAGTCTGACTTGGACAAGATCCACTCCAGAAGGGGAACCCAACAAAGTCTTGTAGGCCTCTACCGCCACGGAAGGAAACCCGGAGGCGAGCGCGCGATCCGCAGCCTGCAAACGAAGCTGGGTGGAGCCTGCGGAGGCCACCTCGTGGCGCAGGACCAGCGGGATAGAGACGTTCAAGGCCTCCTCTGCAGAGAGGAGGGGCGTGCACAGGAGCAAGATAAAACGGGCAAGGACAGGGACGCGCATGGAGACAGCGCAACCATGCCCTCTTACATGGAAACAATCAACCGCGTTGTAAGAAGTATTGCGTGGACCGGAGACACAAAGCCGACATAGTCGGCAGCTTAACTCCAGTCACCATGTTTATTCCCCTCCTCATCATTCTGGCCGTTCTGGTCGGGCTCTGTCTTATCCTCGCGCTGTGGGCCGCAGGCATCTACAACCGCCTCGTCGAACTGCGCAACCGTTTCAAAAACGCCTTCGCTCAAATCGATGTGCAGCTCAAGCGCCGCTACGACTTGATACCAAATCTTGTCGAGACGGCAAAAGGCTACCTCAAGCACGAGCACGAGACGCTTGAGGATGTCATCAAGGCCCGCAACATCGCGCAGGCTGCCGCGCAGACCGCTGCGGCAAATCCCGCTGATGCCAATGCCATCCGCTCCCTTTCCGGAGCCGAGGCAGGCCTCGGAGGCGCTCTCTCCCGCCTGATGGTTGTCTCCGAACGCTACCCTGAGCTGAAGGCCAACGAGAACATGATCCGCCTCTCCGAGGAACTCACCTCGACGGAAAACAAGGTGGCCTTCGCACGGCAGGCCTACAACGACTCGGTCATGGTATACAACACCTCGAGGGAAGTCTTTCCCACGGTATTTCTGGCAGGCATGTTCGGCTTCCAGCCTGCGGAGCTCTTCAAGATAGAAGATCCCACGGAGCGCAACGCACCGAAGGTGTCCTTCACGAGTTAAGCTGAGGGGCCATGGATTTCTTCGAGGCACAGGCGCGCGCGCAGCGGCGTACCGGGCGCTTGGTCGTCCTCTTCGGCTTCGCGGTGGCGGGTACCGTGGCGGCGACCTACTTTGCCACCCTGCTCATCCTGCACAACACGGGCGGGGATGGCGAAGGGTTCGCACTCTGGGACCCGATGCTCTTTCTCATGACCATGGCCGGGGTGCTCCTGGTCGTGGGTGGAGCCTCTCTGTTCAAGTGGTCGCAACTCTCCCAAGGCGGCTCCGCCATCGCCGAGATGGTGGGCGGCACGCGGATCCAACCCGGGACGGCGAGCGCCAACGAAAAACGCCTGCTCAATATCGTCGAGGAGATGTCCATCGCCTCCAGCATCCCCGTGCCGGCGGTCTACATCCTGGAGGACGAGTCCGCCATCAACGCCTTCGCAGCCGGACTGAACACGGGCGACGCGGTGGTGGCGGTGACGCGCGGCACCCTCGAAAAGCTCAATCGCGACGAACTCCAGGGAGTCGTGGCCCATGAATTCAGCCACATCCTGCACGGCGATATGCGCCTCAACGTGCGCCTCACCTCCCTGCTCTTCGGCATCCTCGTCCTGGGCCTGATGGGACGCGGCATCCTCAGGGGTCTGCGCGGCGTGCGAGTCTCCAGCGGCAAGGGCAAGAAAGGCGGAGGCGTCGCCGTCATCGTGCTCATCGGCCTGGCGCTGCTGATCATCGGCTATGTGGGCTATTTCTTCGGTCGCCTGATCCAGTCCGCCGTCTCCCGCCAGCGCGAATTCCTTGCGGATGCCTCGGCCGTGCAGTTCACCCGCAACCCGGCGGGCATCGGCGGAGCCCTCAAGAAGATCGGCGGGTATTCACTTTCATCGTACGTTGACTCTGAAAAGGCCGGCCAGATCGGGCACTTCTTCTTTGCGGAAGGCGTGCGCTCCTGGCTTGGCGGCATCCTGGCGACTCACCCTCCCCTCTCGGAACGCATCCGCGCCGTGGAACCCTCCTGGGACGGCAGCTTCGTTGAGCCCCCGCAGGTCGTGGACGTGTCCACCCAGAGTTTCGTATCCGCTGGGTTGACCCCCCCCCTGCCGCCGCCGATCCCCAAAGCGCGACCGGCAATCCGTCATGCTGCCGAGCTCCTGGAGCAGGCAGGCTCACTTACCCAGGAACACTGCCAGCAGGCTTCGCAGCTCTTGGATACCCTGCCTCCTGGCCTTCGTGAGGCAGCCCAGGGACCGGAAGGTGCCCAACAGATCGTGCTAGCGCTGCTCTCCGCCTCGCCAAATTCCGTCGATCCCGTCCAGAACAGCATCCTCAGCCTCCCCAAGGCCCTGCGGCTGCCCTTGGCTCAACTCTCATGCGGGGGTCTGCGCCACCTCACATCGGAACAGGGCAAAGCCTTCATCGCCAGGACGCGCGAAGCGGTCCAAGCGGACGGAGTGGTCACCCCTTTCGAACTCGCCCTGCAGGCCATGGTGATCCGGGTCCTGGAGCAGGCCCGCGAACCCAATCGCGTCATCAACTTCTACTCCTTCCAAGCCGTCCACAAGGACCTGCAAGTCATCCTCTCTGCGCTTGCCTGGACAGGAGCCAGCAAGAAGACCTCCGCCGCCCAGTCCTTTTCCGTGGGTGCGGGCGAACTGCCCTTCATTCAGTCCCCGCTCGAACTGCTTGCGGAGGAAGCCTGCACGCTCGCCGCTCTCTCCGAAGCGCTCGAACGGCTCGGTTCAGCCTCCCTGCCAATCCGCAAACGCCTGCTGAATGCAGCGGCGCAGGTCATCGGTGCCGACGGCAAGGTGACGGATGAGGAAATGGAACTACTGCGCGCCATCTCGGCCGCCGTGGATTGTCCGGTACCCGCCAACTGAAACAAACCTTGCAGGGAAATTTGTCGTGGAGCCGCAGCCACGGCGGCTGAAACCCTGGCATCCACGCCTGGATGCGCCAGAAATATGGGAAGCAATCCTTGAAAAGGCCTCCCCGATTGGCTTTAGATGCCGCTTTGGCTTAAGTGACAGCCACCAAAACCCACAAACCATGACCAAGAACCTGAAAACCCTTCTGGGGATCTACGCGATCCTCGGTTCCTCCGCAGCTCTCCAGGCCGACCTCATCGAGACGAAGGACGGCGCGCGCCTTGTCGGAAAGATCAGCAAGATCGCCGACGGTGCCGTCACCCTCAGCACGGCCTACGCAGGCGACATCACCATCAAACAATCTGAAATCACCAGCCTGAGCTCTGACGAAGCCGTCGCCGTGCGCCTGGCCAGCGGCACCCGGATCGAGGGCAAAATCCAAACGGAGGGGACGGAAGTCAAAATCAAGGGCAAGGATGGCACCCTCACCACCTCCGTGGCCCAGGTGGCCGCCTCCTGGCCTGCGGGCAACGAGGACCCCCAGGTCTCCTCCATGCGCCGCCACTGGAGTTTTGTGACGGCCACGGACATCACCGGCAACAGCGGCAACACCACCAGTTCCACCGTTGGCTTGAGTTTTGTGGCAAGCCTTTCCAATCCGCAGGACGCCCTTAAATTTTACGGGTCCTACAACTACGCCACCACCACGACGGCGAAAAATGTGACCCCACGCGTCAAGACCAAGAGCTCGGACCAAACCAAAGCGGGCGTCGACTACTCCAGCTTCTTCAGCGAGAAATACGGCTGGTTCGTGCGCAGCGAACTGGGCAAGGACAGCGTCGCCGGGGTTTCCCTGCGCAGCACCTCCGACTTCGGCGCCACAATGCGCTTCATCAACGACGACACCCAGAGCCTCGTCGCCCGCCTCGGTGCGGGGTATCGCTTTGAGAGCTACATCACCGGCCCGGACAACAAGGGCGCCGTGCTCTCGACCGCGCTCGACCATTCGTATGTGCTGAACAAATACGCGACGATTGTGACGGGACTCCAATACCTCCCCTCCTTCAATGATTTCGCGGACTACCGCTTCGTGCAGGACACCGCCGTGGAGGTGCCCATCTCAGGAGCCTTCTGGAAGCTTCGGCTCGGCTTCGCCAACCAGTACAACAGCCGCCCTCTTGCCGGACGCGAGTCGCTGGACTCCCTCTACTACACCCGCCTGATCCTCAACTGGAAGTAAAGCCGGGGAAAGCATCAAACCACAGGGCACCCAAGGTGTCCCTGTGGTTTTGTAGTTTAATGCCAACTACCAATCTCATGTCAGTCCTCTTCGCGGCCTTCGTGTGAGGCCCGCCTTGGCCAGGTAACGTGACGTCCTGCCCTCAGCTGCTGCTCCTCGACAACGGCTCGCTTGAGCCTGCGGCGGTGCTCAACCTCAGGCGCCTGGCCCGGGAGCTTTCCGCCGGACTTGGCCGCGAAGTCCACCCTGTTTCCCTGCTCCACTCGCATAAGATCCCCGCCGATCAGCTCCAGGAGCGCCCGGCCGAAACACTGCTCCCCTTTCTTCGTCGCCAGCTTTCCGAGGAACGGAGGCAGTTTCTCATCCTCCCCCTTTTCATCGGTCCCAGTGCCGCCATCACGGACTACCTGCCGCAGAAGATCGACGAACTACGCCAGCGCCACCCGCACCTGCAGCTGGAAATCGCGTCCGAACTCGTTCCCCAGGACACCGCCTCCCTCGACACCATGGCGGCCATCCTCGAGGACAATCTGCGCGGCCTTCTGTACGAAGGAGCTCCAGCTCCAAACATCATCCTATGCGACCACGGCAGTCCCAAACCTGAACTCGCAACTCTCAGGGACACCCTCGCCGCACGGCTCGCCAAACGTCTCGGAGACGCCGCAGCCTGCGTGCGGCCCGCCTCCATGGAGCGCCGCCCCGAGCCGCACTACGCCTTCAACGAGCCCCTGCTCGAAAATCTTCTCGGCACTCCGCCCTTCCATCAAGGACGCGTCCTGGTCTCCCTGCTCTTCCTCTCGCCGGGCCGACACGCAGGCCCGTGCGGCGATATCGAGCGCATCTGTTCCCACGCCATGCAACTCCATCCAGGCCTGAAAATCGAACGCTCTGCCCTCGTCGGCGAACACCCGCGCCTGATCCAGGTACTCGCCCAGCGCACCCGCACCGCCCTCACAAAATTCCATCAACCAGCCTGACATGAAACTCCGCTTCTCTTCGCGGCCTTAGCGTTCTTCGTGTGAGCCCTCCGCCCTAGCGCACCTCGTGTGAGCCGCTCGTACTCATCCCCGCCAACTCACGCACCAAGCCGGGCACCCGGGCGACAGCCCCGATGATGGCCAGCGCCGGGGCAGGCACTTCCCCCTGCTCACCCCGGATCAATTCATAGAGGGTCACCACCGACACGGATTCATCTTTCCAGGAGGCACGGCTCACGATGGCCACAGGCGTATCCACCGCCATGCCACCGGCCACAAGCTGCTCGGCGATACTGGATATCTTTTTGACTCCCATGTAGATGCAAAGAGTCATCCGCGTCCGCGCCAAAGCCTGCCAGTCGATGGGGTTCTCGGGCTTGTCCGCACGCTCATGCCCTGTCAAAAAAACAACCCCGGAGGCAAGCTCCCGATGGGTCAGAGGCACCCAGGCAGCCGCACCCGCCGCCGCAGCAGCCGTCACTCCGGGCACCACTTCCACGCGCAAGCCTGCAGCCACCAGCTCAGCGAGTTCCTCTCCGCCTCTCCCAAAGATAAAAGGATCCCCGCCCTTGAGCCGCACCACCCGCAGACCCTGCAAGGCCTTTCTCACCAACACGGCATTGATGCCCTCCTGCGACTGGCTGTGCTTCCCGCAGCGTTTGCCCACAAAAATACGCTCAGCCCCAGTCGGAATCAGCGCCAGCAAGTCCGGGCTGATGAGTTCGTCGTACACCACCACTTCTGCCTCGACCAGGCGCTTCATCCCACGAAGGGTGATCAGCTCCGGATCTCCCGGACCTGCCCCCACCAGACTTACTTGGGCTGAAGCTACCTGTGTCATCTGCTAAAGAAACCAAATCTTGCCGTTGACACCCAGTCAAACCTTTTCATTACTCAGGAAATAAACATTAGAGTCCCATGAGCACAAACGTCCCCCAGATCACGAAGAACGAAGTCCTCAAGCAGAACGACCCCACCTTGGGCGGCACTTTGGGTGAGACGATGCTCAACCCGGAAGCCGACCGCTTCCCGGAGGATGACGAACAGTTCATCAAGTTCCACGGTATCTATCAGGGTGATGATCGCGACCTTAGGAAAACGGGCAAAAAGCACATCTTCATGATCCGCGCCCGCATCCCGGCAGGCGTGGTGAAGGCAGCCCAATATTTGGCCTTCGATTACCTGGCCACGACCCAGGCCAACAACACCCTGCGCATCACCTCGCGCCAGTCCTTTCAGTGGCATCACGTGGTCAAGTCGGGCCTCGGCCCCGTCATCAAGGGTCTTCACGAGGCCCTGGTGACCACCATAGCCGCCTGCGGCGATGTGAACCGCAATGTGATGGCCCCGCCCACCCCGGCTACGAGCGCACTGGTCGATACCGTCCTCGCCGACTCACAACGCATCAACGAGGCCCTGCTGCCCCAGACCAGGGCCTATCATGAAATCTGGATCAACGGCCAAGCCCTCAAGCTCAGCCCTGAGGAGAAACGCAGCTTCGAAGACCCGCTCTACGGCAAGCAATACCTGCCGCGCAAATTCAAGATCGGCTTCGCCATCCCCCCCCTCAACGACACCGACGTCCTGACAAACTGCCTGGGCTTCATCGCCATCGCCGACCCGGCTGACCCGTCCAGGCTTCTTGGATACAATCTTTCCGTGGGCGGCGGTCAGGGCATGTCGCACGGCAACCCGGCCACCTACCCGCGCGTGGCGGACGTCCTCGGCTTTTTCACGCCCGAGCGCCTCATCGACGTCGCCAGGGCCGTGCTCACCGCCTACCGCGACTCAGGCGACCGCACGAACCGCAAGCACGCCCGCCTCAAGTATGTCGTCGCCGAGCGCGGTGCAGACTGGTTCCGCTCGGAGGTCGAGCGCCGCTCCGGCTTCGCCCTCGAGCCCGCCCGCCCCTTCCATTTCGAACGCCAGGGCGATCTCTTCGGCTGGCACAGCCAGACCGACGGTCACTGGTTCCTCGGGGTCTACGTCGAGTCGGGCCGCATCCGCGACAACGGCTCCCTGCGCCTGAAGTCGGCCCTGCGCGAGATCGCCTCCAATGTCGGCCCCGACTACCGCCTCACGCCGACACAGAATCTGCTCATCATCGGAGTGACGGATGAACAGAAGACACGCATCACCGCCATCCTCGCCGCGCACGGCATCGACGCGGACCGTCAGGTCGCGGCTGTGCGCCGCAACTCCATGGCCTGCGTCTCGCTGCCCACCTGCGGCCTCGCCCTTGCTGAAAGCGAGCGCGCCCTGCCTGGCATTCTCGACACCCTGGAGGCCCTGCTCTCCGAACTGGGTCTCTCCGAGGAGGAACTCATCGTGCGCATCACCGGCTGCCCCAACGGCTGCGCCCGCCCCTACATGGCGGAACTGGCCTTCGTGGGCCGCGCGCCCGGCAAATACGCCCTCTACCTCGGCGGCAACCAGGCCTCCACACGCCTCAACCGCGAGTACCGCCCCTCCATCAAGATCGAGGAACTCGCCGGCGAACTGCGCCCGCTGCTCACGCGCTGGAAAACCGAGCGTCTGCCCCGCGAAAACTTCGGCGACTACGCCACCCGCGTCCTCCTCCCGGAAAAAGCCCCCGCGCCACAAGGGACACGCTAGCCCCTCGCACACGGGACCTCCCGCGCCCTCATCCAAGGGTCTCTGCGTCTTCGCGCCCTTCGCGAGCTTCGTGTGAGCCCATTCCCTCTTCCCTCCTCTCCCAGACCATGTCCCTTCCCACCTCCGCCGAGCTGAGCGCCTGGAACTCCGAGCTGCGCCACAAGTCTCCCATCGAAATCGTCCGCTGGGCCGTATCCATCGCACCAACACAGACGATCGTCTCCACCAACTTCCGCCCCTACGAGGCCGCCATCCTCCACCTCGCCGTGCAGGTTCTCCCGGCCCTTCCCGTGCTCTGGGTCGACCACGGCTACAACCGCCCCGCGACCTACCTCCATGCCGAGGAGCTGCGCCGCCGCCTCAAGCTCGACCTGCGCGCCTACCTTCCCCGCATCACCGCCGCCCATCGCGACGCACTTCACGGTCCCCTCCCCTCCATCGAGGACGAGGAGGCCCTCAAGAAGTTCAGCTCCCTGATGAAACTCGAGCCCTTCCAGCGCGGCATGCGCGAACTCGCCCCGAAAGTCTGGCTCACCGCCCTGCGCCGCGTCCAAAACCCCAACCGGGCGGAACTCGACATCGTCTCCCAGGACCAAAACTTCGGTACCCTCAAGGTGAGCCCCTTCTTCCATGCTACGGACGTCGACATGGAGGCTTACCTCACCGCACACCTGCTCCCCAACGAATGGGACTACTTCGATCCCGCCAAGGCCGACGAAAAACGCGAATGCGGACTTCACGCCGCCTGGGGAAAGAAGGCAGCCTTTGCCGCCTCCAGCTGATTCAGGGAAGCGAGGAGCGGGAACGATTCCAGCCCCAAGTCCACCCCTCCTCGCTTCTCACTCCCCACTCCTCACTCCTCGCTTCCCACTCCTCGCTTCTCGCTTCCCACTCCTCGCTTCTCGCTTCTCGCTTCTTTCCTCCATGCCCAACTACCACCTCGACCACCTCCAATACCTCGAAACCGAGGCGATCCACATCATGCGCGAGGTGGCGGGCGAATTCGAGCGCCCCGCCCTGCTTTTCTCCGGCGGCAAGGACTCCATCTGCCTGCTCCGCCTCGCTGAAAAGGCCTTCCGTCCCTCGGATATTCCGATGCCCTTTCTCAACGTGGACACCGGGCACCACTTCCCCGAGCTGAACGAGTTTCGCGACCGCCGCGCCAAAGAACTCGGCGGGCGACTCATCGTGCGCAAGGTCGAGGACGCCATCGCCTCCGGCATCGCCATTCCCGCCCCCGGCGAAGTCAGCCGCAACAAACTCCAGATTCCCACGCTGCTTGCCGCCATCGACGAGTTCCGTTTCGACGCCTGCATCGGCGGTGCCCGGCGCGACGAGGAGAAGGCGCGCGCCAAGGAGCGTTTCTTTAGTTTCCGCGACGGCTTCGGCCAGTGGGACCCCAAGAACCAGCGCCCCGAGATCTGGAACCTCTACAACGGCCGCCTCAACACCGGGGAGAACATGCGCATCTTCCCCTTGAGCAACTGGACCGAGATGGACGTCTGGGAATACATCCGGCGCGAAAAACTCGAAGTTCCGAACATCTATTTCAGCCACCGCCGAGTCTGTGTCCGTCGCCATGGTCAGTGGCTTCCCGTCACCGACATCCTGCCTCCCCGCGCAGGTGAGCGCGTGGAGGAACTCACCATCCGCGTGCGCACCATCGGCGACATCATCAGCACCGGCTGCGTCGAATCCCCTGCCGCCACCGTCGACGACATCATCGCCGAAATCGCCGCCGCCCGCGTCACCGAACGCGGCTCCCGCGCCGACGACAAAGCCTCCGAGGCCGCCATGGAAGACCGAAAAAAACAGGGCTACTTCTGATAGAGGGAAGAAGCGAAAAGCGGGAAGCGAGGAGCGAGAATGATTCAAGCCCCAAGTCCAACCCTCCTCGCTTCCCACTCCTCGCTTCCCACTCCTCGCTTCTCGCTTCTTCCCCTCATGCATCCCATCGATATCCTTCGCTTCAACACCTGCGGTTCCGTCGATGACGGCAAGTCCACGCTGATCGGACGCCTGCTCTACGACTCGAAGTCGCTCATGGAGGACCAGATCGAGGCGCTGGAGCGCTCGGCCGACATCACGGGCGGCGGACAGATCAACCTCGCCAACCTCACCGACGGACTCCGCGCCGAGCGTGAGCAAGGCATCACCATCGATGTCGCCTATCGCTACTTCGCCACACCGCGCCGCAAATTCATCATCGCCGACACACCCGGACACGTGCAGTACACGCGCAACATGGTCACGGGTGCCTCCAGCGCCAACCTCTCCAT
>JFJP01041133.1_pt2 | contig 10179 bp, 11 predicted proteins | sample 431651 | NCBI WGS metagenome assembly JFJP01 (sample SAMN02602958, study PRJNA72255) | Microbial mat metagenome, whole genome shotgun sequencing project. | biome: fresh water; feature: sink hole; material: water; isolation source: purple microbial (photo- and chemosynthetic) mats found in... | reverse complement strand
TAATAATTGGCTCAATTTTTCATTTTGATCAATTCATAGCTTTTTTTCTTCAAATCTTATATCATTATCTACAAACATTTTTTTAAGTTCTGCTTTATATCATTCGGTTGTAATTCATGCAGTTCATACAATATCTTTTTCATCATTTATTGCTAACCATAACTTTGTAAATTCTCAAAAATCTAACTCTATTATATGCTTTGAATCTGGATAACGGATAGATAACTCTTTCTCAATAAATTTTTTGATCTTTTCATCATATATATTTTCATGTTCTATTATCTGAAAATTATTCATATTGTGAATATATAATAATAAAATTAGATGTGATCTAATTCTCTACTCCCAATTTTTCCGTAACTTTCTCCCAACCCAATTGCCCACAGGCAGAATTTGCTTTACGACCACGATTTTCTCTGACCGTTACTTTTACTTTGTATGACTCTACGATATCCTTAAATTTTTTGATACGTTCTGGAGTAGATTCTTCTAGTTCTATCATAGGGTTTTGATTGTATGGAATCAGATTGAGATGAGCATCACGATGTTGGAGAAGTTTTCACATCTCATGAGCGACTTCTTTCATATCATTGCGATCTTTGATCATCACATATTCATAGAATATTTTGTTACCTGTTTTCTTTGTATAACTATCCAATGCCGCCATAAGTTTATCCAATGGATTAACCTTGGCCATGATAGGGATCAAGTCTTCACGCAGTGCTTGTGTCGGAGCATGCAGAGAGAAAGCCAAAGAAACCGGCAATCCATCATCAATAAACTCTAACAGAGGTTTCAAAATACCACTCGTCGATAATGTTACACGTTTACGTGAAAGTCCCAGATACTTGGTATCAGTGAGATATCAGATCGTCTCTCTCACAGCAGGGTAGTTCATGAGAGGTTCTCCCATCCCCATAAATACTACATTTCTGATCTTGTGTAATGTATTATCTTCTTTCTTACCCAACTTCGATCTGATAAAGTTATTGACATACAAGACCTGACTCAAAATTTCAGTCCGGTGGAGATTTTTTTTCAATCCCATCTTCCCAGTCACACAAAAAATACAACCTACTGCACATCACACTTGTGAGGAAACACAGAGAGTCATACGATTGAGTTCTTGTCCTTCATCGTCATCATTCGTTCACTCATCTGTCTGATGAGGTATATTCATTTTCTTATGTTGTAATTTTTCATTATTTGCAAATAATTTCTTGGAATTATCATGATAGTGATACATCAATACTGTCTCTAATATCTCTCCAGTTGATGTCTCAAAAAGAAATTTACTCGTCTCATCGTCTTCTACAAGTTTAGATATCTTCAATGATATAATCTCAAAATGCGCATCAAAAAGATCTCTCAATTCTTTGGATAATATTGTCATCTCTTGAAAATCGATGATTGATTGTTTAAAAATAGCATCCGTAATCTGTTTGATACGATAGGGTTCCATCTTATGTTCTTTGCGAAAATTTTCGAGAGCAACTGGATCGAAAAAAGAATATTTCTGACTCATAGATAGGGTTTGGAGAGTGTAAATAATGTGTTATTTTATAGTCTTAATATATTGAGTAATAGCTTTTTCTAACTCAGTTATATTTTGAGAGATAGCTAGTCGTATTTCAAATGTATCAATTCAAAAATAATCATGAGAAATAATATGTCTCATACGAATAATCTTCTTATATTCAAATCAAGAAAAATCAGGAAATTTCTTTTCTAACTTACTACACAATTCTCCAATAACTTGTAATTGCATAATACATGCGTCTTGTTTTTCTTTATTCTCCAAAAATTCTTCTTTTTTAACTCCATCAGTATACATATGAATAGACTGTATAGAAGATAACATCAGAGATAAAAGTCCTTCAAGATATTCGTATTGTTGTATAGTCATACATAATCATTGATTTAAAAGATTTTAATATATTTGGATAATATACTAGATCTAATAGGTTCTCTTAGTGCATTTAAACTAATCATATCTACAGATTTATGAATTACTTGAGATAAAAAGTCTTGAATATCGTACTTATCCATAAGACTAAATCTATCATCATCTTTTGTATATACAAGATCGACATCACTATCTTGTGTAAAATGCCCATCAGCAAAAGATCCTGTCAGTCATAACGACAAGATGTGTTTATCTGTACAATATTGTTGTACTTGTTGTGATGAGAGTAGTGAGATGAGTTGTTGTGATGACATGGTATGCAAACTACTATATAAATGATTATCCATATATACTTATTTCCTCTTCAAAATACAAGTTTAAAAAACTTCTTCATTTTCCAAAAAAAAGACTTGACTTATCGTATATATATAGGTAGGATATAAATCTAACCCCTAAAATATAAACAAAATGCAAAAATTAGCAAAATTACAACCAGGTGACTTCATTGAAATCAAAACTAATGATGGAACAGAAATCATGATATATGTAAATGTAGATCGTGATAATCAACTCACAGCAATCCCTTTAGATAAGGCACTGTCTCACAATCAAGTCGAGAAAATAATCAATGGTCTCACTTGTTCTGATGAAAGGAGAGCTTTTTATCTAAAAGTCTATGAGAATTTAGAGGTCGTAAAAGAAGGACAATCCTTCAAAACCACCACCGGAGTAACGATCGAAAAGATCGATATTTCTGAAAAAAGAGCTAATACTCTCTTGTTAGAAGTGGCTACTAAAGAAATTAATTCTTTAGAAGAAGAAAAAAAGAGAATAGAAGAAAAAATTATTTCTTTAAAAAAACAAAACATTAAAGAAAATTATAAAAAGATCAAAGAACAGATCTCTTTTATAAAAAAAACACCCTAACTCTGTACTTCCTGGTCTCTTGATCGGGGTTTACAATCATTCGTTTACCCCGATCAGGAATTACCTATTGGGGTATTTTTTTATTAAAAAAAAGATTCCTGCCTGCGCAGGAATGACTAATGGAGGAGATCCCCACCCCAAGAGTACTTCCTACGGGCGCGCATACGCGAGGATAACACTTCCTAAGAACTCATAACTAATACCTAGTAACTTAGTTAACCATCACGACATTCACGATCAGATATCCAGCTCCGATTACTAACATACCAAGTACAGCATAGAATAAAGTATTTCTCATATCTCACAATACTTTCTCATCAGTAGGATTTGTCAATAACTTAAATGTCTGGAAAATAATCAGTGCTAAGATGACAAATCATGATAATCCCATCACTCGTTGGATAATATCATATAGGATAGGTATATTCGCATTACTCAAAAATGATGATCATACATCTGTCACCGTGACAGCTGCAGTATTGCTTATGAGTGCTTCTTTGCCATAGACTCATTCTACCAATTGTTTCGATGCAATAATAATAAACAATCATAATGTCGTAGATATAATAATTTGCATAGATTTCTTTCTAATCTCTTCCTCACTACTGGTAACAAAACTAAAGACACGAATCAAAAGTATGACAAATAATATACTCATCATAATATAAAATGCTATCTTCAATAGAGGATAAAGTATAAGCTTATAAAGTTTACTAACGATTTCAATCATATTAAATTCATCTACTCCAATCTCCCCAGCATGAAGAATATTATTTACAAAGATATTTCCTATAAATTTTGCTGACAAAATAATCATAATACCAACTACTCACCATAAGATCAAACTTTTGACTTGTCAAAGAGATTTTTCATCTTCAGAAAACATAATTTTAAACAATGCCAATAGTGAAAATAATATACCTACTAATACTGCAGCACGTATAGCAAATCTATCTATAAGACTATAAACAAATGATTTTAATCATCAGATCCCTACTTCTGCTACTGGTCAGTCTATTTTATTTTTGATAGGATCTCTCACGGTGTCTAATATCGTATCAAATCTTCATCCCACTCTTTCTAAAACTACATAAGATATCGTATTAGTATTCTTTGAGATAGTTCGTCCATTATAATTTCATAACGTACAAGTTAATGTCTGATTACCTAGATTTGTAGTAGCAAGATTTGATAATGTGATAGAAAATGGAATATTACTATTTCCATTGATTCTAAAGTTCGTCCCAGAGATAATATTTGAAGAAAATACTGGAATTCCCTCTACAGTACATGTCACAAATCCGTTCACTAAAGGAGTAGTAAGAGTAGCATTATTTATACCATTATTACGGATGATCAAAGTCACTGAAGGTGTACTATACTGATATATACCGGTACCTCATGGCATCACCAAAGTATCCAGAGAGAGATCTACTGCAGCAAACGTGATCGAGAATGAACACAATAACATCAGTCAGAATAATACTTTTTTTAACATAACTTAAAAATTAAAACTTAAAACTTCTTATGCAACATCAGTGGTGATAAACTCTTTTTCTTGTGGTGAAGCAAGTATCTTCAAAGCAACATGTTGATTACCAGCAAAGAGAAGTCATTCTCCTATACTACATGCTACCAATCTTTGTTTTTCTGCTTCTGACAATCAAATAATTTGTTCTAATGTCTTGACGGAACTTGTCGATTGTTTGAGAAGAATTTGGAGAGAGGAGTTTGATACGATTGGTTTTCCATATTTCGATCTCATAAAATCTTCAATATCTTGAGAGATGGTAGTGATACCAAGTCCATATTTTCTCGCTCTCTTGACCAGACCAAATAAAAATTCTGCAGAAGTTTCGTTTTGTAGCATAATCCAAGCCTCATCACAGACGAGGAATCTTTTTTTCTTTTGTGATCTTACTTTTGTCCATATAAAGTTCAGTACAGAATACATAGCGGGAGTTTTTAACGCATCTTCTAGATCTCTAATAGAAAAAACGGTAAGATTACTATTGATATCTACATTGGTATAATTATTAAAAATCTTTGCAAATGATCCAGTGACATATTTACTCAATCTCACAGCAATATTTTCTGCACCAGTAGTAGAGAGTAAAACATTATAGAGATCTGACATAAGTGGAGGCATCTTACCAGTATAATCTTCGTCTTGGAGAGTGATTCCTTTGAGTTGATAGGTCGTCTGAAGTGCTGTATCGAGCATAGCTTCTTGTTCTGGTGTTAGTCCACCGATAAGAATATTGATCAATCAAATCAATCCCATAATCTGTCATCTCAAAAGATCTCATTTTGCATAATCTCTATCTTCTATCTGTGGTGGGATATCAAAAGGATTGATAAATTGATTTGATCACGTAGAAATATTGATATATGTTCATCATACTTTATTGACTAATCATTGATATTCATTTTCTGGATCAATCACGATAGTATCAATATTATTGAGCAGATATCTCAAAATCTCCAATTTGACCGTAAATGATTTTCCTGCTCCAGATGTCGCGAGTACGACACTATTCATATTGGGAAGATCACTATTAAATCTATCAAAAATCACTAATCAACCAGTGTGCTGATTGATACCATAGAGGATTCCCGTATTTGATAACATATCTTGAGAGATAAATGGAAATGATCATCATAACGAAGAAGTAATCGTACTTCTCGTGATACCAAGTTGATCAATACAGAGGGGTAGTGATGATACGAAACCTTCGTCCATACGCTGAATGGCTGGTTTTATTCTCATACCCAGTCAGGCAATTTTTTGTTCAAATTTTTTACTATTTTCTCAAAGTTTTTCTTTTTCTTCATCGTATAATACAGTATAATATCCAGTCTCATAATATCTTTCTTCACGAGTTGCGAGTTTTTGTCTAATCTCATCGATATCTCTATATTGTAATTCTATCTCTGTATCCAAAGTGATGCCTTTATTGATAGATTCATTCATCTCAGACTTCAATTGGGTAGCTTTTTGCTTGAGCATGGATTGCATGGCGCTATCATCTTCTGGATAGATATAGAAACTCATATCCCACTTTCCATGAAAACCAAAGACATCTCTCGTCCACAAAGCATCGAGATACGATGGGTACGTCTGCATATAATATGCCTTCCCATACAATCCTGAAAGTTGAAATTGAGGACCATCTACCTTCCAGTAGGAAGGAGCAATATGGCTTTTATAATCAGAGAGAACAGAAGTATGATGTTTTTCAGTAGCTAATATATATTGACGAAGTTCTTGGGTAATTTTCTTATCACTAAATTCTGCATCAGGAAGTTCTAAAATATATTTTACTTGATCTTTGAGAGCTTTATTTGCGATGATAGGATTGTCTATAATTTTTGTTTTTTCAGTAGGAGTCTTCTTTGATCAAAACAATCAGTCAAAGAAATCAGCAAAAAATCATTTTTTGACAGGCATGGTTGGTAAAGTCTCCACAATCTGTGTCGGAGTTGTTGTTGTTTGTTGCTTGCTACTTACTGCTTCTCATACTGTTTGAACATTCGCAAAAATATATCATCCTGAAGGCATAAGAGATGTATAATTTGTGTCGTAAACAACATTATTGAGGTGTTCAATCATAGATTACATTTTTTATTATAAATTACTATTTTTAGTATAGATCAAGTATATCAAATGTAAGTAAAATTACAAACATTACTAACCATATCACAAAAAAAAGATTTGACATCATAAATAAATAGATATAGCATTGTATTATGTATATATTTTATTATTATATATGAAGTCTTTGAATATTTTATTTATTAATTATTCATCATCATGGTTAGAAAAACTACTGCTGAAGTAAAAAGTTCACCAAAAACTTCATCTACTGACACAAACAAAAAACAAAACACAGGACAAAATTTAAATGATAATATTGATATTACATCATTGCTACAAAATGCTCGAGATGGATTTAAAGAAAATTGGATGACTTTGGTAGGGTTTTTATTGGTATTATTTAGTCTTATACAACTTCGTGAACTCATATTTGGAATAATTTTACTCACAAGTGGAATATTACTTATATCTTGATTTTTTTCAAAAAAATAATAGAGTCTCATGGAAACAACTCAATCTAAACGATCTATTTATCTTATTATTATATGTGCTACATTGGGACTATTTTTTGTTATATATTGGATGTTTGGAACATCAAGCGATATCTCCATAAAAGATAATCAAGATGAAATCATTACAGAGACAAATAATATTATCAATACCACAGATTCTTTACCTATACAATGTTCCCAAGCATTAACATTATTAAACTGTATGATAAGCTCTCCACAACTGAGTGGAGATAAAGAATGAATCAATCAATATTATCAAAAACTTATATCAGAATGGAATATCATTATCGATACAGTTGCATTAGAATCAGAATGTACAAAACAATACAACTATATACAATGAATTCAAGATACATGATATCAACAGATCATACAATCATGTAGTCAGTAATATTCTTTTTTATTTTATTCTTTATTCTTGTATATGAAATCATCTCTTCTTAGTATATTTTGATGTTTATCCCTTCTGTTGTTGGCGTGATGTGGACAAGATACATCTGTGACAACTATTGAACAACCAGTACAAGAGATTGTCTCTACTGGAGCTATCAAAGCAACGGGTGTTGCTATCTGTGATAATTATCTTTCTTCACTACAATGTATCGCAAATTATGCTACTGGTACTGATAAAGTAAATTTCAATGCTAGCTACGAATCTCTTATTCAATCATTTCAAGATGTCCCAGCAGAACAATTATCAAAAACATGTACCACACTCTCAGATGCATTAAGAACACATCCAACACTATTACAAGACTATCCAAGCTGTAATACATTATAATAAATAGAATAATGTCTTGCACTACACATGTTTTTCACTATTAGAAAGGCATGTTTTTTATTATTTGAATTTGACATAAATATGGATTTTATTATTTGATATACAGGATTAATTATACTAATAATAGCATGATTACTTATAAATAGACATATCATATGATGAGTAGGTTATAATTTTTTTCCTCCTATCATCATAGGTTATGCAATAAATATGGTAACTTTGTCATATGAACGAACGTCTATTATTATTATATCAACAATCCTATGACGATTAGCTACAAAAGTCATTACTAATTATATCAATCTTTCTCTTTATCCAAGATATTGATTATATATCATTATGAGTCTATGAATATTTATCAGTATATGAAACACATATACACAATATTTCTTTCATTCACTCACTACCAATCAGTCAGAAAATTTAATGTTCTTATTTTTAATAATAGCAGCTATGAGTATAAAAACATACTCATGATGAAAATGATTATTTTCTCCATTATGGTGGGGACATATAGTACGATTTTTTATATTATCATTCGTTATCAACAAAATTTTCCAATGGGAATATATATATACTTACTTTATGAATCATGGAGTTATTGTTATATTATTAGGATTATTTACTATCATGATATGATCATATACAGGTCTACAAATAAAAGAAATGATTCGTTTTCGTAAACTTATCTGGAATAAAATAACTAATAAGAAAAAAAGAGGATAATGTAATTTTACATACTATATGATCTACATGTTTGATCGATGAATTCTCTGAATGAATAAGAGAAATAATACGTATATCAAAGAATTTAATCCAGAAAAAGGGATACGTTTGGCAAATAACAAAAACCAAACAAAAAGATTCCTGACACAAAGAGGTATTCCTGTTCCACAAACACTTGTTCATTTCAAGACTGTGATAGATTGGCTAGAATTTGATTTTTGAAAGACCACAACATCAACATTTGTTATCAAACCAAATAAATGAAGTAAAGGGACAGGTATATATATCATCAAAGATTTTAGAAAAACTGAAGGATGAAATACTCAATGAGTACACGATACAATGAATGAATGATGAAAAAATAGATACATAAGATATGTACAACAATGGTACTGAAAAAAAAATCGTATCATTAATTTTTGATATGAATTTCTCATTGGAAATACATGGATATCAGAAATTGAACTCAAAAAAAAAGGATTGTCTATCTTTGATGGAAGTTATTCGTCTAATCATAGAAGTGATACAATCTTATTAGAAGATAGACTAATTCCTTGAATAGGGTTTACAGAATTCTGTGAATATTGATTAGCTGATATGAGAGTAATCATATTCAATCTGGTTCCTATCATCGCGATGCTTCGTATGCCTACACAAGAATCTGGAGGTAAAGCAAATCTTGCGCAATGAGGTATTGGTCTAGGTTTAGATATAGTAAGCGGGAAGATTACCAGTCTTTATCGAAAATGACAATCATACACATCAGAATTTCCGTCAGAATGGAAACATTTTAAAAATAAAAAAATACCTTATCGACAAGAAATTATTCAATATTCAGCTAATGCTCAATATTTTGTAAATATTGGATATCTAGGTATGGATCGAGTTATCAGCAATAAAGGACCAAAACTTTTGGAAATTAATGCGAGATCTGGTCTTGAAATTCAAAATATTACTGGAAAACCCCTATTGAGTATCATGAAAAAGATTGAAGATTTGGATATTACCACACCAAACAAAGGTATAGAGATCAGTAGGAGTTTATTTAGTGACGAGAGGATTAATGAAGTAAAAGACCAACACATTGTATATCTCTCTCAGACTGGAAAGTTACTGTACAATAAAGAAAATAAAAAAAGAGGACTTCCTGTCACGATCACGGTATGAATAGATAAAATGAAGAATTATACTTCAGAGAAGGTCATAAAAAAATTAATAAATGCAAAAGACATTAGTATAGATCTCTGACATCATGATACTATATTTAAAAACATATCTCTTATAGAGAGTAAAGATATTCAAGGAAATAAGATTATCCTTTGACAACAGAGTTTGGCAAATTATTATATTAAACCTATTCATAAATCAAAAGTATCAACAAGAATATTAAACCCTGAATATATTGTAGAAGATGAAATTGTTAGTTTGAAATTACTTGATGAAAAGATAAGTATAATAAACAGACAACTCAATCTCGCACAAATCCTGCAACCTACCAATTATCTTGATGAATTTGATACATTTGTATCGCATTATGGTGATTATAATCCACAATTTACTTATAATTTTCCTACATATAAATCACTCCATACTCTCACTGAACAGATCAAAGAACTAGATATAAAATATCGTCAGAAAGAATACTTTGATTCATCTTTTGCAAATCTCTTTTTTGAAAAATTGGATGAAATGCAGCTTAAAATCAATCTTATTAAAGCATATAAAAAAC
>JFJP01032878.1_pt1 | contig 10179 bp, 11 predicted proteins | sample 431651 | NCBI WGS metagenome assembly JFJP01 (sample SAMN02602958, study PRJNA72255) | Microbial mat metagenome, whole genome shotgun sequencing project. | biome: fresh water; feature: sink hole; material: water; isolation source: purple microbial (photo- and chemosynthetic) mats found in... | reverse complement strand
TTGTTTTCTCTTCACCTTTTATTGACACATACGCATCTTCTTTATTTATTTTTAGCTTTTCTTTCTCTAAAGCACGCGATAAACTAGAAATGTCATTAGTCATTAATTGCTGACCATTAATGTAATAGTTTCCTTTTTCATCAATTATGACTTCAATATCAGCTTGTTTCTTTTGATTTTCTACATTGGTTGCTTCGGGCAATGTAATCATGGGTAATTGCTTATTTGGTTTTGCGAAGGTAGTTGTAATCATGAAGAAAATCAATAAGATAAATGTCACGTCAATTAAGGATGTGACATTAACAATGGCATCGATATTTTGAGAACGGCGACGACGGCGAATGTTCATGAGTTGTTCTCTTTGTTGTTCTCATCTTGAACGCGGAAACCTTGTAATATTTCTACCATTTTTAAAGCCTCTTGCTCCATTTCTACCACTAAACCATCTACTTTGCTGGTTAAAAAGCGGTGAAATATTAAAGCGGGGATCGCAACAATTAAACCCGCAGCGGTCGTAATGAGAGCAACTGAAATACCACTTGCTAAGGCGGCAGGATCAGCCATTCCTTGTCTTGCAGCAACCCCAAACATTTCCATAATTCCTAACACTGTTCCTAACAAACCTAGCAATGGTGCAACGCCCGCAATTGTTCCTAAAATCGGCAAACAACATTCCAAATCGTGAACTACATGACCGCCCGTTTCTTCAATACTTTCTTTAATGACTTCGCGGCTTGAATGACGTTGTGATAAACCCGCTGCCAGCAATCTTCCTAAAGGTGATCCTTTGCGCAATTGCTCTAATTTTGCTTTATCTAATTCATTGTTTTTCAACCATTCCCAAACCCGAATCACCAAACCTTTGGGAATCACTCTTCCTCGTTGCAAACGCCAAAAGCGTTCAATGGTAATTCCTAATGATAAAATTGAACAAATTAAAATCGGATACATGACATATCCACCAGATTCAAAAATACTCCACATTGTTTATTATTCCTTAATTAAATTACCAAAAATTTTCATCGAGTATTTGCACTATTGTAAAAGGGCAAAATTCAGGAAAGTTTGTTTCATTTAGACCCGTATCTTTCTCTACAATTGCTAACGCATCACCATACGCATCAGCGATTTTATCGGGTGTAATGTTTTTTAAGCTAGGATTCTCTCTCAACAAACGATTCAATTTACGGCGTTGTTCTTTAATTGTTCCAACCCATGAAGAAGAACGGGCGGCGGGTTGAAACTGCCATTTCAACAAATGCGCAATTAAAACACCCAAACGGTTAATTAATTCTCGACGATGACTTCCGCTCATTTCTTCTAACTCTTCTATTAAATCATCAACATCTAATTCATGCAAATGTCCTACCCGCAACAAATGTGCTTGCTGAGTTGCCCACAAATGAAAATCTTGGTCGTGTAATGTGTTCATATTTTCTTACTTTAGTTGGTCGTATTCTTCTAAACTTAAACGGCGGGCTTCGGTTTCTAGGAGTTTGGGTATTTCATCAACAATCGGATACGCCAAACGACACGCGGGACAAATCAATTCGTGCGGTTGTTTTTGATAATGTAATTTGCCTTTACAAATCGGGCAAACTAAAATATCCAGAAACGGTTTAAACATAGCAAGTTTTCTCTGTAATGAAATCAAAAAATCCATTGGTAAATCGGTTTCTACGGGCATATACCAATGACGCGAGGTTGCAATCATTTGACATTTTACCGCATCTTTCTCGGTCATGACCACTGGCAAATCATCATTAAAACAAATATCTTCTTTTTTAAAATAATAATGATCGGGAAATGAATGCGGAATAATTTGTGCGCCAAGTGTTTGTAATTGTTGAAAAAAACTTTGTGGATTGCCAATCCCCGCAATCGCATGAACGGTTTTTCCAGCTAATTGATCTATTTCAAAAATGTCTTGAGAAACGAGGTTTTTTAAATGTTGAGCTTTTAAAATAAAATCTTGGTTTTTATGTAAAATAAAATCTACTGTTTTCAATCGATTAGCGGATTCTCTGAGCATTCCCGCTGGCAAACAAAATCCATTTCCCAAGCCTTGTTCACCGATTAAAACAATTTCAATATTTCTTTGTAATGCGTAATGTTGCAAACCGTCATCGCTTAAAATTATATCACACTCATGATTTTTAATAATAAATTCAACAGCATATTTACGAATCGGACAAGCCACAATCGGACAATTTAAATATTGAGCCATTAAAACAGTTTCATCGCCAACTATTTTAGGATCGCTATATTTATCAACAAGTTGTGGTTCTTTTTTGATCTTTCCACCATATCCTCGACTGATGATGGCGGGTTTAATGCCTTGATTTATAAAGTATTTTGCCAACGCAATCACAAAAGGGGTTTTCCCTGTTCCGCCGACCGTAATATTTCCTATTATAATCAATGGGATAGGCGATTGATAAAATTTCAACCAACCGCGTCGATAAGCGAGTCGCCGTAATTTTACAACGCCGCAAAATAACCACGATAACGGCAAAAGTGCCCACGCAAGCGGGGATCGGCGTGTCCAAAACGTCGGCATGCTACCCTAAAACCCAAAAATGAGTGACAATATCGCACAAAAGGGTCGGTTTGCAAAGGCAAGTATGAATGAATTTGCGCTAATTCAGCGTTATTTTTTGGAAAAATCTCGTTATAATTCAAGTGTTTGCATGGGAATTGGCGACGATGCGGCGTTGGTGATTCCGCCATTAAATCAACAGTTGGCGATGTCGGTGGATACCCTGATTGCGGGTGTGCATTTTCCTGTTGACACTGCGCCGCAAGCCATTGGTTTTAAAGCCTTAGCGGTCAATTTGAGCGATTTAGCGGCGATGGGGGCGCAGCCATTGTGGTTCACGTTGGCGTTGACTTTGCCGATTATTGATGAAAATTGGTTAGAACAATTCAGTGAAGGTTTATTTGAAATTGCTCAACATTATGGGATTTCTCTGATTGGTGGAGATACCACAAAAGGTAAAGAATTAAGTATTTCAATTCAAATCATTGGAGCGGTTTCTCCTAATCAAGCCTTGCTTCGCAGTGGTGCTAAAATAGGCGATGAGATTTTTGTGACGGGAACATTAGGCGATGCGGGTTTTGCTTTAGCGGTTTTACAAAAGAAAATGACCGCGCAAAGTTGTAATATGGATCGTTTGAATTATCCTACGCCGCGTGTTTTTGAAGGGTTGAAATTGAGAGGCATTGCAAATAGTGCAATTGATATTTCTGATGGTTTGTTAGCGGATTTAGGACATATTTTAGAAATGAGTGGAAATGTAGGCGCAACTTTATTTCTTAATGATCTGCCGCTTTCAAAAGAACTTCAAACCCTAAAAACAGAGCAAGCGTGGCAGTTTGCATTAAGTAGCGGTGATGATTATGAGTTATGTTTTACGGTTTCTCCTGAGAAATCCCATTTAATTGATTTTCCTTGCACTAAAATTGGTTTTATTGAGAAAGAAACGGGCATTAGATGTATCGATAAAAAAAACAAGTTATTTATTCCTTCACACGTTGGTTATCAACATTTCTAAGATGGTTCTATGAGCATTACAAAAATTCTATTACTTTTATTTGTGATTTGGTTAGGTTGGAAGATTTATAAATTTTACAAACGCTACCAAACTTTTAAGAAAATCCTCGAACAAAGTATGAAAGAACAACCCAACCCTTTATCTGTTCCATCGGCACTTTGTCAATGTGCGCATTGTGGGGTGCATCTTCCTGAAAATGAAGCCCTTTTTGATGGACAAACACCTTATTGTTGCATTGAACATAAGCGTGCTGGAACGGCTAAGTCATGACTCAAGAAACTGCATCTTTACAAATAGATTGGAAGCCATTACAACTCTTTAATTTATACCGCTTATTATCTTCAGCAATTTTCATTGTTTTATTTATTTCAGACACCTTGCCAAGTGTAATGGGAAAATACTTACCTGGATTGTTTTCAATCATTTCATTTGGGTATTTCAGTATTGCATTATTCAGTATTTTCACCATTTATTATCAACGCCCTAATTTTTACTTACAAGTTTTTGGACAAGCTATTGTTGATATTGTTGCAATTAGCTTATTAATGCACGCGAGTGGTGGTATAAGTAGTGGATTAGGCGCATTATTAGTTGTAGCGGTGGCGGGTTGCAGTATTTTAACAGAAGGAAAAATTGCATTTCTATCGGCAGCAGTTGCAACCGTTGCAATTTTATTAGAAACGACCGTTGCGGATTTGTATAATTTATTTGAAGTGGCGGGTTATACACATGCAGCGATTTTAGGTGTGGGTTTTTTTGCAACGGCTTTTTTAGCCCATGTTTTAGCACAACGCATAAGAAAAAGTGAATCGGCAGCTTATCAGCATAAATTATATTCCGATGAATTATCTCAATTAAATCAACAAATTGCAGGGCATATTCGTTCTGGAATTATTGTTTTAGATAAAGAAAATAGAATTCGTTTAATTAATGAAGTTGCTCAACAGTTGCTCGATATTAAAGAAACCCAAACGATTGGAACTTTTCTACTTAAAATAATGCCCGACTTAGCAGAGCAATTTTTACGTTGGGAACAAGGGCAAAGTGGTGCAACATATTGGTTTAAAACAAAAAATTCAGAAACAGAAATCATCGCGAGTTTTAGTCGTTTATATCAAGCGGGGCGAATTAAAGCCTTAATTTTTGTAGAAGATGCAACGTTAACAATGCAACGTGCTGAAAAGATTAAACTTCCTGCGTTAGGGCGTTTGACAGCAAGCATTGCCCATGAAATTCGTAATCCTTTAGCATCGATTAGTCAAGCGGGACAATTATTGGCTGAATGCTCAGAATTATCTGAACAATATCAACCGTTTGCGAACATAATTGTCGAACAATCCGATCGAATTAATCGTATAATAAATAGTATTTTACAAATTAGTCGACAACATGAAGCGGAACGAAAAATTTTTGAGTTAAATCAATGGGTTGCAATGTTTATTAATGAATTGCGAAATCACTATGCGTTAGCCGATCATCATATTGAGTTACATCTTTGTGAGCAAAGTCTTATAATAGAGTTTGATTTAATTCAACTTCATCAAATTGTGTGGAACTTGTGTGAGAATGCGTTACGTTATAGCAAAGGTGAGAAACGATTACAAATTACTACTGGTTTCAATATACAAAGCAAACGCCCATTTATAGAAATTGAGGATTTTGGGAAAGGTATCAAAACAGAGGATATACAAAAAATCTTTGAACCTTTTTTTACAACTCATTCGGAAGGAACTGGTTTAGGATTGTTTATTTCTCGTGATTTATGTACCGCTAATCAAGCCTCATTGAAATTAATAAAAAATTCTTCACAAGGTTGTTGTTTTAAGATTAGTTTTTCTTTAATTGGATAAAAAATAAAATATGAATAAAAAACCTCGTTGTTTAGTAGTTGACGATGAACCAGATATTTTAAAAACGATGCAAATGGTGTTTTCTTTAATGAATCCACCTTTGGAATGTATTACCGTTTGTAATATTACCGATGCTTATGCTCAATTAATTAATAGTGAAACATTTGATCTTTGCATTACTGATTTTAAGTTTCCAGATGGTGAAAGTGGTATGGAACTTATTAAACATATTACGACTTATTATCCTCACACTAAAGTTGCTTTAATGACCGCGTTTGGAAGTGAGCAAATTCAAGTAGAAGCGCTTAGAATGGGAGCATTTGATTATTTAACCAAACCGTTAAATTTAGCTTATTTAAGAAATACGATTTTAAATGCTTTAAATTTTACTAAAGCCACTGAAATTAAAATTATTGGTTCTTCAAAATTAATGGTGGAATTGCGTGCAACGGTTGCTAAATATGGGCAAACACAAGCGCCTATTTATATTAGTGGAGAATCGGGGGCTGGAAAAGAATTAATTGCTCGGTCAATTCATGAACAAAGTCCGCGCAAAGAAAAACCTTTTGTTGCAGTAAATTGTGGTGCAATTCCGCCTGATTTAATGGAAAGCGAATTGTTTGGACATAAGAAAGGAAGTTTTACAGGAGCTTATATCGATAAAGAAGGTTTATTTAAGGTTGCAAATGGAGGAACTTTATTATTAGATGAAATTGCTGATTTACCTATGAATATGCAGGTAAAGTTGTTAAGGGTTCTTCAAGAACGAGAGATTAGACCTATTGGAGAAACTAAAGATATCGCTATCGATGTGCGAGTGATTAGTGCAACGAATGCAAATTTAGAGCAACTCATTAAAGAAAACAAATTTAGAAAAGATTTATTTTATCGTTTAAATGTTTTAAATATTCGCATTCCGCCTTTGAGAGAACACCTTGAAGATGTAATTTTATTATCAGAGCAATTTCTAAAAAAACTATCGTTGTCGGAAATTAAGCTGAGCAAAGATGCGATTAATGTATTGCAATACTATGATTTTCCAGGAAATGTGCGTGAATTGAATAATATTTTAGAGCGGGCGGTGGCGTTGTGTGAAAATAATCGTATCGAGGCGCATCATTTACAATTACCTCGACACCTTTTAAATAATAAGGCTAAAATATTGTCCACGCCCATCGAGAGTGAAAAACAGCAAATTTTAGAGGCGCTGTTGAAAACACAGGGAAGGGTTAAAGCCGCCGCTGAACTGTTAAATCTTTCTTTTCAAACAATGCGTTACAGAATGCGTAAATATAAGCTGGACAAAGATAAAATTAAGTATCTCATTGAAGAAAGTGAGCGTTTTTGAGGTTTTAAGTTGAAGAGATGCCTTTATGTTTCATAATCTTACAATAATCGTGTGGAAGGTGTGAAATCTTCCCAATTGTGAATTGAACTGCTAGAAAGTAAGGAGAAGTTTATGTCAAGTTATCGTGGTTTTACAATCGTCGAATTGATGATTGTGGTCGCAATTATCGGGGTGTTAGCGTCAATTTCTGTTCCCCTTTACAACGACTATTTGTCGCGCTCAAAAGTATCTGAGGCGATTACGCTGGGGGCGGGCGTACGAATTCCTATGCAAGAATTTTTAGGCACTTGGGGACGCTGGCCCGCAATCGCAACCATTGGCGGCAAAACAAGAGGCAATTATGTCAGCAATATCGCTTCTGGCAAAATCGACGACAATGTGTATTTCGTGGAAACTTTGATGAAAGGGGATGCCGCTCAAAAAGGAGTCTACGGAAAGCAAATTCGCCTCATATACAAAGTGGATACCCGCGAATGGATATGTACGACAGTCGGAACGACTAACCCAATGCCCAATGAATATTTGCCAACCTCTTGTAAATAAAAGTATTATTCTGCTCGTAAAGGCTTAATAAACACTTTTGATTGGCGGTTGTAATTATAAAGTTGACGTTTTGCCATCGGTAAAGCGTCAATGTCGGCGTGAACAAACCCGCGTTCTAAAAACCAATGGGCGGTGCGCGTGGTTAACACAAAAAGTTTCTCAATCCCCATTTGTGACGCGGTATGTTCGACAAATGCCAACAGAGCATCGCCGCGTTGTCCGCCTTTGTAATGTTGATGCACCGCCAAACACGCTAATTCTCCCATCTTTTCATCAGGATACGGATATAATGCCGCACAACCCACAATTGCACCGTCGCGTTCTTGAATGACAAATTGGTTAATTTCGGTTTCAAGTTTCTCTCTCGAACGTTTCACCAAAATGCCTTGTTCTTCTAACGGTGTAATTAAATCAATAATCCCCCGCACATCATTAATCGTTGCATGACGTAAGTTTTCAAACGGGTCTTTACTAATCATTGTTCCCATGCCTTCACGAGTGAACAATTCTAATAAAATTCCTCCATCGATGCTACGTTCGATGATATGAACTCTCTCCACGCCATTTTGACACGCCCGAACAATATTTCTTAATTGACGAAAACACGCAGGGTCTTGATTTTCTTGCAATAATTGAGCTGCTTCTTGCGCCGTTAAATAGCCATTATGATGATAAGAAATCGGCGTTTCGCTTAAAGAAACCCATTTGTGCGCTTTTAAAGAAATTGCGACAGAAGTTGCAACATCTTCCACTGATAAATTGAACACTTCGCCCGTTGGAGAATAACCCAGCGGAGAAATCAACACCACAAATCCATTATCGAGTTGTTGAGAAATCGCTTGATGATCGACGCGCCGCACTTCGCCCGTGTATTGAAAATCCACGCCATCTCGAACCCCCAGCGGACGCGCACTAATGAAATTCCCGCTAATCAATTTCAAAGGCGAATGATTATGCGGCGAATCGCTCAAACCCATTGATAATGCTGCGGTAATTTCAGAAACCATTTGACCGCACGCGGCTTTAACTTGTTGCAAAGCGGCGAGATCGGTAATCCGCATTCCTTCGGCATATTGCATCGGAACACCGCGTTCTTGAAGATTTCTTTCAATCTGCAAGCGTGCCCCGTGAACCAAAACCAATCGAATCCCAATACTATGCAAAAGCGCAATGTCGTGGATAAGTCGTTGAAAACTCGCACTATCTAGCGCAGACCCTTCAAAAGACACCACGAAAGTTTTGCCTCGATGGGCGTGAATGTACGGCGACGCATGGCGAAACCACGCGACAAATTGCTGCCATTGTTCGGGATGATGAAAACGCTCGGTCATGTTAAAAATCTCCGTGATTAAACCTTACATATTGTCTCTATTTTAAAAGAGATCGTAAAGAAAAATTTGGGGTAATCATACAAAACGAGGGGGTTTTTCTTGTGGTATTCGCGAAAAATAAAAAGTTGCGGGACGGTAAAAATAAGCGATGTTTATTGATAATAGAAAGGATAAGGCATTGAAAACTATCAATATTTTACCAATGCAGAACCCCAAGTGAAACCGCCGCCCATCGCTTCTAAAAGCAACAAATCCCCACGTTTAACGCGCCCATCTCGAACGGCGGTGTCGAGGGCTAATGGCACAGATGCCGCCGACGTATTTCCATGTAAATCAACGGTCACAATCACTTTTTCTTCAGGAAATTTTAATTTTTTCGCCACCGCGCTTAAAATGCGTTTATTTGCCTGATGAGGAATGAGCCAATCCACCTCATTTACTTTTAATCCATTGATTTTTAAGGCTTCTTCGGCGGCGTGTGCCATGTTATTTACCGCAAACTTAAACACTTCCGTGCCTTGCATCGACGCAAATGCAGTTCCCGCTTGAACCTTGCCATTTTTGACATAGCCTGGGACGTGCAATTGTTCGTGATGTCGCCCGTCCGCGTACAAATGGGTCGATAAAATGCCTTGTTGACTGTCAGCCGACAAAATCACCGCGCCCGCGCCATCGCCGAACAAAACACAAGTATTGCGATCCGTCCAATCGATGATTCTCGAAAAAATATCCGCGCCAATCACCAACGCATTTTTAGCCGCGCCGGTGCGAATGAATTTGTCGGCGATGCTTAAACCATAGATAAATCCAGTACATACCGCTTGCACGTCAAACGCCGGACATCCAAAAATTCCTAAACGTTCTTGTAAAAGCGTTGCCGTTGCGGGGAAAATTTTGTCGGGGGTGGTTGTTCCGATGATAATTAAATCAATGGCTTGCGGAGAAATGCCAGCCATATCAATCGCACGGCGCGCTGCCATTTCTGCCATGTCGCAAGTTAATTGACCGTCGGCGGCGATGTGGCGTTGTTTGATGCCGGTACGATCGACGATCCAAGCGTCGTTGGTGTCGACCATTTTTTCGAGGTCAGCATTGGTGACGATTTTTTCTGGTAAATAACTACCTGTTCCAGCAATCCGTGCGTAAGTCGTTGTCATGAAAGCGATTCCGTGCGAGTTCCCAACATAACGGTCAATTGATCACTGATCCGCGACGGGACATTTTTTTGAACTTCGATGATGGCTTCTTCGATGGCGTGGCGAAAAGCTAAAACGTCCGCGCCGCCGTGACTTTTAATTACAATCCCTTGTAATCCCAGCAAACTTGCGCCGTTGTAACGACGTGGATCGATGCGTTTGCGCAGGCTTTTCATGACGGGCATTGCCACGAGTGCCGCCGCTTTGGTCAGCCAATTTTTGGAAAATTCTTCTTTTAAAAATTGAGTGATCATTTTCGCTACGCCTTCGCTGGTTTTAAGCGCAATATTCCGCATGAGCGACGCCGCGCGCCTGCTTGGCCACCCCTACCGCATTTCAGGCCACGTGGTCCATGGC
>JFJP01030295.1_pt1 | contig 10179 bp, 8 predicted proteins | sample 431651 | NCBI WGS metagenome assembly JFJP01 (sample SAMN02602958, study PRJNA72255) | Microbial mat metagenome, whole genome shotgun sequencing project. | biome: fresh water; feature: sink hole; material: water; isolation source: purple microbial (photo- and chemosynthetic) mats found in... | reverse complement strand
GGTCGGCTGGGGCTGGTGGAAATGCGGGCGTTTGAAATGCCGCCCCATGCCCGGATGAGTCTGATGCAGATGCTGTTGCTGCGGAGTCTGGTGGCGCGGTTCTGGGAGCAGCCCTACCCGAATCGCGGACTGGCGCGTTGGGGGACGCAGATTCATGACCGGTTCCTGCTGCCGCACTATGTTTGGGAAGATTTCCGGGATGTGATCAGTGAATTGAACGACACCGGCTATGCGTTTGACGTGGACTGGTTCCTACCCTTTTTCGAGTTCCGCTTTCCGCATTACGGCAACGTGGTTCAGCGGGATATTGACTTGGAACTGCGTCAGGCGCTGGAGCCGTGGCATGTGCTGGGCGAGGAACAGGCGCTGGGCGGCACCGCCCGCTATGTCGATTCGTCCGTGGAACGGATGCAGGTCAAGGTGCGTGGCATGACCGGTGAGCGGCATGTCGTGGCCTGTAACGGGCGGCGGGTGCCGTTGCGGCCTACGGGAGTGGCCGGGGAATTTGTCGCTGGCGTTCGCTACCGCGCTTGGCTACCACCGTCAGCCTTGCATCCCACCATTCGGGTTCACGCGCCACTGGTGTTCGACATTGTCGATACCTGGAATCAGCGGTCGATGGGCGGTTGCACCTACCATGTCCAGCATCCCGGCGGGCGCAATCCGGCAGTGTTCCCGATCAACGCCAATGAAGCGGAGGCGCGCCGCTTTGCCCGCTTCTGGTCCTATGGCCATACGCCGGGTTCGATGAATCCGCCCGAGGAGGAAGCGAACGCCAACTTCCCCTACACGCTGGATTTGCGCCGGCAGGGCTGATCCGTTGACGAAGCCCGTTCCAACGCCTCTGCCCTGCGATAGCGAGCCTGAATGCGTTGTGGAATCGCCGCCTCGAACCACCCCGTCGACTTCGTCGCCACCCCTCCTTATCCAAGGAGGGGATTTCCCATGAAGGGCTGGCAACACCTTGACCGGTTGCGACTGGTGGCGTTGTTGCTGTGGGCGTTGCCGGTCGTGGCGCTGTTGCCGCTGGGTCTGTTCTGGTTATGGCAGGTCAAAGGATTGTCCGGGTGGTTGGTCGCGATGCTGGGGTGCAGCGCCGCGGGATATGGTGTGCAGCGCTGGCTGTTACGCCGGGATCGTCAGTTGCTGGCGGATGCGGCGACCCAACCGAATGTCCACTGGCCGCCGAAAGCCGACGGTGCCTGGACGGCGGTAGAACAGTTAGCGGCGACGGTGAACCCCGATGACTGGCCACTGAATGACGGCGGCCGGTTATGGGCGCTGGGTCAGAACACGCTGGAGATTGTCGCCCGCCATTACCATCCCCAGGAAGAGCGGCCGTTGCTGGAACTGACGATCCCGCACACCTTGCTCATCATTGAACGCGCCAGCCGCGACCTGCGGGCGACGATCACCGACCATATCCCCTTCAGCAACCGCCTGACGATTGGCGATCTGCTCCGCGTTTGGCGCTGGAAGGACAAAGCCGAGCGGGTGATGAACGTCTATCGCGCCGGTCGGTTGGTGATCAATCCCGTTGATGCCCTGCTCAGTGAAGCTTGGGGGCATCTGCGCGGTCAGGCGTATGGTCAGGCCTGGACGGAAATGCAGTGCTGGCTGTTGCGGGAATATGTCCGCAAGGTCGGCTATTACGCCATTGAGCTGTACAGCGGGAAGCTGACCCTGACCGAGGCGGAACCGACCGCCCAACCGACGCCCGGCTCTCGGCGGGACTGGATAGCCGCTACTGAAACCGCGTCACTCGATGGCGAACCGTTGCGGATTATCGTCCTGGGTCGCGCCAATGCTGGTAAATCCAGCCTGATCAACGCCCTGTTTGGCCGGTTAACCGCCGCCGCTGATGTGTTGCCCGACACCACCACCGGTTTGACGCCCTATCGGCTGGAGCGGGAAGGATTGACCACCGCGCTGATCTTCGACACGCCGGGCTGTGATACGGCGTTGTTCACTGAAAAAGCGTTGCGAAAAGTGGTGATGGATGCCGACCTGATTCTCTGGGTGTGTGCGGCGCATCGCCCCGACCGGCAATTGGAGCGGACGCGCCTGGATGAGTTACGCCGTGAATTTGCCGCCCGGCTGGAGCGCTGCCCACCGCCGGTCTTGGTTGTGGTCAGCCACATCGACCAATTACGCCCACACCGGGAATGGCAGCCGCCCTACGATCTGCACCATCCCCAGGAACCGAAGGCGGTCAATATCCGAGCGGCGGTGGAAGCCGTTGCTGGGGATTTGGCCACGCCGGTGGCTGAGGTCATTCCGGTCTGTCTGGCCGAGGGGCGGATTTACAACGTCGATGACGTGCTGTGGGCAGCGCTGCTGGATCGGCAGGATGAAGCCGGGAAGGTGCGGTTTCTGCGCTGTCTGGAACAGCGGCAACGCGAGGAAAACTGGACACTGCTGCGTCGGCAATTAGCCAATGCCGGACGGTGGTTGACCACATTACCAGGGCAGGTATTGCCTTGAAGGTAGACATCCTGTTCCGGAGGACAACGAGACCCTCGAAAGCATCTACAATGTGGGGAAAGATGATCTCTACCAGTGGCGGAGGGTGGGGGACTTGGAAGGCTGGACTGATTTAGCGTTGCCGTCTGTCAAAGAACTCAAAAAAATCATAACCCCTGAAACAGCAACGCTGACCAGTGCGCGAGGTAACACGCTTGATGAAGCTGTCGATTTATTGCGAGCTGCGATTGGTATTGCTCCCGGTGGTCAGCGAATAGTCACCACTCCGATGGGCGATGCAGTGATTGACGATCAGTGGCTGTTTCATATCGTTGAAAAGCGCCACGACGCCCGCGAGCGTTACGCGCATCTGATTATTCCAACGCTTGAACGCCCTACGGAGATTTGGCTGAGTCCGTATGGTGATGAATGGCGACGCCGCTACATCAAACTGTTTTCCGGGCCGAAATACGACCTGCTGGTGATCGTCAAAACGATGCCAGACGGGGAGGTGGTTTGGAACGCGATTCCAATGGACGCAAAATCGCTGGACAAGCAACGGCAAGGGAAACTGCTCTGGAAGGAGTATCCGTCGGCGGGGGTGTAGTCCGATACCTGCATGGCGATATCAGCCAGCTTTCAGGCGGTTATTGCCCCTGCGGCAACCACTTTCGCGCCCGCCGACGTGATGCAAATTAGACTACTACACCCCATAAGGTTCTTCAAGATGCCCATCCAACCCGTCATCATCGGCAAGATCGCCTGACTACCGGTTGCAATAGGGCAAATTGCCTTACTCGGCGCGGAACACCCCATATTGCCCGGTAAAGGTCATCGCCGGTTCGCCGCCCGCGCGAATGACCACCTGCACCGTCCAGCGGGCTTTGCGGCGGTGGCGATAGTGCTGGATAAAACGTTCCACCTCAGCGGGATCGGGTCGAATGCACTCGGTCACAATCTCTTCCCGCACCGGGCGCAGGAATTTCTGGGTCGCCTCGGTAATCACAATCTCGCCGGTTTCGCCATGCTCGCTGAGGGTCATTCGGGTCAGCGCCCAGCCGGTCAGCGCCGCCAGCGCCGCCATCGATCCACCAAACGCAATCCCCTTGTCATTGATATTCGGCTCTAGCGGCGCGGTAATGCGCAATCCTCCATCGTGATCGTCGATCCGCGCCTGCATGGCCTGAAACAGTGGGACATAGTGGTTGAGGTAGTCGTTGAGTTCCTGAATCAGCGGTGCCTGAGACATGAGAGATTCCTGAATGAAAAGGGTGAATGAGGATAAGCGTACTCCATTTTGCTATCGCCCTTCACGCCCCGCCGCACCGGTTCTACCCTTTCAAAAACCCGGCTTTGCTTGGATAATGCCCGACTTCTTTCACCTGCATTGCCACCTGCCCGGCCCCAAGGGAGAATAAGAATCATGCGCGTCCTGCTGACTACCAATGAGTACCCACCGTATGTCTATGGCGGTGCTGGTGTTCACGTCGAATACCTGTCCCGCGAACTGGCGAAATTGACTTCGGTTGAGGTGCGTAGTTTCCACGATCAGCACCTGGACGAAGGACAGTTGCATGTGCGCGGCGTCAAAATGGACACCACGCATTTCGCTGGTTGTCCGCAATCCTTCGTCTCCCCGCTTAAAGCGCTGAGTACCTGCCTGGCCTTTGTTGGCCAAGGCGTCGGCGATGAACTCGAAGGTGGCAACGCGGAAATCATCCATTGCCACACCTGGTACGCCCATTTCAGCGGCATCCTTGCCAAGATTCTCTACAACATCCCGCTGGTGATTACCGTTCACTCGCTGGAGCCGTTGCGACCATGGAAGCGTGATCAACTCGGCCACGGCTACGACCTGTCCCGCTGGATCGAGAAAAGCGCCCTGGAAACCGCGGATTCCATCATTGCCGTCTCGCGCAGCACCCGCGATGACATCCTGCGGCTGTTCGATGTCGATCCGACCAAAGTGGTGGTCATCCCCAACGGGATCGATACCGAGGAATATCAACCCATAGAAGCGCCGGAAGTGCTGGTTAAGCATGGTGTCGATCCCAGCCGCCCCTATGTGCTGTTTGTCGGGCGTATCACCCGGCAAAAGGGGCTGTACTATCTGCTGCAAGCCATTCCCCATATCGATCCCAAGCTGCAAGTCGTCCTGTGCGCTGGCGACGCCGACACACTGGCCATGCAGCGCGAAATCGAGGACATCGTCCGGGAATTGCAAAGTCAGCGAACCGGCATTGTCTGGATTCCCAAGATGCTGCCGCGCCAGGAGACCATCGCCCTGTATTCACACGCGATGATTTTCTGCTGTCCATCTATTTACGAACCCTTCGGCATTATCAATCTGGAAGCCATGGCCTGCGGCACCCCGGTGGTGGGGAGCGCAGTGGGGGGTATTAACGAGGTGGTGGTCGATAGCGAAACCGGCTTTCTGGTGGATCCGCATCTGTCGGATGAATTGCCGCATGATCCGATCTCACCCGCCCGGTTTGAGCGGGGGATGGCCGACGCCATTAACCGCATTGCCAACGACCCGGATCTCTGCAAGCGCATGGCGCTGGCGGGTCGCGAACGGGTAGAACGGCACTACAGTTGGCGCAGCATCGCCCAGCAAACCTATGATCTCTATCGCCGGTTACGTTCCCAACGCAGTGGCGGCGCGCAATAGATCGCCGACCTCCCGAACCACCCCGTCGCTTCGCGCCACCCCTCCTTGGCCAAGGAGGGGAATCTTCTTCAAAACTTCTGCAAATATTTTACAAAACCTTTGCAACTCTTTCGCGTGGGCAAGGTCATCTTATTCAATGCCGGAAAAACCAGGCGTAGTACTCAGGATTACGCGGATTTTTCCAAGTCTACTGTTTCAACCCGATGATCTGCTTTCCACACGGTGAGGGAGAAATGACGATGGTGACGACAATTCCCGTAATTGAAAACACGCAGACCACCCCCAAGGTGCGGCTGATCTCGATGGATCAACCCTGGGAATGGCTGGGAGCCGGCTGGAAAGATATGTGGCGAGCGCCATCCGCCAGCGTTGCGTATGGCTTGCTGTTTGCGGTCATGGGCTACCTGCTGGTCTACATGACGGAAGCCCGATTCCACTTTGTGCTGGCTTTGACCAGTGGTTTCCTGTTGGTAGGCCCGTTTCTGGCGATGGGCCTGTATGACATCAGTCGGCGGCTGGAAGCGGGGGAACCGGTGTCCCTGGGCCATGCGCTGACCGCTTGGCGCCATAACCCGCTGTCCATCGCCCTGTTCAGCCTGGCGCTGGGCCTGTTGATGATTGTCTGGGTACGACTGGCGGCGGTGATCTTCGCAGTGATGGTCGGTGGGCGCGAGTTGAATCTGGATGCGGTGGCAGCGCAACTCTTCTTCTCCGGCAGCGGACTGACGTTCCTGTTGGTATTTGTCATCACCGGCGCAGCGATTGCGGCGGCAGTGTTCACCGTTAGCGTGGTGTCCATCCCGATGATGCTGGACCGCAAGACTGATTTCATCACCGCCATCCTGACCAGTATCGCTACAGTTCGTGCCAATCCGGGACCGATGGCGCTGTGGGCCGCGCTGATCGTGATCTTCACCGGCATTGGACTGATGACGTTTTATCTGGGACTGGCGATTGCGCTACCGCTGATTGGTCATGCGACTTGGCACGCCTACCGGAGCCTGGTTGAGGACAGCGAACTCGAACAGCAACCACTGTGAACCTCCTGGAAAGACCAACGCCGACCCAGTGTCGGCGTTTTAGTTGACGGTGCAGGCTACTTACATATTCGGATAATTCGGTCCGCCGCCGCCTTGAGGAGTGACCCAGTGGATGTTCTGGGTCGGGTCCTTGATATCGCAGGTCTTGCAGTGAACGCAGTTCTGGGCGTTGATCTGTAGACGCGGGTGGTTCCCGTCGCTGTCCCGCACAATCTCATACACCCCTGCCGGGCAGTAGCGCTGTTCCGGCGCGTCATACAGCGCCAGATTGATCCGGACCGGCACCGTCGCATCTTTCAGCGTCAGATGGCAGGGCTGGTCTTCTTCATGATTGGTGTTGGAAATGAACACCGAGGACAGCCGATCAAAGCTGACTTGGCCATCGGGCTTGGGATACTCGATCTTCGGGCATTCACTGGCCTTCTTCAGCTTCGCATGATCCGGGTGATGATGCAGCGTCCACGGCGCTTTGCCCCGGAACAGGTAGGTATCCAGCGCCGAATAGGCCATGGCGATCCACAATCCCCAGCGGAAGGACGGCTTGATATTGCGAACCTGATAGAGTTCCTCCCACAGCCAGCTTTGCCGCAACTGTTCAGGATAGGCGGTCACTTCCGTAGGCTGCTCCCCGGTGAGCGCGGCGAACACCGCGTCAGCCGCCACAATGCCGGACTTCATTGCGGTATGCGTCCCTTTGATCTTGGGCGCGTTGAGGAAACCGGCGGTATCGCCGATCAGCAGGCCACCCGGGAAGGTCAACTTGGGAATCGACTGGATGCCGCCGGCGGAAATAGCACGTGCGCCGTAAGCAATGCGCCGACCCCCTTCGAACGTGGGGCGAATGTCGGGATGGGTCTTGAAGCGCTGGAATTCCTCAAACGGCGACAGGTGCGGATTTTCATAACCGAGGCCGACCACAAAGCCGACCGCGACCTGATGATTTTCCAGATGATAGAGGAAGGAACCGCCATAAGTGCTGGCGTCCAGCGGCCAGCCGACGGTGTGGACAATTTTGCCGGGCTGATGCTGTGCCGGATCGACTTCCCACAATTCCTTGATACCGATGCCATAGGTCTGCGGGTCCACGCCCTCGCGCAGCTTGAAACGCTCGAACAGGGTCTTGGTCAACGAACCGCGACAGCCTTCCGCGAACAGGGTATAGCGCGCCCGCAGTTCCATGCCCGGTGCAAACTGCTCGGTCGGCTCGCCCTGCCGATCTACGCCCATATCGCCGGTCGCGACGCCGACCACGACGCCATCATCGTCATACAGCACTTCGGCGGCGGCGAAACCGGGGTAAATCTCCACCCCCAGTTCTTCGGCCTGCGTCGCCAGCCAGCGGCACAGATTGCCCAGGCTGATGATGTAGTTGCCGTGATTGTGCATCTGCGGCGGCGTCGGCAGTTTGTACGACGTTTCGCGGGTCAGCAGCAGAAAATGGTCGTCCTGAGCCGGTGTGTGCAGAGGGGCACCCCGCTCTTTCCAGTCCGGGATCAGTTCGTTCAAGGCGCGGGTTTCGATGACGGCACCGGACAGAATGTGTGCGCCGACTTCCGAGCCTTTCTCAATCACGCAAACGCTGACGTCCTGCCCCTTGTCCGCCGCCAGTTGCTTAATACGGATGGCCGCCGATAGCCCGGAGGGGCCAGCGCCAACGATCACGACATCATATTCCATACTTTCACGTTCCACCGGTCACTCCTTACAGCATTGCTTTATGGGTTGTCATGGGCGGGAAATCCGGCTGGGATGTGCAGTTCCCGCAGTTTTTTGGATTGTAGCAATTCCCACCCGTGGATAAGGAGGGTCAGTGCTTGGGCGGTATGGCTCAGGGCTATTGACGCGGCCCGTTGCTGATCCCGACCAGCGTATCGCTATGAAATACCAGAATTTGCAAAAACGTCCCCCGTCCCAGGTTATAGGTCCATTTATAGACCGGAATAACCCGGCGAACTTCCCGTTCGTAACCGCCCGGGGCATTGGGATAAGGTCTTGGCGCGGTAGAAGGATCGTAATAGCCCTCATTACGCCGCTCTATTTCTTCGATAAAGCCGTCCTGCCAGGCGCGTTGCGGCTCGCCACATAATTCCAGCACCCGCGACTGCGAATCGCCGGTGTTCACCAGATAACTGCCACAGCGCATACTGTCGGCGTTCGCCGTCGTCAGGCTCAGGCCGACCAGCGCTGCTATGAGCATCCCCTTTTGCCGCCTGTGCATGAAGTACCTCCTCACCGTGAATTTTGCACCCGTTGAATCACATTCGTTCTGATGATCATTGATTTTCAACCCCACCGTGAACTATCACTATGATTTCCAAGCTTTCTCCGCGCCCGGCGGCAGACCGGGCGTTCGCCGGTCTGTTGAGTGCGCTCGGTTGTTTCAGCTTCTGGGGGCTGTTCCCCATTTACTTTAAAATGCTCCAGCATGTGCCGGCGCTGGAAGTGCTGGCGCATCGGATCCTCGGGTCAGCCGTGGTGCTCTTGGGCATCATTCTGGCGCAACAACAAGGGGGAGCCCTGCGTGCGGAATTTCGCAACCCGCGCCGCCTCGGCTTCTATCTGCTCACCACGCTCCTGCTGTCCAGCAATTGGCTGCTGTACATCTGGGCAGTACAACAGGGTCGCATTCTGGAAGCCAGCCTCGGCTACTACATTAATCCTCTGGTTAACGTCCTGCTGGGGAGGCTGTTCCTGGGCGAACGGTTGAACCGGCGTCAATTACTGGCGGTGCTGATCGCGGCAGGCGGCGTCCTGGTGCTGGTCATCGGTCACGGGGTCTTCCCGTGGATTTCCCTGACACTGGCCTTCAGTTTCGGCAGTTATGGCCTGTTGCGCAAGAAAGCCGGTCATCCCCCGACGATGGGCTTATGTGTGGAAACAGTGCTGATTGCGCCGATTGCCTTGCTCTACCTCGTAGCGGCGGGCGGCGGCGCGCTAGGTGCCGTGAATGGCATCACCGACACACTGCTGCTGGCCGCTGGTCCGATCACGGTTTTCCCGTTGCTGATGTTTCTACTGGCTACGCAGCGCCTGCGGTTGTCCACGGTGGGGCTGATCCAGTACCTGACGCCGACTTTGCAATTTCTGCTGGCGGTCACGGTTTATCGGGAGCCATTCACCGCCATTCATCTGGCCGCATTCACTGGCATCTGGCTGGCGCTGGCGCTGTACAGCGCCGATGCCTGGCAGGGTCACCGTACCCTTCAGAAAGCTCTGTAACCACTGATTGCGCTGACCTTCGGCCACTCAGGCCTCATAGGCGATGAGTTGATTCCCGCCGGCGTCCTTGGCCAATTGCAAGGCCTGCCCGGCGGCTTCCAGCAACCGCTCACCGGCCTCGTCATCCACCCCCCCGATCTCGGGATAGGTGGCCAGTCCTGCCGATACCGTCACATGCAGGCTTCGCCCACCCGTTACGGCGGGTTCCCAGTGGCGAATCAGCGTCAGTAACCGCTCGACCAAGTGACGGGCGCCGGACGCGCCACTGGTTGGCAAGACCAGGGCAAATTCATCGTTGCCATACCGGGCGACCAGATCCTGCCGTTGAATGTTGCCACCCAACAATCGCGCCAGCGCAATCAATACCTGATCGCCTACGCTGTGACCACAGGCTTCATTAATTTTCCCGCAGCCATCCACATCCAGCAACGCCACGCTGAGCGACTGGTGCTGCTCCCTGACCGTCACCAATTCCTGCCGCAATCGTTCATGCAGACGCGGGCGGTTAAACAAGCCGGTCAAAGCGTCGAAGGCGTACTGACTGGCCGATTCAACCACGGGTTCACGTTGGGAGCGACCGGTGCGGGGGCTGGCCACTGCCGGGGTTGCGGCCAGATGATGCGGCAATCCGGCCGGTGATTCCCGTTCGCCATCCAGAAGTTTGCTACTGACCCGTTCCGGCCAGCGCTGAACTGAGCGAATGTCCAGCACTTCCCGCGCCTGATCAAGAATCCCGGCGATTTCAGCGGCATCCAGTGACTTGATCTGGAACAGCGCCGCAATTTC
>JFJP01011185.1_pt1 | contig 10179 bp, 5 predicted proteins | sample 431651 | NCBI WGS metagenome assembly JFJP01 (sample SAMN02602958, study PRJNA72255) | Microbial mat metagenome, whole genome shotgun sequencing project. | biome: fresh water; feature: sink hole; material: water; isolation source: purple microbial (photo- and chemosynthetic) mats found in... | reverse complement strand
GGTAGTAGAGATCGGTGCGGAAGTTGCCGCGGGCGACCTCTTCCTCCAGGTCGCGGTTGGTGGCCGCGATCACGCGCACGTTCACCTTCACCGGGCTGCTGCTGCCGACGGGATAGATCTCGCGCTCCTGCAGCATGCGCAGCAGCTTCACCTGGATGGCGTGCGGCGTCTCGCCGATCTCGTCCAGGAAGATGGTGCCGCCCTCGGCCTGGCGGCAGAAGCCGTCGTGGTCGCGCTCGGCGCCGGTGAACGAACCCTTCACATGACCGAAGAGCTGGCTCTCGAGCAGGGTCTCGGGGATGGCGCCGCAGTTGATGGCCACGAACGTCTCGTTGGCGCGGTCCGAGCGCTGGTGGATCGACTGCGCGATGAGCTCCTTGCCCGTGCCGCTGTCGCCGTTGATCAGGATGGTCGCCGTCGTGGCGGCGATCTTGTCAACCATCTTGAAGACCGAGCGCATGCGCGGGCTCTGCCCGATGATCGCCTTCGGGGACTTCTTCTTCGAGAGCTCGCGACGCAGTTCCTGGTTCTCGGTCTTGGCCTGCCGCAGCGCCAGCGCGTTGCGCACGACGATCTTGATCTCATCGTTCTTGCAGTGCTTCTGCAGGTAGCTGAAAGCGCCGAGATTGACCGCGTCGATCGCGGACTGTTCGCTGGCGTAGGCGGTCATGATCACCACCGGCGTGGTCGGATCGATGGCCTTGATCCCCTTCAGGAGCTGGATGCCGTCCATCTTCGGCATCTGGATATCGGTCATGACCAGGTCCGCCGGCTCCTCCTCGATCGCCTTGAGCGCCTGGGCGCCCGAATGGGCGGTGCGCACGGAATAGCCTTCCTTGCGCAGGAGGATGGACAGGTATTGGCACATGGAATCTTCATCATCAACGACCAGAATGCGGCCCAGAGGCATGGGAGCTCTCCTCGTTGGGTGTCGGACTGCCGGGCGAAATGCAGCGTTATTCACGGTATCGACAGCAATGCGCCGTGCTTTATGACATTTTCGCATATTTTTGCACACGTAAGATGGCGAGTCGCCCGATCGCCGAACCGATGGTGCGGTTTGCACGGCAGGGGAGCGGCAGGATTTGCCGGGTGATCAGACGTTCAGGAGTTCGCGAGCGGGAACAGGCGCGGGCGCGGGCGCGCCGACCGGGACGGGGACCGATGCGCCGGCCCGGGCGCCGTCGGTGCCCGCCGCGCCGTCGGCGGGCGGAGCCAGACGCGGCCAGCGGACGCGGAAGATGGCGCCGCCGCCGGGAGCGTCCTCGGCGCGGACCGTGCCGCCGTGGGCCGCCGCGATGCGGGCGACCACCGACAGCCCCAGCCCGGTGCCGCCTTCCTTGGTGGTCTTGAACGGCAGGAACAGGCTGTCGCGGATGTCGGCCTCGATGCCGGGGCCATCGTCGGTGACCGTCAGTTCGCAGCTGTCGCCGCCGTCGACCACGTGCAGCGCCACGCGGAGCCGACCCTGGTAACGCATCGCTTCGCAGGCGTTGATCGCGAGGTTCAGGGCGAGCTGCGTCAACTGGCCGGGATCGGCCATCAATTCGAGATCGGCGGGCGTGACTTCGGCGCTGACCCGGACGTCGCCGTGCGCGGCCGCCACGTGCTGGCGGATCAGCAGCATCATTTCATCGCGGAATCCGCTGGCGGCAAAGCGGCGCCGCGCCACGGGCCGCATGCGCGAATACGCCAGGAAATCGTTGATGATCGAGTTGACGCGCGCGCTTTCCTTCAGCACCAGCTCGAACAGCTGACGCTGGTAGCCCTCCAGTTCGAGTTCGCCGGACAGCATCTCCACCGAACCGCGGATGCTGGCCAGCGGATTGCGGATCTCGTGGGCGATGCTCGCCGCCAGTTCGCCGATGGCCGCAAGCCGATCGGTCTCGCGGCGCCTCGCCACCAGTTCCTTCTCCTGCGTCAGGTCGGTGAAGACCGCGACGGCACCGGTGATCTCGCCGCGCGCGCCCGTCACATGGCTGACGTTCAATCCGATCGGAACGGTCACGCCGCGGCGCACCAGGGTGATCTCGCCGCGCACCAGCGGCGCGCCGCCCGCGGCGACCGGCAGGACCACTTCGGCCAGCGCCTCGAGACCGCCGTCCACGAGCGTCCCCAGCGGGGCGCCCAGCATCTGCGTGTCCTCCAGTCCGAGGATCCGGCAGGCCGACGGGTTGGCGCGCGTGATCATGCCTCGCGTGTCGATCGTCAGCAGTCCGCTGCGCAGGCAGTCGAGGATGTCCCGCACCTCGCGCCGCGTCTGCTCGATCTGGCGCTGGCTGCGGTTCTGGTCGCGCCGACGGCGCTCCAGCCGTTCCGCCAGGTCGCCGCTGATCAGGCCCACCACCACGTACAGGGACATGTGCAGCGCCGTGATCAGCACCGGCCAGCCCGACACGAAGTCCAGGCCCGGCTTCCCGCCCGCCGCCATCCAGCCGAGGGCCAGCCCGAAATGGCCGCCCCCGACCAACGCCGAGGCCGCGCCGGCCGCGACCAGCGCCCAGCGGCGGTCCAGGTAGTAGGCCGCGAACATGATAGGCAGACAGAATGCCAGGGGAATCGCCGAATACGGTCCACCGGTGAAATGCACGAGCAACCCGAGCGAGACGGTGTCGGCGACGATCTGCAGCACCAGCAGCTGGCGCTGCGGCGCACCGGCCATGGCTGCGGCCCAGCTGACGGCCAGCGACGTAGCCATCAGCCCGAGCGCGGACAGCACGCCGAGACGCGAGAGTTCGGCCGCGCCGACCAGACCCGCCACGGCCGTGATGCCCGCCAGGACGGCCGTCATCACCAGCCGCCAGCGCAGAAGCCGCGCGGCCGGGTCCCGGCGCCAGCCTTCCTCGGCCGGCGCCGCGGCCCGGCCGCCGCGATCGGTTACCGTCAAGGTCAGCCCCCCACGACGCTCGACATCTTGAACATGGGCAGGTACATGGCCACCAGCATGCCGCCGACCATCGTGCCCATCACCACGATCATGATCGGTTCGATGGCCGCGGTCATCGCGTCGACCGCCGCGTCGACTTCGTCGTCGTAGAAATCGGCGATCTTCGTCAGCATCTCGTCCAGGGCGCCGGTCTGCTCGCCGATGCCGATCATCTGCACGACCATCGGCGGGAAGACGCCGCTTTCGCGCAGCGGCTGGGCGATGGTTTCACCCTGACTGATGCTCTTGGCGGTGGCTTCGATCGCCTCCTGCATGACCCGGTTGCCGGCTGTCCGGGAGGTGATCTCCAGGCCCTGCAGGATGGGCACGCCCGATCCGATCAGGGTGCCGAGCGTGCGGGTGAAGCGCGCCACGGCGGACTTCAGGACCACGTTGCCCAGGATCGGGATGCGCATCGCCAGCCGGTCGGTGTTGCGCCGTCCGCTGATGGTGGCGCGGTAGCGCTTGAACATCCAGGTCAGCGCCATGGCGCCGCCGGCCAGGGCCCACCAGTAGCCGCGGATGAAGTCCGAGATCCCCATCACGATGCGCGTGGGCGCCGGCAGCACGCCGCCGAAGTCGGAGAACATCTTGGCGAACACCGGGATGACGAACATGAGCATGAAGATGCAGGCGCCGCCGGCCACGGTCAGCACGATGACCGGGTAGGTCATGGCTCCCTTGACCTTGCGCTGCAACGCGTCGGCCTTCTCCAGGAAGATGGCCAGTCGGCTCAGGATGACGTCGAGGATACCGCCGGCCTCGCCGGCGGCGATCATGTTCGAGTACAGGTCAGAGAAGATCCGGGGGTGCTTCTGCAGCGCTTCGGCCAGCGTGGATCCGCTCTCGACGTCGGCGGTCACCTGCTGGACCACTTCCTTGAAGTGGGGCTTGTCCAGCTGCCGGCCGAGCACGTCCAGGCACTGCACCAGCGGCAGACCGGCGTTCACCATGGTGGCGAACTGGCGCGTGAAGACCGACAGGTCCTTGACGCTGACGGTCTTCTTCTTGAACATGCCGCCCATCGCCGCGGACTTCGGCTTCTTGCGGACCGAGGTGATGACGATCCGGCGCTTGCGCAGGTACTCGTTGACCACGCTCTTGTCCACCGCTTCGTACTCGCCGGAAAGGAACTCGCCCTTGGCGGTCTTGCCTTTCCACAGGAACACGGTCGTCGAGCTCACGGGTGCCTCCCCTTCTTGGCTAGCGAACGCCGGCCGGTTCGCCCAGCATCTGCAACAACTCGCCCACGTCGCCGCTGCGCGCGAGGGCATCATCCATCGAAATCCACTTGTTGACCACGGCCTGGTGGAGCGACTGGTTCATCGTCTGCATCCCGTGTTTCTGACCGGCCTGCATCAGACCGTAGATCTGGTGAACCTTGTCGTCGCGCACGAGCGCCTTGATCGCCGGCGTGCAGACCATGATCTCCATCGCCAGCACGCGGCCGGGGCCCTTGGCGCGCGGGATGAGCTGCTGCGTGAGCACGCCCGAGAGACAGAACGACAACTGCGAGCGGATCTGGTTCTGCTGTCCGTTCGGGAACACGTCGACGATGCGGTTGATCGTTTCGAACGTGCTGTTCGTATGCAGGGTGGCCAGGGCCAGATGTCCGGTCTCGGCGATGGTCAGCGCCGCCGAGATCGTCTCGCGGTCGCGCATTTCGCCGATCAGGATCACGTCCGGGTCCTGCCGCAGCACGTACTTCAGCGCGTCCGGGAAGCTCTTCGTGTCGCTGTTGACTTCGCGCTGGTTGACCACGCAGCCCTTGTGCTGGTGGACGAACTCGATCGGATCCTCGATCGTGATGATGTGACCCTTGCGCGCCGTGTTGATGGTGTCGACCATCGTCGCCAGCGTCGTCGACTTGCCGCTGCCGGTGGGGCCGGTCACCAGCACCAGGCCCTGGTTCTTGTTGATCAGCGTGCGGCAGATCGGCGGCAATCCGAGCTGTTCGAAGGTGTGGATCTGGTACGGGATCTGGCGCAGGGCCATGGCCGTGACGCCGCGCTGCTGGAACACGTTGGCGCGGAAGCGGCTGATGCCCTGCACACCGAACGAGAAGTCGAGTTCGTGGTCGTTCTCGAACCGCTTCTTCTGTTCGTCGTTCAGGATGCTGTAGGCCAGGCGCCGCGTGTCGTCCCCGTTGAGGGTCGGGAACTGGGTGGAGACCATGTTCCCGTCGATGCGGTACTGGGGCGGCAGACCCGCGGTGATGTGAAGATCGCTGGCGCCTTTGGCCACCATCTCTTCGAGCAGTTCGCGCATGCCAAGCACTGTCGGTTCCTCCCGCCGGGGTGTCTGCGTCGCCGCTAGTCCGTGACCGCGGTCTCGCGCAGGATCTCCTCGATCGTGGTGACGCCCTTGCGCACCTTGATCAACCCGTCTTCGCGCAGGGTTAGCATCCCCTGCTTCACAGCCATACGGCGAAGCTCGGTCGTCGAAGCACGGTCCAGGATCAGTTCCCGCAGCTCCGAAGTGATCGGCATGATCTCGTACAGACCCTGCCGACCCGCATATCCCGTGCCGGAGCAATGGTCGCAACCGCGGCCGTGGAACACCGGGATATTCGGAGGAAGCCCGACGTCGGTCAGGGCTTCATTGGAAAGCCTGACTTCCTCCTTGCAGTTCTTGCAGATACGCCGGACCAGCCGCTGCGCTGCGATAAGCAACGTCGAGGAAGCCACCAGGAACGGCTCGATGCCCATGTCGATCATGCGGTTGATCGTGCTCGGGGCATCGTTCGTGTGCAGCGTGGAGAGCACCAGGTGACCCGTCAGGGCGGCCTTGGTGGCGATGCCGCCGGTCTCGAGGTCGCGGATCTCGCCGACCATGATGATGTTCGGATCCTGCCGCAGGAACGCCTTCAGCGCGGAGGCGAAGGTCAGCCCCACCTCGTCGCGCACCTGCACCTGATTGATGCCCTCGATGTTGTACTCGACGGGATCCTCGGCCGTCATGATGTTGGTCTCGGGCCGGTTCAGCTTGGACAGACACGAGTACAGCGTCGTGGTCTTGCCCGAGCCGGTGGGGCCCGTGACGAGCACCATGCCGAACGGCTGCACGATGGCCTTGTAGATGTCGTCGATCGCCTTGCGTTCCATGCCGAAATCGGCCAGGTCCAGGTTCAGGTTCCCCTTGTCGAGGATACGCATCACGACTTTTTCGCCGAAAATGCAGGGCAGCGTCGAGACGCGCAGATCGATCTTCTTGGTCAGGATCTTCAGCTTGATGCGGCCGTCCTGCGGGATGCGACGTTCAGCGATGTCCAGGTCGGCCATGATCTTCAGGCGCGAGATGATGGCGTTCCGCAGCTTGACCGGCGGCTCCATGACCTCCTGCAGCACGCCGTCGACGCGGTAGCGTACGCGCAGGTTGCGCTCGTAGGGCTCGATGTGGATGTCGCTGGCGCCCATCTTGACCGCTTCGGCCAGCAGCGTGTTCACCAGCTTGACGACCGGCGCGTTCTGGCCTTCCTGGGCCCCGATGTCGTCGTCGCCCATCTCCTCGACGAGCTCGATGTCGTCCTCGATGCCCTCCATGATCGAGGCCAGCGAATCGGTCGTCGAATAGTACTTGTCGATGGCCTTCTTGATGGCCATCTCGCCCGCCACGGCCGGCTGGACGTCCAGACCGGTGATGAACTTGATGTCGTCGATGGCGAAGATGTTGCTGGGATTGGCCATGGCCACGGTCAGCACGCGCCCGCGGCGCGCGATCGGCAGGACCTGGAACTTGCTGGCCACGTCGGCCGGGATCAGCTCGAGACAATCGTTGGCGATGTCCGCTTTCCCGAGGTCGACGACCGGCAGGTTGTAGTGCTTGCCGATGAACGTGACATAGGCGGATTCGTCGATCGCGCCGGCGCGCACGAGCGCCTGGCCGAGCGATCCGCCGTCCTTCTTCTGGATTTCCTTCGCCCGCGCCAGACCGGCCTCGTCGATCAGCTTCAATTCGAGCAGCTGAGTGGCGATCTTGTCCCTGGGCGGTGTGGAAGTGCCGATGTTCATGCCGCGTATCCCGCTTCCGCTGTCCTATTCCCGACGCCGCGGCCCGCACCGCTCCGCGGACGTGCAAGCCGCGGGCCCGGTTGCCGGGTCTGCTGGGCCGCTCCCTTGATCGGACGGGAAATGCCTGACTTTAATGCGGATTGTGCGCTGACGCGGCCGGCCGGGAGGGCGCCGAGAAGTCCACCAGAGGCGTCAGACGGGCCATGGCGGCCGGTCCGATGCCTTTGATCCCGAGCAGATCGGTCGGCTTGCGGAAGATCGTGCCCTGCCGCCGGGCTTCGTCGATGCGGGCGGCCAGAACCGGGCCCACCCCCGGCAAAAGCTGCAGGCTGTCCGGACGGCAGGTGTTGATGGCCAGCGGCGTGGTCAGGGTTGCCCGCGCAGACCGGCCCGCGGCCCGGGACGGGCGCCCGGTCGGGGCGGCGGCGCCTGCGGCGGCGGGGGAATTTTCCGGCACATCCGTGGCGCGGCCTGCCGGGGGCTCGCTGACTGTCATGGCGCCCGATCCGGACGGAACACCTTCGCCGGCGTCTCCTTCCGGCTGCTTGAGCACGGCGTCGAGCCACATTTCGCGGCGCCAGGCGCCGTCCGGCCCCACCAGCAACTGGTGGCGCACCTGCCGCCCCGCCAGCAGGGTTCCCAGCGCCAGGACGACGCCCAGCGCCTGGCGCCGGCCCAGAACGGAGGTTCGGCCCCGGGGCCGGCGCGCCGGTCGGACGGGCGCGACCGCGTGAGCGGCCGGCCCTGCCGCCGAAGCCCCCGCTAGTGGCGGAAGCCCCACTCCACCCGCATGTCCATCTCCTGGCCCGGGCTCCAGGCTCCGGAGGTCAGTTGCTGGCGTGCGCCCGTCAGGTTCCGCAGCCCCAGAATCAGGTGGGCCCCCACCAGCCGGAATCCCACCAGCAAATCGTGGTTCGTCCGCGCCGGCAGCAGATAGGTCCCGGTCACGTCCCACGGGTCGGTCGCTTCCGATCTTCGGGTCGACAGCAGGGACACCTGCAGGATGCCGTCCTCCTGGAAGAAATGGTTCTCCCAGTCCAGACGCAGGCGCTGCCACTGCTCCGGAGGCAGCGAGCCCGGTCGGCCGGCGGTGACGTCGAAACCCTGCCACGTGCCCTCCGCCGCCACCCGGACCCAGCCCAGGAAGCGCCCGGCGCGGGAGGCCCGCGTCGTCAGGCGCCACGCCTTCAGGTCCAGATCATTCGCCCAGCGCCCGAGGTTCGGATCGACGGTGTCGACGCGCCAGGCGATGCCGTCGGCCAGGCGACGCGCACCGGCGTTGACCGCAAGGTCCAGGCCCAGCGCCCGCGTCGAGATATCCAACTCCGCGCGAACGGTTTGCTCGCGTTCGAGGCCGGACTCGGGCAGCAGCACCCGTTGCCGTCCGTCGACGGTCGTCCGCAGGGGTGTCAACAGTTCGTCGCTGCGGGGCGCACGGCCGCCCCATTCCAGGGTCAGGCGCCAGCGGGGATCGGCAGGTCGCTGGCTGAACACCGCCGAGACGTCGGGCCCCACGCCCAGACCGCCGCCCGTCAGCGCCGCCAGTTGCGTCTGCGCATGGGCAGCGCCCAGGGAGCCCTCCCACCCCAGCGCCGTGCGCATTTCGACGCGGCGGCCCTCGATGGCACCGGTGTGCGCCGCCGCCCAGGCCAAAGCCGTCCCGGAGTCGCGAAGGCTCCACTCCTGGGCCGTCACGCTCAAAAGAGGCAGGCCCCCCGTCCGCGGAACGATGGCCATCAGCGACCCGTCCGCGCCGTGCATCGCGTTGCCGGTGCTGTCCGGAGCGGCCGCGGCGACGGCGACCGAAGCTCCCGCAGCACGACGGCGGATCTCGATCCGAGCGCCCTGACGTCCCGATTCCAGGAGACGCAGATCCGTCGGCGGGGTCACGTCGGCCCAGCGACCGCCCCACTGCACGTCGCGCTCGACGAACCAGACGGCCGGTCGCAGTTCCCAGTCGCCGGCCAGCCAGCGCATGCGAACGGCGGCCGAACGGTCCCAGGACTCGAGGCTGCCGGCGCCGAGAGCCGGCAGATCGTCACGCGTGCGCCGGCCCACGCCGATGTCGACGGACACTTCGCCGCCGTCGGCGAAGGTGCGCAGCAGGCGCGTGCGGCTCTGTCGGACCTTGCCGTGGCCGGTCAGCAGGTCGTCGCGGCGCTGCGCGAACGCGGCATCGTCCAGTTGCGTGTGGTTGTAGCCGTCGTTGTCCAGCGACTCCTCGAAGCTGAAACCGAGGCGCCATTCCGCGCGCGGCGAAAGGAAATCGACGCCGCGGTAGTAGCTCTCGTGGCGTCCCTTGATACCGCGGTACGACGAAGCGCCGGTCAGGGGCTCCTCGTCCCGCGAGGTGAGTTCGATCACGCCACCGGTGCCGCCCCAGCCGTCGGCGCCGAGCCCGCCGGTCGAGGCCACCACGCCTTCGAGGCCCACGAGCCAGGGGTCATCGGCCAGCGCGTGTCCGGTTCCCAGCGGCACACCGTCGCGCACGACCAGCGGCAGCGGCGAGGTTCCAGCCTCGCCGGTCAACCGCGCGGACGCCGCCACGCCGCCATCGACCGAAGTCAGCCACGGGGATGACTGCTCCACCCAGGACAGGAACGTCGGGTGGAACGGGGTCCACAGCGGCCGGCGCCAGCCCAATGGTCCGGCGGCCGGCGCGAGGGCCGGCGGCGCGGCCTTCGGCGAGACCACGGCGGTACCGGCGGTGTCGGCATCCGCCGGGGCCGTGGCCAGGCTGTCCGGCAGGATGGCCGGCATGGGCCCGGTCGGCGTCCGCGGCATCGTGTCGACGGCGGCGGACGCCGCGGGAGCGGGCTCGGGTGTCTGGGCGCGGACCGGGCAGGCCGTGAAACCCAGCACCGCCGCCAGGCCCAGCCCCACGCAGGCGACCATCGGCAGCGGGCCGGGCCGACCGGTCACGCGCGGACGGGCCAGCGGCGCCAGGCGGTCGGCCAGGACCGGCAGCAGCGTCGGAAAGATCACGAGATTGCTCCCGGCATGGACCAGGAAGAAAGGCAGGGCGCCCGCCAGCACGACACCGGTCGGCAGATCGAGCATACCCAGGATGGCGAGGTTCGTCAGGGCGTCGTGGATCACCGTGATCGCCAATCCCCCGGCGGCGGCGCGCACCGGGGCGTGAAGGGTACTGCGGGCGCGCGCAGGCTGACGCCGGCCGGCGGCCAGCCAACCGATGGGCCCGGCGCTGCCCAGCCCTGCCATCTGGGCCAGCAGCAGCAGCGG
>JFJP01041132.1_pt1 | contig 10180 bp, 8 predicted proteins | sample 431651 | NCBI WGS metagenome assembly JFJP01 (sample SAMN02602958, study PRJNA72255) | Microbial mat metagenome, whole genome shotgun sequencing project. | biome: fresh water; feature: sink hole; material: water; isolation source: purple microbial (photo- and chemosynthetic) mats found in... | reverse complement strand
ATTTGGTCTTCGCCAAAAACCTGAAACATTTTTTCGAATTCGGGGTTTTCGAGCTGTATCAGTTTAGGTCGCGAAATATTAAGTTTCTGAATTTTACGTGCAAATCGGCCTAAAATTCCTTCCCAATTATCGTTTAAAACAATAGTTTCGGTTTTAAAATTTTTGTTGAAATCGGCGATAAAGAAAACGCCTTTAAAAATAGTATGCCATTGTGTTTGTCGTCTGCCTTTACTGTCGGTACTTTCGGTTTTGTATTCCATGTGCAATTCCGAAAATTCTACCTGCGTTTTGCCCAAGGTTCCGGTTATATAATCTTCACCATTTGCACGGTCGATTCGGTTTAAGAAAATTTTGCTTTTCAAGAATTCGCCGGTCGAAATTCGGTTTGTGTAATCGTAATGCAGCGAAGGGTCTATGTGTTTTACCAGACGTTCGATAATTTGGTTTTTAAATTCGGTGCGATAATGTTTGTAATTTGTATAGTGCAGAACACTTACATAAATAAGTAAGCCAAACGGAATTAGCAATACTAAAAAATACAAGGGGTCTAATTCGGGCATAGTAAAAAGCGCTATGGCACCGCCAACCAAAGCCAACGAAGTGCCAATTATATACCATCGGATGTTCACGAGTTTTTTTCGTATATGTTCGAAATCGGTAAGCGACGGCAACAAATTATTGGTGTAAAATTGTGTAAAACCGGTATCTGAGCTCATGTTTCATATGTTAATTTGCGAATAAATCGAACTGACTATGCTTACAAAGATACAATTTAAGAATTAAAAAACGGTATTTCGAACCAAAAAAATGGTTCGAAATACCGTTACTATCGGTTGTAAACTGCAAAAGCAAGTACAATTACGAATTAAACAAGTTTTTTGCACTAATATTCTGACGTTCGGCTTCGGCAATTTCGAAAACACTTTTGCGTTTAAAGCCCATCATTTTTGCAATAAGATTGGTTGGGAAAGTTTCTACCGAATTATTATATTCGGTTACCATAGCATTAAAAGCTCTGCGAGCAGCCGAAATTTGTTCTTCAATTTCGTTCCACGAAGCTTGCAATTGCAAAAAGTTGGTATTTGCTTTCAGGTCGGGGTAGTTTTCAACGGCAACCATAATTCCGCTCACTTTTTTCGCCAATTGGTTTTCAATCATTACCTTATCTTCGGTTGAAATATTGCCTGAAGTTGCTTGCGCGCGCAAAGCCGTAATTTCGGTTAACACACCGGCTTCGTGCTTCATGTATTCTTTAACTGTAGCTATAAGGTTAGGCAGCAAGTCGTAACGTTTTTTGAGCATGGCATCAATAGCACCAAACGAGTTCTCTACTTCGTTTCGTTTTCGAACCAAGCCGTTGTATGCCAATATAATCCATAGCACAACCACTACTGCTGCACCAATCCATACATAATTCATGTTAAAAGAAGTTTCCATGGGGTTAAGTTTTAGTTAAATATTTTGCCAATCGTATCGGGTGTAAAATTACCTTCCGATATAATAAAGAAACCTAAAATATTTTCTTCATTTTCGTTCTGTTCAAAAAGAACTACTACATGGTAGTTTTTATTGTTGTAGCTTATATTATACGCTTCAAATTCTTCTGCTTTATCGGCGGGCGTAACTGTGCTATTTACAAACAATTGCGAAATAAGTTCTTGCTGTTTGCCCACCGGAATATTCGATTCAACCAACATTATTTGCAGCATAGTATCGTCAATCATATCGCGGCCGTTTTCAACGCTAAGCTTGGCCGGAATGCTGTAAAGTTCCGGAAACTGATTTTCCGGGTTGCTTGTTTCGGTATCGGTTACCAAGGTATCGGTATTATTATCGGCCTCCTTATCCGACGATTTGCAGGCGGTTCCAAGCACTGCAATAAATAAAACGATGCCTAAAAAAAATCCTGAAAACACTACATTATTTTTCATTTTTTATCAATTTTTCGAATTAAAATTGGTTGTAAATTTAGCAATAAGCCTCAAACTTACAAATAGTAAATTGCTTGAATTTTAATCTTTTTTTTAATACCATTTATCAGGAATTTGTTCAACTTTGTAAGCATTAATGTATTCGAAAATTTGCTCCTCGCTTGTACAAACTTCGTAAACATTGGTAGTAAAAGTTTTTGCAAAATGTTGTTTGTAGGTTTCATCGAACTGCGTCAAGAGATTATTATAAAAACCCAGCGTATTTAAAATAATAATTGGTTTTTTATGGTAGCCCAATTGTTTTAATGTAATTACTTCGAGCAGCTCTTCGTAAGTTCCAAAGCCACCGGGCAAGGTTACAAAAGCATCGGCAAGGTCTTCAATCATTTTTTTTCGTTCGTGCATGCCGGGCGTAATTATTTGCTTATCTACCTTATTACAAGCCAACCCGCGGTCGGCAAGCAGTTGCGGTATTACTCCGGTACAATGTGCTCCGGCTTGTCGGGCTGCACCCGAAACGGTTTTCATAAGCCCTAAATCGGAGCCGCCGTATACCAGCGAGTGGCCGTATTTACCTAGTAAGGTACCCACATTTTTTGCTGTTTCGTAGTATTCCGGTGCCAGTATTTCCGACGATGAACAGAATATTGCAATTGTTTTCATTCGTTTTTTTTGCAAAAGTATAGTTTATTTATATAGTTTACGAAAGAGAGAGGAAAAACTTCCGTGTTAAATTTGGGCATTATTAATTTAGTTTGTTTATAATTGTTCAATTCTGCGAAACCTTTTTTAACTGCTTTCGTAAAGGTTGCTAGCATTGGTATTTTATTTTGCAATATTATTCAATTGCAAACCAAAAACGATTTATCGGCCAACTAATTGAAATTTATTAATTTAGATTTCAGCATTTTTGCGCAGAATACCCAAAATACAATTGTTCAATAAAAAGCAAAAAAGTACTTAATACAAAGATTACATGAAAAGTTTGTTTACAGATATGGAAATCATCCTCGACAACGAAATATTTTTTATTGGTATTTCGGAAGAAAGAAATCGAATTTACATTCAGGCTGCCGGTTTTTTATCGAATGCGGATAAAATGTTGGAATTTTTACGAATGCAAACCATTGCTGCGTATAAACTAAAACCGGGTTTTACCGGAATTGCCAATATGAAACATTTCGAAACCCTACTGCAACAATTGGTAAATTATGAATTAGATGCACATTTCAATTTAATAAGTTCAGGTTTAAAGCTGATAATTATACTATTACCCGATAATCCGGTTTCCTTACTTCAACTTAAATCGGTAATTAATAGTACGGGTATTACTTACGAATTTTGCAAAACAATTGAAGAAGCCGAGGCTTATTTAAATAAGTCGAATTAAGGGTTGTATTATTCATTTTTTACATCTGCTGAAATTTCAATTTGCCGGCGCTTATTCAATTAATTTACGCTGAATTATAGGCATAAGGCGTTGTAAAACAACAAAAGTTAGTGCTAAAAGAATTATTGTTCCAATAAATTTATTTGTCCACAAATTATTATTATTAACTTCTACTATTTTATTAGCAAAATTTGAAAAAAAAGATTAAATTTGGTGAAAATCTGAATTTGAAATTTCAAATTTGTTAGGTTGGAAAGTATGAATATAAATTTATGGCTATAGGTTTACAACAAATATTTTCGATAAATAAAGACGACGAAAACAAGGTGTTGTGGTTGTTGCTTCAATCGCTGGCGCTGGGCTTGTTTTACGGCGCCTTCGATATTTCGGCACATACCGATTTTTTGAATATGTTTGGCGAAAAGGAAGTGCCCGGTGCATACGTTATTTCCGGATTGATAGGTATAGTAATTACGGCTGTTTACGGTCGTTTTCAGGCTAAAATCAAATTTAGCACCCTTAGCATTTATTCGCTTTATATTTCGGCAATTATAGTACTGCTTTTATGGTTATCGTACACTTTTATTTCATCTCAATTTGCCGTATACACTTCATTTTTATTGTTGGGGCCGCTAAACATAGTAGCTGCAGTAAATTTTTGGGGTACCGCCTCGCGTGTTTTTTCCATTCGCGAAGCAAAAAAACTTTTCGGACTTATAGCCGCCGGACAAGTTTTTGGAGTTATTCTAATAAGTTTCGGCATACCGCTTATTTATACCATTCTTCCCAATTTTCTATCGTTCAATTTGTTGCTGATAAGTATTGCAGGTTTAATTTTTGCTGCGGTTTGCCAAGTGGTACTTTCGTCGAAATACCGTACCGAATTGCGTTCCTATGTTTCGGATAAAAAAAGTGGAACCAAGGAAAAATCGATACTAAACCAATACGTTAAAAACCGCTACGTATTGCTAATGATATCGTTTGTGGTGTTGTCGATGATTATTGCATTTTTTGTGCAATACGCATTTTTGCGCATTATTAAAATACAGTATACCGAATCGAATTTAGCGCAATTTTTGGGCGTTTTTACCGGTACGCTCATGATTTTTGGTTTTTTGGTAAAAACCTTTCTGTACGATAAACTGATGAAAAACTACGGGTTGGATTTCACCTTACGTATGTTGCCTATTATACTCATCGTTATCACCTCGTTATCGTTGCTTAGTGGCACTATGCTTGGTTATACTCCAAATTTGCCAAATGCATTTCTTATTTTCTTTTTGCTTATTTCGCTCAATAGGCTAATGTCGTTGTCGCTGCGCGATGCAATTGAAATACCGTCGTTTAAATTACTATATCAGTCGTTGCCCGAAAAAGTACGCTACCAAGTGCAAGTTTTTATTGATGGTACTATAAACGAAACTGCCGCACTCGTTGCCGGTTTATTGTTGTTGGTTATTACCAAATTAGAAGTTAATCCGTTGGTTTTTAATATCATATTACTGCTTATTATTGTACTTTGGTTGGTTGTAACCATTGTGCTGATTATTGAATATAAAAAATCGTTATTAAATGCCGAAACCGATTTTACAACTGCCGAAACTGCTCAAGAAGCACATTGGGTAGCGCAAATTTTTGCAGCACCGGCGCCGCTTTCGGAAAAAACCTTTTTGCTTACCCAATTTGAAAGGAACAATTTTGAACATTATAAAAATTCACTGAACACCTTGCTGCAAAGCGCTAATTATTATGAAGTTGAGTTGGCATTAAAAAAAATAAAACAACATTTAATTGTCGAATACATTGAAAATGAATCAATCAGTCAATCGGAAATTATTAAAACCTCCTCCGATTTGCAAGCCATGGCCAATGTACTTAATGAACTTGTGGCAGGGTATCAAACAAACGAATCGATTGAAAAGGCAATTAAATCGAATAAACTAAGCGACCGCATTGAAGCGGCAGCCATTTTGGCTTTTGCATTTGGCGATATTTCACGCAAAGGCCTGCAAATACTTATTCGCGATTATAATGCACAAGTAGTTTATCAAGCTATTGTTTCGGCAGGCATACAGAAACTCCCCGACTTGCAAATTACCCTTTTCGAAATGCTTAACCGACCAAATTTTGCCCATTTGGCTTTCGATTCGCTTAAAAACTTACCCGATTTGGACAGGTTTGAGCACAGTTACAAAGTACTAACTGTAGAGCCTGCATTAAAACCTATATTTATAAGGCTTTATGCCTATTCGAAACCCGAAATTGTGCGGTTGCCGGTGCTCGAAAAATTGCAGCGAGAAACATTCGATTTATTGCCCGATATAGTTGCTACCTTAAAAAACATTGGTTTTAAGGCCACCGAAAACGAACAAGTACTTTTTATTGATAAAATTAAAGAACTAATTGGTGTTATTGCTTGGAATTTCAATATAGAATATCATTTGCAACAACTCGGCAACGAGAAAATTGCTGAACAAGCTGTACATGCCGAAACAGAAGAAAATATAAATTTGCTTTTTGAATTGCTCAAATTAGCCTATTCGGAAGAAATAATAAGCAAAGCGCAAAACTACTTTTTACAAGGAAGTATTGGCAGTATTGGTTATGCACTCGAATTACTCGATTTGTTTTTAAGTCCGGAAATGAAAAATTACATCTTTCCGGTGGTCGACAATTTGTTGCTTGCACAAAGAGTAGCGCAACTTTCGGAATTTTTTGCACTGCCTACCTATGCAGAACAGGATGTTTATTATGCCGTTTTTAACCGAAGCCCTTTGTTTATTAAGAACAGCACAAAAGCAGCCCTTATTTTTGCTATGGCTAACCGAAAACAATTTCTTATAAACGACCGGCTAATTGCCTTGCTATTTAATCCAAACCCGCTAATTCATCAGGTTGCAGCCATAATTATACGCAATACTTCGATTAACTCGTTTTACGATTTGTGCAAAAGATTACCGACCAATATTTTACGCGGTGCAAGAGCGGCTGCTATTCTGCCCGATACCGGGTCGATGCACTTGATGTATAACCAATTTGTTTTTTTACGAAGTTTATCCTGTTTCGAAAAAACAACCGAAAAATTTCTGTTGGAAATAGTTTCGGATATACTTGTTATCGATTTAATAATGAACGCTCACCATGCTGAGAAATTTAAATCGCCGGTATTGATAATAGGCACCGGCAGTAGCTTTACGATTGAATCGGACGAAATTTTTACTGCCGAGGAAAAAGTATTTTACAAGGTAATAGAGTCTAAAAAAATATTTTTAACAACAAAGTATGTTAATTCATCAATTTTTTTTATTAATATTGAAAGATTAAGCAAATTATTGTTTAAATTTCCGGAATTCTCTAACCGGATTTCAGCCTTGATATTTAATTCAAAAACACTATAATTTAAAGTGCTATGCAAAAGAAAACTACTACCATTTTTAAGCAACTTATTGCAAATATTATAATTCCGGTGGTTATTGCACTTATTATTTTGGCATTTGTAAACTATACGCAAACAAAACAATTATTGAATACAGCCAACGAAAAACAGAATTTGAGTTTAAGCGACGAAATTGTGAATATTCTGGCATTTCAAGACGAAAGTTTACGGGTAATTGAAGAAAGCTTAAACCGACGCTTGGAAGCTTTTTCGGATAAGTTGGTATTTGATTATTTTAAAACAACCGCGCAAATTAAAACTGCCGATTTACACGAAATAAGAAACACCTTGGGAATGTCGGAAACCAACGAAGACATTTATATTATTGAAGTTAGCACCGGAATAATTGTAAATACAACTTTCGAAAAAGATGCCGGGTTGAATGTGTATTCTTTCGGCCCGAAATTTAAGGAATTTATTCAAAAAGTAGCGCTCTCCGATTCAATAGTCAGCGAACGGATTTCGATAGAAACTTCAACAAAACGATTAAAAAAATACATTTACCAAGCAAGCGCCGACAATGCGTATGTTATTCAAACCGCTTCGTATTCCGAAGATGCCGATAGAATTGTGAATTTTGTAAAAGGTCGTTTGAGCAGTCTTTCAAAAAAAGACGAAAGTATTTCGAATGTCGATTTGTTTATTCAGGCCGATGTGCCTTTTTCGTTGGCTACCGGACAAACCGCCGACAACGATTCGATAATTGCAAATTCGGTAAAAAAAGTGCTCGAAACGCGCGCAAATTTCGTGTTGCCTAATCCGGAAAACGACGCACAAACCTATAATTTTATTTTTATTCAGCGCGAAAATTCGTTGCTTTATCCATACGCGGTAGTAGTTATTCTTTCCGATGCTTCTATACGAAACAGAACCTTGAATAATACCTTGTTTAAGCACCTTGGGCTTTTTGGGTTAACCATTTTAATTGTGGTTATTTTAATATATCGAAAAACAGGCGTAATTACCAATCCGCTTAAAAAATTGGTTGATAATGTTTTGCGAATTTCGGGCGGTAATTTTAACGAAAGAGCGTTGGTAATTGGCAATAACGAAATTGCCGAACTTTCGATTCAGTTTAATAAAATGATTGCAACCATTGAAGACTACTATAACGACCTTGAAAACAAAGTTCGCGAGCGAACCGCTGAAATTAACAACCAAAAGGAAGAAATTGAAGCACAACGCGATTCTATTGAAGAACAACGCGATAACTTAGCCGATAAAAATAGAAGCTTGCAAATTGCTTACGAAGAAATAGACCGGCAAAACCGAAATATTACCGACAGTATACATTATGCAAGCCGAATACAAAATGCTATTTTACCAACCAATGCCTACATTAAAAAGCATTTGCCGGAATCGTTTGTGCTTTTCCGACCTAAAGACATTGTTTCGGGCGACTTTTATTGGATGATTGAAAAAAACAACAAAGTAATGATTGCGGCAGTTGACTGCACCGGACACGGCGTACCGGGCGCATTCATGTCTATAGTGGGTAACAACGAATTAAATAATGCAGTAAATATTCATGGGGCACAAAACTCGAACATAATACTCGATTTTTTGAACCAAGGAGTTACAAATTTATTGGGGCAAAGTAAGAGTTCGAAAATTGCCGTACGCGATGGCATGGATTTGGCTTTATGTGTTATTGATAAAGCTACGCATACGTTGGAATTTACCGGCGCTTTTAATCCGCTTTTTCAAATTACGGGTAGCGAATTAATTGTGCACAGTCCGGATAAAAACGCCATCGGTAATTTTATTGAAGATGTAATTGAACCTTTTACCGTTACAAAAATAAACTATACACCGGGCGATAAATTTTACTTGTTTTCCGATGGGTATGTAGACCAATTTGGCGGCCCGAAAGACCGTAAATTTATGACAAAAAATTTTAAAGAACTGCTCCTTACCATTCATGAAAAAGAAATGGAAGCGCAAAGAGATATTTTGAATCAATCGTTGGATGACTGGAAAGGTCATTGGAACCAAATTGATGATGTGTTGGTTATAGGTTTTAAATTATAAAAATGGCAAGTATATCATACGATATTTTTATCAGCTTTTATTCGGCCAATTCGGTATTGCGCTCGGAAGCCATTGCTTTTAGTCGGTTTATCGAAATTCTGATTTCCGGAATGGTTAACCGAAAGGTAAGTATTTTGCTGTCATCCGATTTTACCGACAATCCGGTTTTCAGAAACAAAGAGAAAGCCAATATTTTTTATGCAGTTAAAGCATTTATTGTGCTTAGCACCGATGAATATTATACACACGACGAAAGCATTTTAGAATACAAACTTATTTCAGAATCGGTTATACGACGAAAAAGCACAAAACCCTGCATATTTATGTTGGGCACCTCGGTTGGTGCCGAGAAAAACGAATTCTCGCTTTCGCCCGTGTACAGATTGGCATTTTCGACAGTTGCTAAACTTGACAAAAACGAACATTATTGGAATACGCTAACCAACCTGGCTTATGAACTAAAACAAGTGCTGGACCCCGACCTTGAATTGGATGAAAATGGGCAGAAAAACATTTTTATGGCAGAGCCCGATGCCGACCAAGTACACGTACATGCACTTATAAAACGCGAATTGTTGCTAAACGGTTATAATATTTTGCCTATTTTTCCGCTGTCGGCAAACGAGCACGAATTTATTGAACAGTCGACCGCATTGCTAAAAAAATCGATGTTTTCGATTCATATTTTTGGAAAAGAAGTGCCGGATTACAACGAAAATGCTTCAAACAGATCCGAAATACAAAACCTGTTAACCGTAGGCATTGCTATGGAAAACCATAATTTTAAACGAATAATTTGGGTTGACCCATTTCTGGTTTTCGACCTTAGCGAACAAGAAAACCGAATTAGGCGTATTTTGCAAAGTCGCCGTTTTTCAACCAATGCCGATGTGTTGCAAGTTCCGGTAGAAGAATTTAAAAATATATTATTATCGAATTTGAGAACCTTTTTCTTTAAAGAAAGGAAAAAAGACGATTATTCGCTTTCGGATAAAACCGTTTATTTACTTAGCGATTCGGAAAGTGTGCAAAATAAAAATTTTATTGTAGCGCAACTTCAACAAAGAAATATTGAATTTATTGAAATTAATAATGTAATTAAAGAACACGATGCCATACAGTTGCACCGAATAATTTTAAATAAAGCAAGCAATATTATTCTTGCTGCCAATAATTTAAAATCGAAATGGACGCTGGGTATGCTCTCGGATATAACCAAAGCCTCGGGTTATGGCAGAATAAATAAGTACAACTTATTGCTTGGTGTTTTTTCGAATACCGAACAAGCCATACTTCCGGTTGGTTTGCCCAAAGAATTCAGAATTGTAAACGATTCGGAAAAAGAATTGATAACTAATGTATTAGATATAGTTTTCAGCTAAAAAATGAGCA
>JFJP01002453.1_pt1 | contig 10180 bp, 10 predicted proteins | sample 431651 | NCBI WGS metagenome assembly JFJP01 (sample SAMN02602958, study PRJNA72255) | Microbial mat metagenome, whole genome shotgun sequencing project. | biome: fresh water; feature: sink hole; material: water; isolation source: purple microbial (photo- and chemosynthetic) mats found in... | reverse complement strand
TCCTCCCGATTGATCAGCAGGGTGGCTTGAGTCGGCGTCAGCGAATTGCGCCCGCCGGGACGGCGCAGCGTGGTAAAAAGCAACATGCCGCCACTGATGACGGCAAGGGCGACGAGATACATATTTTGCTGAATGAATTCCAAGCGACGCTCCAGAACTGCAAATAATCAATAAAAATACATGCGGATTGCGCGGAGCAATTGAAATACTCCGATCATCGCATGCGGATAAGACAAGCCAACGCTAGCCGCCGCAGAAAACCTCGCGCATCATGCCGATCAATTGCAGGGTACGGGCATCGCCAACGCGATAGTAGACCCGGTTGGCGTCCTTGCGCGTCAGCAGCACGCCCTTATCGCGCAGGATGGCCAGATGCTGGGAGATGTTGCTCTGCGACGTACCGACCGCGTCGACAATTTCCTGCACACAGGATTCCTGATCGCCGACCACGCACAGTATTTTGAGACGCAAGGGATGTGATATCGACTTGAGCGCACGCGCCGCCATTTCGATATGTTCCTGCTTGTCGATAAGACTGGCCTGTATTGCCACGATGGATAAGTCTCGTTAAGTACGGGGAATCATTATAGAATAATTCGCAGATCCGAGGGGCCTCCCCAAGGCAATCCCCCAGGCAGTCGCATGAACCTCCTCAGTCAGGCCAACTCGCAAGTACCCTCAAAAGAAAGCCCATGGCCGTCTGCAGGGCTTTTCCCGTCCACGATGCTCGGCGTCCTTCTTTGCACTTGCGTCCTGGCGCTCACTCCGGCTCTGGCCGGGGAAAAGCGCAGCGCTTCACCCGCCAGCAGCGAAGTGGCCGTGAAAAAAGGCGATCTGAAGGATCTGCGCGGGCAGATCGACGCGCTGCGCAAGGAAATGGCGGCTACCGCAGACAAGCGTGCCAGCGCTGCCGACCAGTTGAAAGGTGTCGAGCAGGAAATCTCGCTTACCCAGCGCAATCTGCATAACCTGAGCACGCAGCGCAGCAAACTGGAGGGAACGCTGAAGGATATTGGCCTCCAGTCAAGAGAACTGGAACACCGGCTGAACAGCCAGCAGGCGCAACTCGAGAAACTGGTCTATCGCCACTACCTGCTGGGCAATCCCGATTCGCTGCGGCTGTTGCTCAATGGCGACGATCCGAACCAGATGACGCGCGACCTGCACTACCTGGCCGCCATTGGCCGGGCACGCAGCCAACTCGTGCGCGAAATCGAAAACACGCTACAACGCAAACAGGCGCTGGCCGCGGTGACGCGCGAACGCGCCGGAGAATTATCGGCCATCGAAAGCAAACAAAAGGAACAACACGGAAAACTTGTTGCCCAACGCGAGCAACGCAAAGGGGTTCTGGAAAAGATTTCGGCGAAAATTTCCGAGCAACGGCGCGAAATCGGCAATCTGCAGCGCGACGAGAAGCGGCTTTCGCAACTGATAGCACGACTGGCGAAAATCATCGCCGCGCGGCCGGCACCACGCAAGGAAGCACGAGCGGCTACGGAACAGCGGCCACCAGGCAAGGCCGCCGCACCGGAGATCAGCAACGAGAGTACGCCGGAAGCCATGCCAGCCGGCAATATTGCTCAGTTGAAGGGCGCTCTGCGCCTGCCAGTACGCGGCGTGCTCACCAACCGTTTTGGCGCTGCGCGGCAGGAAGGCAGCACCTGGAAAGGACTGTTCATCCGTGCGGGCGTAGGCAGCGACGTCAAAGCCATTGCCGCTGGCCGGGTGGTTTTTGCCGACTGGATGCGCGGTTTCGGCAACCTGATGATTGTGGACCACGGCAGCAGTTATCTGTCGATCTACGGTAATAATGATGCCTTGCTCAAACAGGTCGGAGACAGCGTACGGGGAGGCGATTCGATCGCCTCGGTGGGGAACAGCGGTGGCAATCCGGAATCCGGTTTATACTTTGAACTGCGGCATCAGGGGCAAGCCCTCGACCCGTTGAAGTGGGTCAATCTGAAGTGATATCGTCTTGGAGCGAAATTGATGGGTAAGTTGAAACAGGCCGGGCTGATATGCGCCGGATTGCTGGGCGGCGTTCTGATCAGCCTGCAGTTTTCGGCCATGGCCGAAAAGGAGGTGCGCGCCAGTCTCCCCATCGAGGAACTGCGGACTTTTGCCGAGGTGTTCAACGCCATCAAGCAGGGCTACGTCGAGCCGATCGACGACAAGAAACTGATCACCCATGCCATCAGCGGCATGCTGTCCAATCTGGATCCGCATTCGGCCTATCTCGACGCCGATGCTTACAAGGATCTACAGGTCGGTACCCAGGGCGAATTCGGCGGACTCGGCATCGAGGTCGGCATGGAAGACGGTCTGGTCAAGGTCGTCTCGCCGATCGAGGACACTCCCGCCGATCGCGGCGGGATCAAATCCGGCGACCTGATTTTCAAGCTCGACGATACCCTGGTCAAAGGCCTGTCGCTCTCCGATGCAGTCAAGCGCATGCGCGGCAAGCCGAAGACCCAGATCCGGCTGTCCATCATCCGCAAGGACGAAGCCAAGCCCATCGAAATCACGCTGACCCGCGAAGTGATCAAGGTTCAGAGCGTCAAATCCAAGCTCGTCGAAGAAGGTTACGGCTATCTGCGCGTGACCTCGTTCCAGGAAAGTACGGCGGCTTCGGTGGTCAAACACCTCAACGATCTCTACAAGCCGGGGGCACTCAAGGGGCTGGTTCTCGACCTGCGCAACGATCCGGGCGGACTGCTGAATACGGCCATTGGCGTATCGGCGGCGTTCCTGCCGCCAAAGACACTGGTCACCTCGACCGATGGGCGTACGCCGGACGCCAAGCGCCAGTACTACGCATCACCCGAGGATTACCTGCGCGGCACGCGCGAGGATTACATCAAGAACCTGCCGGCTGAAGCGCTCAAGGTGCCGATGGTCGTCCTGATTAACGGCGGCTCGGCTTCGGCCTCGGAAATCGTCGCCGGTGCCCTGCAGGATCACAAGCGCGCGGTCATCCTGGGTACCACCAGTTTTGGCAAGGGCTCGGTACAGACTGTACTGCCGCTGCCCGGCAGCGCGGCCATCAAGCTGACCACGGCGCGCTATTTCACGCCGTCCGGCCGCTCCATCCAGGCCAAGGGAATCGTTCCCGACATCGTCGTCGAGGAAACCGCCAACGGCAGTCCTTCGCTGCGCCTGCGCGAAGCCGATCTTGAACATCATCTGCAAAACAGCAAGGACGACGCAGCACCGGCCAAGCCGCAAAGCAAGGCACCGGCGGTGGTCAAGCCGAGACCCGCTACGCCCAAGGATGAGGGCGAGGAGGCGGCGGAACCGCCAAGCCGCGAACTGGCCTCGAAGAAGGATTATCAGCTTGGACAGGCCCTCAACCTGCTCAAGGGTTTGCAATTCATGCAGAACAGGCCTTGAAGCCTTTCGTGTGATACATGAAACGACCGTCCGCAACGGCTCACAAACCGGCACCGATCCGCAAGGAACGGAATATCCCGTTTGCCAAGTTTCCCCCCGGACAGGTGCCCGAGGCTGCCGATGTCCTGCACAAGCTTGAGCATGTGGACGTCGAGCCGCAGGTCGAGCGCCGGATTGTCGGAGTCGCTTACGATTTGTACGAGCATTCGCTGCAGGAACTGGAAACGACGCTCGAAGACCGGGGATTCCACCTTGACAGCACCCTGATGAGCAAGCTGATGCGCGCGCTGATCTACTATGTCGAGGAAACCCAGTTGCACAACCTCGACGCGCCCGATCGCCCGCTCAAGAAATCGCAAAACGAGGCCTATACCCACGCCTGGGAACGCCACCCGCACGGCGACCACGACGACACTCCGCCGGAATGGCGCGAATACAAGTAATGTCGTTGGCATGACCGACGAACAGTTGCTGCGCTACAGCCGGCACATCCTGCTTGACGAAATCGGCATCGAAGGCCAGGCCAGGATTAGCGGTGCGCATGTGCTGATCATCGGCGCTGGCGGTCTGGGTTCTCCTGCCGCACTCTATCTCGCTTCTGCCGGCGTTTGCCGCATCACGCTGGCCGACGGCGACACGGTCGACCTGACCAATCTGCAACGCCAGATCCTGCACACGCAGGAGCGTATCGGCCAGTTGAAGGTCGTCTCCGGTCAAATGGCGCTATCCCAGATCAATCCGCACGTGTTTGTCGAAGCGATTGGCCAGCGCCTCGCCGGTCAGCAACTGGACGCCCTGGTTGCCGATGCCGATGTCGTGCTCGACTGTTGCGACAATTTCGCTACCCGCTACGCCGTCAACCGTGCCTGCTTCAACCATCGAACCCCGCTGGTGTCAGGTGCCGCCATCCGCTTCAGCGGCCAGCTCTCGGTTTTCGATACGCGGCGCGAGAACTCACCCTGTTACCACTGCCTGTTTCCGGAAGACGAGGCGGTCGAAGAAACCCGCTGCGCCGTGATGGGCATCTTCGCCCCGCTCACCGGCATCATCGGTGCCATGCAGGCGGCTGAAGCGCTGAAGGTACTGAGTGGCGCAGGCCAGCCCGCCATCGGCCAACTGCTGCTGCTCGATGCATTGACGCTGGAATGGCGCAGCGTGAAATTCGGCAAAGATCCGAAATGCGCGGTTTGCGGTGCCAGGGGGTGTTGACCTACATTTCGCCCATGAAATGTAGGTCAACACCCCCTAGCTGAAGCGCGCCAGGATGCGCAGATCGTCGCCGACCATGCGCACCTCGCGTATAGCCAGCCGGCGGTTATCATCCAGCGACGCCAGTGCCGGCAGATCAAACATCCCGCGCGCCGCGTCGCCAACCAGGCAGGGCGCAAGATAGAGCAGCACTTCGTCGACCAGTCCGCCGGCAAGCAGTGCACCATTGAGTCTGAAGCCGCCCTCGACGTGCACTTCGTTGATGCCGCGGCGTCCGAGTTCCTGCAGCAGCGCCGGCAAATCCACTTTACCGTCGGCATTCGGCAGGAACACGATTTCTGCGCCGCGTTCGCGCAATGCGGCCGCTTTTTGGACGTCTTTGCTGGCGGTCGCCAGCAACAGTCCGTCGCCACTCAGCACCCTGGCCTCAGGAGACAGTTCGAGGCGGCTATCGACCACCACTTTCAACGGCTGCCTTGACGTTTCCACCCCGCGCACGGTGAGTTGCGGATCATCATCGCGCACCGTGCCGATACCGCTCAGAATGGCGCAGGCACGAGCGCGCCAGCGATGCCCGTCGTGCCTTGCCGCAGCCCCTGTTATCCACTGGCTGACCCCGTTCTGCAGGGCGGTTTTCCCGTCCAGGCTGGCCGCCAGTTTCAGGCGTAACCAGGGACGAGAGCGCGTCATGCGTGAGACAAAACCGATATTGAGTTCGCGCGCCTCGGTTTCGAGCAGCCCGCATTCGGCGGAAATACAGGCAGCGGCCAGCGTCGACAAGCCTCGCCCGGCGACCTGCGGATTGGGATCGCGCATGGCCGCGACCACCCGGGTCACACCCGCAGCGATCAGCGCTTCGGCGCAAGGCGGCGTACGTCCATGATGGCTGCAGGGTTCGAGGGTGACGTAAACGGTGGCGCCGCGAGCCTCATTGCCAGCCGCCTGCAGGGCATGGATTTCAGCGTGCGCTGCGCCGGCCTGGCGGTGCCAGCCTTCGCCGACCGGCCGGCCATCCTTGACGATGACACAACCGACACGCGGATTGGGCGTGGTCGAGAACAGGCCCAGTTCGGCGAGACGCAGTGCCCGCGCCATGAAATCGTGATCGGCGGCGCTGAACATCGGGGAAACTACTTGCTGCGCCGTTGAACCGGACGCGACACTTCACGCACCAGATCGGAGAATTCGTCGACGTCTTCGAAGTTCCGATAGACGGAAGCAAAGCGGACATAGGCCACCTTGTCGAGTTTCTTCAACTCGCGCATGACCATCTCGCCGACTTTTTCCGAGGGAATTTCACGTTCGCCAAGGGTCAGCAGTTTTTCTTCGATGCGCGCGATGGCGGCATCAACCGCCTCGACCGTCACGGGCCGTTTGCGCAGGGACAACCACAGGCTGGCGGAAAGCTTTTCGCGGTCAAAATCAACGCGTGAGCCGTTTTTCTTGACCACCTGCGGCAGGCGGATCTCCGCCCGTTCGTAAGTGGAAAAGCGTTTGTCGCAGGTCAGACAACGCCGACGCCGACGAACGATGTCACCATCGTCGTTGATCCGCGTATCTGCAACCGTGGTATCGACTGCACCGCAGAACGGACATTTCATGGGTTGAACCCCATGAGGAGTAAAAGCAATGACTCCTCGCAGGCTTGCGCCGACGGCAGGAAAAGGACAGGTGACAAATCGGTGGGGGTCACTCCTCACTCCTCACTCTTCTCTCCTCACTGCGTGTATGGCGCCTAGGCGCCGTACACGGGAAACTTCTTGCACAGCACGGACACCTCGCTGCGCACGCGCGCCAGCACGGCCTCGTCATTCGGCGCATCAAGTACGTCGGCGATGAGGTGGGCGACTTCTTCGGCCTCGATCTCGGTAAAGCCACGCGTCGTCATCGCCGGCGAGCCGATACGGATGCCGGACGTAATCATCGGTTTTTGCGGATCGTTCGGAATGCCATTTTTGTTAACCGTGATGTGCGCCTTGCCGAGCGCCGCCTCGGCTTCCTTGCCGGTAATGTTCTTGGCGCGCAGGTCGATCAGGAAAACGTGCGATTCGGTACGCCCGGAGACGACGCGCAGGCCACGCTCTTCGGACAGCACGCGCGACAGCACGCGGGCGTTGGCCACCACCTGTTCCTGATAAGTCACGAACTCGGGCGTAGCCGCTTCCTTGAATGCCACGGCCTTGGCGGCGATCACGTGCATCAGCGGCCCGCCCTGCAAACCGGGGAAGATCGCCGAATTGATGGCCTTTTCGTGTTCCGCCTTCATCAGGATGATGCCACCGCGCGGACCACGCAGCGTCTTGTGCGTGGTCGAGGTCACGACATCGGCAAACGGCACCGGATTCGGATAGCAACCGGCGGCAATCAGGCCGGCGTAGTGTGCCATATCGACCCAGAAGATGGCGCCGACCGCCTTGGCCACCTTGGCAAAGCGTTCGAAATCGATGCGCAGCGAATAAGCGGAAGCGCCGGCGATGATGATCTTCGGCTTGTGTTCGCGCGCCAGCGCTTCCATCCTGCCGTAGTCGATCTCTTCCTTGGCATCAAGGCCGTAGGAAACCACGTTGAACCACTTGCCGGACATGTTGAGTGCCATGCCGTGCGTGAGGTGCCCGCCTTCGGACAGGCTCATGCCCATGATCGTATCGCCCGGCTTGGCGAAGGCCATCAGCACGGCCTGGTTGGCCTGCGATCCGGAGTTGGGCTGCACGTTGGCGCAATCGGCACCGAACAGCTTTTTCAATCGGTCGATGGCGATCTGCTCGGCCACATCGACGTATTCGCAGCCGCCGTAGTAGCGCTTGCCCGGATAGCCTTCAGCGTATTTGTTGGTCAGTTGCGAGCCTTGGGCTTCCATGACCGCCTTGCTGACATAGTTTTCGGAAGCAATCAGCTCAATGTGCTCTTCCTGACGGTGATTTTCGTTTTCAATCGCTTGCCAGAGCTCGGAGTCAACTGTTGCCAGGGTATCTTTTGCGGAAAACATAGTAAGCCTCTCAAGCCATTGAAAAGTTATAAATTGTACCACGCACGCCCGGCCCGGAAACGGATTGCTCCCGGCAAGATGCGCCGAAAACATGCTTTTGGATCCACCTTCTATGCGATAATTACCGCCCAATTTTAATGATTCGGGCTGCACCGGGCGATCCTTGGGAAATCCTTGTTTGACCAAGCGACCGCCCGAAGCGCATCGGCATGCAATTTTTATTCGTCTAGACAGGTATTGGCCTTTTCCCAAGGATTTTCCCGTGAACGCCCTGCTCAAGTTATCACGCCAGATCGATGTCCTGACCGAACGTATCGGCAAGGCTGCCCGCTGGCTGGTCCTGGTCGTCGTGCTGATCAGTGCCGCCAATGCGGCAATGCGCTACGTCTTCAATTACAGCTCGAATGCCTTTCTCGAGATCCAGTGGTATCTGTTCGGCCTGATTTTTCTCTCCTGCGCCGGTTATACGCTGCTGCGCAACGAGCATGTGCGCATCGACCTGATTTCCGGCAAGTTCTCGAAGCGCGGCCAGACTTGGATCGACATTTTCGGCATCCTCTTTTTTCTGATGCCGATGGCTATCGTCATCATGGTGCTCTCCTGGCCTGTTTTCATCCACGCCATCCAGTCAAGTGAAATGTCCAACAGTGCCGGCGGACTGATCGTCTGGCCGGCACGTTTGATGATTCCGGCAGGCTTCTTCCTGCTCATCGCGCAAGGAATTTCCGAATTGATCAAACGCATCGGTTTTCTCAAGGGCTTGTGCCCGGACCCGACAGCAAAGCGCAACGCATTGACGCCGGAAGAAGAACTCGCCCTGACCATCAAGGCTAACACCGCCCAAAAGGGAGGCGCTTGATGATTGAGCTCCTGATTGCCAATATGGCGCCGATCATTTTTGCCTCGATGATCCTTTTCCTGCTCGTCGGCTTTCCCGTCGCCTTTGCACTGGCGGCCAACGGCGTCGTTTTCGGCCTGATCGGCATCGAACTCGGTTTGATCGGCCCGCAGATCTTCCAGGCCATGCCGGATCGCCTCTTCGGCGTGATGGCCAATGAAACCTTGTTGGCTGTGCCTTTCTTTACCTTCATGGGGCTGATCCTCGAACGTTCGGGCATGGCCGAAGACCTGCTTGATACCATCGGCCAGTTGTTCGGCCCGATTCGCGGCGGTCTGGCTTATGCCGTGGTTTTCGTCGGTGCGCTGCTCGCCGCAACGACCGGCGTCGTTGCCGCCTCGGTCATTTCGATGGGACTCATCTCGCTGCCGATCATGTTGCGTTACGGCTACGACAAACGGCTTGCGGCCGGCGTCATTGCGGCATCCGGAACGCTGGCGCAGATCATCCCGCCGTCGCTGGTGCTGATCGTCATGGCCGACCAGCTCGGCAAATCCGTTGGCGACATGTACAAGGGCGCCTTTATTCCAGGCCTGACGCTGACTGGTCTTTATGTCCTGTACGTCATACTCGTCGCCATTTTCCGCCCGAAGTGGGTACCGGCCTTGCCGCCGGAAGCGCGCATTTTCAGCGAACCCAGCGGCAAGACCGGTGGCATGTCACTGCTGGTTCTGATGGCCATCTCCGTTGCTGCCGGCATGGCCTTCAGCAAGACCTTCCCGGCCGAAGCTCCGCTCGACGAACTGATCATTCTGTGCACCATGATCGGCATCGGCGTCCCCTTTGTCTGCGCCTTGATCAACAGGGCATTGAAGCTCGGCCTGCTTTCGACGATGGCAGAAAAAGTCACTTTCGTGCTGATCCCGCCCCTAGCGCTGATCTTTCTCGTGCTCGGCACTATTTTCCTCGGTATTGCCACGCCAACCGAGGGTGGCGCCATGGGCGCCACTGGTGCCCTGGTCATGGCCATCATCCGCAGACGAATGAACGGGGCACTGCTCAAGCAGGCCATGGACAGCACCGCCAAGCTGACCACCTTCGTGGTCTTCATCCTGATTGGCGCCCGTGTTTTCTCACTGACTTTTTACGGTGTCGATGGCCACCTGTGGGTCGAGCATCTGCTCGGCAATCTGCCCGGCGGCCAGGTCGGCTTCCTGATCGTGGTCAACCTTCTGGTTTTCGTGCTCGCCTTCTTTCTCGACTACTTTGAGCTGTCGTTCATCGTTGTCCCCTTGCTCGGCCCGGTTGCCCAGAGCCTGGGGATCGACCTGATCTGGTTTGGCGTGCTGCTCGGCGTCAACATGCAGACCTCGTTCCTGCATCCGCCGTTTGGCTTTGCGCTGTTCTTCCTGCGCTCGGTCGCCCCGGCATCGGTCAAGTCTTCCGACATCTATTGGGGAGCGATTCCCTTTGTCTGCATCCAGATCATCATGGTCGGGCTGATCATCGCCTTCCCGCAACTGGTTACCGCCGGCCTCGACAAGCCAATCACGGTCGATGTCAACTCGGTTCAGATGGAACTTCCGGAAACCAATTACGACCAGCCGGAGGAGTAGGAAGAAGCGCCCCAGCCTGAAAAAGGCAAGTAGGAAAAACCGGGTAGATCGGGATAGGGGCGGCCAGATTACCTGACCGACCCCTCCCACACCACCCGGCATGCGGGTCCGCACCGGGCGGTTGAAATAGTTGAGGTC
>JFJP01050860.1_pt1 | contig 10181 bp, 8 predicted proteins | sample 431651 | NCBI WGS metagenome assembly JFJP01 (sample SAMN02602958, study PRJNA72255) | Microbial mat metagenome, whole genome shotgun sequencing project. | biome: fresh water; feature: sink hole; material: water; isolation source: purple microbial (photo- and chemosynthetic) mats found in... | reverse complement strand
TCGGTGCAATGGGGGTGTGTTTTCATAGTCGTTCTTTTTTTGCAAATGTACAAAAAATTAGCAAGTGTCTCGGGAGCGGTTTAGTATGAGCAAGGGCATGATGACTTCCGACGTGCCCTCGGCGGCGGCCTCAGCTGGCGTCTTGCCCAAGGCCTTGTGCTGGTTGATGTTGTCGATGACGATGATGGCGTTGTCGATCATCAAGCCCACGGCCAAGATTAGGCCCGAGAGCGAAACCAGATTGAGCGAAAGGCCAGAAAGGTGAAAAAACAAGAAAGAAGCGAAGAGCGAGACGGGCAGGGAAAAGAAAATGAGCAGCCCCGAGAGCAGGTCGCGCAAGAAAAACAGCAGAATGGCGAAGGCCAGCGCGCTGCCCCAGACCAGGCTTTGCAAGAGGTTTTGGATGGACAGTTCGAGCAAGGCACTCTGGTCGCGGCTGATGGCAAAACGCAGTTCCGGCGATTGTTGCCGAAACGATTCGACTAGCTCCTCGATTTTGTCCGAAAAGCCGTACAGGCTGGCATCCGCCTGCTTGACCACGGCCAACTGCACCGCCCGCTGGCCCTGGTGCAGCGCCATTCCGGTCTGCTTTTGCAGCGATTCGCGGACGCTGGCCAGCTCGCCCAGGCGGATCACGCGTCCGCCCACGGGAACGGGAATCTGGCGGACTTGCTCCGCAGTACGCAACAGGTTGGAAAAGCGGACAGGAAGCAAGAGTTGGCCGTCATAAACATGAAAACTGCTGGCGCGAAGGTTATGGCTGTTCAGGGCCAGTTCCAGGTCGGCCAAATCGAGGCCCATGCTGTGTGTTTTTCGAAGGTCGGGCACAATTTCGAGCTGCGGCAGGGCCAGCCCGGTCAGATCGGCCAAGGCCACCTCGGGCAACTGCTCGATGCGGCGGCGCACCACTTGCTCGCAAAAGTCGCTCAGGGCCAGCATCGCCGCGGTGTCTTCGCGTCCATCGGCCCGATAGACGTGCAGGTGGAACATGGGCAGGTCGGAAGCGCTGGCCCGGAGCACCCGCGGGCGAGGAATGTCCCTGGGAAGCCCGGGCAGAAGCCGATCCAGCTTCTCGTTGGTTTCGAGCAAAGCCTGGCGCAGGTCGTGGTCGAAGCCGAAGCGCATGAAAATCGTGGCCTCTCCTTGCCTTGATTCGCTGCTTATGTCTTCAAGGCCAGATACTTGCGCCAACTGTCCACGGACGAGCCTTGTAAGGCCGTCTTCCACCTCGCGGACCGAGGCGCCCGGCAGGCTCAGGCGAACAACGATTTCGGGCAGTTCGATCTCGGGCATCAGCGATACGGGCAGCCGCGCCAGGGCGAACCATCCGGCCAGGCAGACGGCCGCGAAGACCATCAGCACCGAAACGGGCCTATCCACCAGGAACCGCGTCATGGCTCGGGGGTTCGCAGTTTGACTTTCGCATCGTGCGCCAGGTTCAAATTCCCAGAAACGATGACCTGGTCGCCCGGTTTCAGGCCCTCGACGACGCGATAATGCGTGGTGTTTTGTCCCTGCGTCCTCACGGTTCGCCACTTGGCAAGACCATTTTCGTAAACGAACACCACTTCTTGCCCGGCGCGGACCTGCAAAGCCGCCTTGGGCACGCGCAGGCTTCCGGGCACCCAACGCCGCACCCGCACTTCCACGTTCATGCCATCGTAAAAACCTGGCGAGGGCTCCAGATCGGCCCGGATCTCGCTCATGCCCGACGGGCCAACCGTGGGATTCACCACGCTCACGAAACCTCGGGCCAAGAGGCTGTCCGACAAGGTCTTGACCTCTACCTCTAGCCCTGCCGATATTTTGGGCAAGTCGGCTTCCATGACCAGAAAGACCGCTTCTAGCCGGCTGTCGTCGAGCAGGGTGCAGAACGGCTCGCCCACTTGTAGGGTGTTGAAGGGCTTGGCGCTGAGGTTGGCCACCGTTCCGGCAAAGGGCGCCCGCAGTTCGGATTGGCTCAGGGCCAGCGCGTTCTGCCGGACGGCGTTGTGGGCGGCGTACCAGTCGCACTGCACGCGCATGCTGTGCAGGATGCGCGGGGGGATGCTGTCGTCGGCTTTGCCCGCGTAGCCGTAGCTGATGCGCAGGTTTTGCATTTCCCAGTCGGCGCGGGCCAGGCGCGCCCGGGCCTCGTCGAGGCGCAGCGCCAGGACCGTCGTGTCCAGCCGGGCCAGCAGTTGGCCCTGTTCCACGCGGCTGCCGTTGCGCACGGGCAAATCCACCAGCAGCTCGCCCGTCTTGAACCGCAGCTCGGCCCTTTGCCGGGCCTGAAGCCTGCCGTTGCTGACGATTTCCTCGGCGAAGGCCGTGGAGTCCAGCGCCTGGACTTCGACCCAAACTTCCGCTTCCTCAAGGGCGGGAGCAGGTGCTTCCGGCGCGCTGGTGGGTTCCTGTCGCGAACAGGAGGCCCACAAAAACATTGTCAACACCAAAAAAACTGTTCTTCGCACCTTTTCTTTCAATTTCTGGAAGTTTGCTTTTTGTAGCGAATCTAAGGTTTTTTTGGAAACTCGAAACCGATGTTGGGGCTAGTTTTGCCCAAAGCCTGTGTTTTTTTTGCCAGATTCAACGCAAGGAACGCTCGATTTCGGAAAAGATTGAATCGGCTGTTTCGTAGTCAATTGTCCAGGAATTTTTGATGGCCTTTTCTTCCAGTTCAAAGACCATTGGGCTGGACGCGCTCAGCCGCGAAACCCGTCCTTGTGTTTCGATGCGCAAGGAGGCGGCGGCCCGGAGGCTGTCCGCGAAATGGTTGGCTGTGGATTTGTAATCCGTTCCGCTCGCGACAACCAAAAAGCGTGAATCGTGAAGGTGTTTTTCCGAAAAAGCGACGGTCTTGTCCACACAAGAACCGCATCCCGATACCGGAATGAGGACAACGAAGCGCAGCTCGGAAGCAAGGCTGTCCAGGCCCACGATTTGGTCCAATTTTTCAGTGTCAGGATGAATGCTTTGGCAGGCTGGCATCAACAGCGCCAAAATGGCAAGAAGAAGAAGTTCAAATCTCATTTTGCACGGGTTTGAAGAGCCTGAACACCAGACTGTCCTCTGTGAAGTCGGGGTGGTCGGGGTGGCTTTGCTGAAAATAGAGGCCCTCCTCGGCCACGATGAAACCATAGGCGTAGTAGGTGCGTTCGGGCAAGAGGGTCTCGCCCAGCAGGTTGAAGTCCTCGTCGAAGATCATGACCGAGAAACGCGCCGGGTAGCGCAGCTCCCGGAGCAGGTCATGCTCGGGTTCCAGCGCGAAGGCGTGCTTGACCAGCCGGTAGTAGAGCTTCCGGTAGGGGTCGTGGATGATGTTGCGGTACTGCGGCGCCGAGGTGAGGTATTCCAGGTAGCGCTCGTCCTCGTAGTCCCAGGCGCGGAGCTCCTCGATGAGCGCGCTGCGGGCGGGCTTGCGCTCGACCGTGGCGTGCTCGGGGTCGCACAGGAAGATGTCGTGGTGGAAGTAGAAGGAGTACGCGAAGCGCCCATTCGCCAGCACGCGGGAAAAGGACATGGGCTTGAAGCCGGTTTCCCAGTAGTCCTCAGGGAAGCTGAAGTCCAGGAACTGCCCGGCGCGCGCCGCGGTGTCATAGACCCCGCACAGGCGGTGCCGCTCGCGCTCCTCCTGCGTGGCCATGTCCCCGTATCCGCCTGGGAACCTCAAGGGGATGAACATCCGACTCCCAACGAAGTCCATCTCAATCCCTGTGCCGCTCCTTGCGAAAAATGGCATCCCTCCGGTCAGCTCGCCGTAGTCGAAGCGGTCCAGGACCTCGCCCTCGCGGTTGACCAGGAAGGTCACGGTGGTGAAGGCCGGGGTCACGAAAATGGAATCCAGGCTCAGGACGCGGAAGCCCTTGGGTTCACCCACCTTGTTTTCGCCATCCTGGGCCAGTGTGACGCGGTGCGAGAGGGCCTGCTTGTCTAGGTCGAAGAAGAGGATCTCGAACCGCCCCTCGTTGAGGTAGGCCAGGTAGCGGGTCCCGTCCGGCGCAAAATATGGGAACATGCAAAACGACGTGACGGGTGTGCCCTCGTCGAGGGGGATGCTTATCCGCTCGTCGGTGGCCTCCAGGCGGTAAGAGGCGTTTTGCTCGGCGGGGGGCGCCTGCCCGGAGGGGCCTTGGCAGGAAAACAGCGCCAAGGCAGCCAGAAATGCCGCGGTCCGCTTCATTTTCCGATTGGTTTTGAGTGGGCGGGGGCGATTTTCCCCCGCCCGGTTCGCGATCACCATACCCCGCAGTAGCATTGGTTGCCGCCTTCGATACTGCAAACGCCTTGCTCGTCTTGGAGACAGCCGCCCATGTAATCCTCGCGGTAGGCTTCCGCGTTGGAGGAGAAAATGCCTCCGGCAACGGCCACGACGGCCAGCGCGATGAGGGCTTTTGAAAACAGCTTTTTCATACTCGTAAAGATATGATTATTAAACTTTCGATGCAAATCAAAAAAAAGAAAATGACTCAACCAAATTTATTTTGAAGAAAACCGGCTGGCCGGGAAAACCGCTACTGGACGGGCACGGGTTTGAAGAGCCTGAACACAAGACTGTCCTCGGTGTAGTCGGGGTGGTCGGGATGGCTTTGCTGAAAATAGAGGCCCTCCTGGGCCACGAAGAAGCCATAGGCGTAGTAGGTGCGTTCGGGCATGAGGGTCTCACCCAACACGTTGAAATCCTCGTCGAGGATCATGACCGAGAATTTGGCGGGGTATCGTAGTTCCACCAACTCGTCGCTTTCCGGGGTCAACTCGAAAGCGTGGTTGACGATGCGGTAGTAGAGCTTGCGGTAGGGGTCGTGGATGATGTTGCGGTAGTGGGGGGCCTGGGCAAGGTAGTTGACAAAACGCTGTTCGTTGGAGTTCCAAGGCACAAATTCGCTGAGGTATTCGCTCTTGGCGGCCTTTCTAATGACAGTGTCATGTCCAGGATTGAGCACAAAGATGTCGTGGTGGAAGTAAAACGAATAGATAAATTTCCCGCCGGCGAGAATCCTTGAGTAAAACATGGGCTTGAACCCGCCGTCCCAATAATCGCCCGGGAAAGTGAAATCCAACGCGCGGCCTTGTCGGCTTGCAGTGTCCATAACCGCACAAACTTTGTGTTTTTCCCTTTCTTCTTGGGTGTTTTGCTGGCCATATCCTCCAGGGAGCAGAGCCGGAATGTAAAGGCCGCCGTCATGGAAGGCGATTTCCATCCCGCTTCCCGACCTTGCGTCGAAAGGCATTCCGTTGGTCAGCTCGCCGTACTCGTAACTTGCCAGGACGGCGCCCTCGCGGTTGACAAGGAAAATCGTCGGGTTCAGCATGGGGGTGATGAAAATCGAATCCAGGCTTTGCACTTTGAACCCGACGGCCTCCCCCACCTTGTTTGTGCCTTCGTAGGCGAGCTGCACCCTATGCGAAAGCGCCTGGCTGTCAAGGTCAAAAAAAAGAATCTGGTTTCGGGATTGGTTCAGGTAGGCGAGGTACCTTCTTCCACCTCGTTCATTGTGCGGGAACATGCAAAATGACCAGACCGGCGTTGTCTCGTCTAGGGCGAAGCGCAGCGTTTCGTCTGTGGCTTCAAGTATGTATTTCCCTCCGCGGCCTGGGCCACTGTCTTCTTGGTGTGGAGTGGGCGAGCCACAGGAGGCCAGCGCGGCAAACACCAGAATCGGCAGTTTCTTCATTTTTGAATTGTTGCTTGGAAAGAGACTGGTCCAGTCCCTTTCCGTTGAAAGATCACCATGAAGCACAGTAGCATTCGTTTCCCCCTGGAAACATGCAGGTTCCGTCTGGCGCTTCCGTGCAAAGGCCCATGTACTCTTCCCGGTCCGCCTTCGCTTGGCTGGTGTAAATGCCTCCGGCAACGGCCACGACGGCCAGCGCGATGAGGACTTTTGAAAACAGCTTTTTCATACTCGTAAAGATTAGATTGTTAAACTTTTGATGCAAATCAAAAAAAAAAAATGACTCAACCAAATCTTTTTGAAAAAAAACTGGAAGAAGAATGACTGGCCGGGAAAACCGCTACTGGACGGGCACGGGTTTGAAGAGCCTGAACACAAGACTGTCCTCGGTGTAGTCGGGGTGGTCGGGATGGCTCCGCTGGAAGTAGAGGCCCTCCTGGGCCACGAAGAAGCCGAAGGCGTAGTAGGTTCGCTCGGGCATGAGGGTCTCGCCCAACAGGTTGAAGTCCTCGTCGAAGATCATGACCGAGAAACGCGCCGGGTAGCGCAGGATGCTGATGATTTGTATTTGCCACCCTCGAAAGCAACTTGTTATGAATGCCTTATCCGCAATTCCAACATGCGTTCGATGGTGAAGCGCGCTTGGTCGCGAAAGCCCCGAAGGGGCGTAATATCATAGCGATGGGTGAAGCCCATCGGGAACAAGCCCCCAACAGTCCAGCCCTGAAGGGGCGCGACAATCCCGCGATGGACATTGTCATGACAGCCCGGATTTGTCTGATTTCCAATTGCGTTCAAAGTTGAAATATCCGAACGCAGCTCGGGATAAGATGCCAGGGCTACGCCCCTTTTTAAAGGTGTGTGGCGGCCCGATGCTACGAAGATGTCAGGGCTACGCCCCTTTCGGATGCCTGGGCTTGGCCGCGAAAGCCCTGAAGGGGCGAAATAGCATAGCGATGGGTGAAGCCCAACGGGAGCAAGCCCCCAAAAGCCCAGCCCTGAAGGGGCGCGACAAGCCCGCGATGGACATTGTCATGACAGTCAGGATTTGACGGATAGCCAATTGCGTTCATTGTCGGAACACCCCAAGTGCCAGCGTGCAACAAAATCGGGCAGTCCCGCGAATCCCGAAGGGATTGAATGTGGATAGCCCCGGATGAAATCCGGGGAGCAGAGAACCACCCCGAACCAGAACCCCGAAGGGGTTCAACGCGAAAACCAAGGCCCTTCAAGGCGATAGCAAATGGGAGGAAATGAATGCCAAGAACATAGCACCAGCGAAAGCAACGGCTTATCATCATTGAAGGCCACGCATCATGGACAAAATGAAATGCAATTTGTTTTGACACCAAAAAACAAGACGCCGCATCCCACAACGGACGCGGCGTCTTGTTCCAAATCTGGCCCGGGGCGGATCAGCGTATCCGCATCACCCGGACCCTCATGGCCTTGCCGACATCTTGAAGGCCCACCAGGTTGAGCTTGGCACCCGGACCCACGCCCGCGTTGATTTGCGGCAAGACCGTCATACCGATGCCATAGACCTGTCCAACAAACTGCAAGTCGCCATCCAGCAGGATGTAGGTATCGGAATCCGGCTCGCCGTAGCTCCATTCGGTGCCGTCCCAGGTCGTGTAGTAGTAGATCGTCGCATAGACCACGTAGTCCTCCACCTCGCCACCTTCCACAAGGCCGCCGAGGCCCAGGGTCTCGTTGGCGCAGCCGTCGTTGTCGGTGTCCGGCATCAGGCGGAAGCGGGTGTTGAAGTCATAGATCGCCGAGAGCTCGAACTCCATGTCCGGCACGTCGAACAGCACCGGGTTCATGCCTTGGACGACCGCCTGCCGATCCACGACCAGCTCGTTGGCCGGGTCCATGGCCCCGTCGCGGTTCCAGTCGAGCCAGACGCTCAAGCAGCCGGGCCCGCTGGCCTCCACGTCAAAGCGTCCGCCCTCCGGGTCGTTCAGCGGCCAGATGTCCAGGCTGACCACGCCGTCGTCGTCGGCCAGGCCCGCGAGGTCGTCGCCAACGGCCAGCGCGTGGGGCTGCCCGTCCATCTCGGCATCCACCAGCAGGCCGAGGCTCAGGCCGTCCAGCCGGTGCGCCGCGCCTCCTTCCGAGATCAGGGTCGCCCCGTAGCTCGACGGCAGGTCGCCGTAGTCGGTCGGGATGCCGAACACCACGGCCACCTCGTCGAAGCTCGTGCCGCAGCCTCCCTGGTTGATGTCGAAGTTGCGCCGGAACAGCACCGTGCCATGCGTGTCCACCACGACTCCCGTGGCCGCGGCCAGGATGTTGTCGAACGAAGCGTTCACGCCCGGCGTGGCCACCGTCCAGTACGCGAAGCTGCCATTCTGCGGAACGTTGCCCGAGAGCAGCGCCCGCTGGCCGATGACCACCGTGTCGTTGCCCGCGAAAGGCGAGACCTCCAACACGTCCATCACCACGCTCGCGCTCGCCGTGCAGCCGTTGACCTGCGTCGTGGCCGTGATCGTCGTCTGCCCCACCGGAAGCAGGAAGCGCGCGACTTGGCCCTCCAGCGCGACCGTGCCGCCCTGCGGCTCTAGGCTCCAGACCACGCCAGCCGTGCCCGGGTCGATGCTCACCTGGTCCGTACACAAGACCTGGTCAGGCCCCAGGACCGGGCTCGCGGGCCCAAAGTTGTTCATCACCACCTCGTCCGAGGCCTGGCAGGAGGCGTTCTGCACCGTCCAAGTCAGCACCGTGCTGCCATTCGCAAAGCCGAAGGCCTGGCTCGTCGGCAGGCTGGCATCGGCGAAGGTAATTCCGCCGACCGATGCCGTCCAGAGGCCCTGCGGCTCGTAACCGACAAGGCTGGCCGCCAGCGTCGTCTGCGACAGGCAGCCGTTCTGGTCAAATCCGGCGTTCGCGAACACCTCCTGGTTCCAGACCGAAACCTCGTCCGAAGCCTGGCAGCCGTTCTCGACAATGGTCCAGACCAGCACGTTCTCGCCAAGGCCCAGCCCGCTGAAGGCGCTGCTGGCCGAGCTGGCGTCGGCCAGGGACAGCGAGCCAGAAGCCACCGTCCAGGTGCCATTGCCCCCCGGCGCTGCCGCCACCGCCGAAAGCGTGCCCGTGCCACCGCAGACCACAAGGTCCGCGCCCGCCTGGGCCGTCGGCAGAACGTGCCAAACCGTCATGGTGTCCGAAGCCGAGCAAAGCCCGTCGCTCACCACCCACGCCAGCCGGTTCTCGCCCAGGCCGAAGTTGGACGCCTCGCTGGTCGGGCTGGAGCCGCTGACCACGAACGCACTGCCCTGCGCTACCACCCACGAGCCCAGGCCCACCGCGGGAGCGCTGCCCTGAAGGAACAGGCTCTCGTTGATGGCGCAGACCGAAAGGTCCGGGCCGGCGTCCGCGAACACTTGGTCGTTCGTGACAGCCACCTCGTCAAACACCACACAAAGCCCTCGGCTCACCGTCCAGCGGAAGACGCTCGTCCCCGTCGGCAAGCCCGAGACGAAGCTCGTGGGCGAAGACGGGCTGGCGATGTCCGCCCCGCTCGATGTGCTCCAGGTGCCTATCATGCCCGTGCCCAGCGCGCTGGCCGACAAGTTGAAGTTGCCTTGGCAAAGCGAAAGGTCCGGGCCCGCGTCGGCCGTGGGTGTGTTGTTGGTCAAAACCATGTTGTCCGAAGCCGCGCAAGCTCCCTTTACGACCGTCCAGCGCAGCGTGTTCGAGCCTGACCCGATGCCGCTGACGGCGCTGTTCCGCAAACTGGGCGACGCGATCACCGCCGTGCCGAACACCAGGCTCCAACTGCCCACCCCTTGGTCGGGGGCGCTGGCGTTGAGCGTGCTGGTCGTCTGGCAGATTGTCTGGTCCAGCCCAGCGTTGGCCACGACGCGGTCGTTCACCACGATAAGCTCGTCCGAAACCTCGCAGCCCAACTGGCTCACCGTCCAGACCAACACGTTCGAGCCTAGGCCCATGCCGCTGGCCGTCGCCGTCGCGCTCGAAGGCACGTCAAAGATCGCCGCGCCCGAGGCCACCGTCCAAAGCCCCGTCTGGCCCATCGTCAAAGGCGTGGCCTGAAGCAGGTGCGTCGAAGAGCAGACCACCAAGTCAGGTCCAGCGTCAACCATCGACGGGCGGTTGTTCGTCAGGCTGACCAAGTCCGAGAAGGTGCAGCCCGCCCGTTCCACCGACCATCGAAGCGTCGTCAAGCCAGGAGAAAGGCTGCGAGCAGTCGTGCTGTGGAAAGTGGGATCGTCCAGTATCGCGAAACCTGCCTCGACAGTCCAGTTGCCCAGCCCGTTCAATACGCTTGTGCCGTTCAAAGTTGCCGTGTTTTGGCAGAGCGTCTGGTCAACGCCCGCGCTCACCGCGAAGGCGTTGTTCGTGATGGTAACGTCATCGCTCGACGTGCAGGCGTTGTTGGTGACCGTCCAGCGGAAGGCGTTCGTTCCGGCCGCGAGGCCGCTGACGCCCGTGTTCGGAAGCGCCGCGCTGGCGAAGGTCCCCGTGCCGGAGGCGACCGTCCAAAGGCCCGTGCCGATGGCCGGC
>JFJP01041131.1_pt1 | contig 10181 bp, 7 predicted proteins | sample 431651 | NCBI WGS metagenome assembly JFJP01 (sample SAMN02602958, study PRJNA72255) | Microbial mat metagenome, whole genome shotgun sequencing project. | biome: fresh water; feature: sink hole; material: water; isolation source: purple microbial (photo- and chemosynthetic) mats found in... | reverse complement strand
AAGGACTTCGCTCATTGATAACTACTTTATGGGCATTGTACATATTGTAATTACTATAGCGACGCGGTAAGTAGGATCGGGTTATCCAGCGGTTATTGTCTAAATAAATGTACTTGTGGGTTGGCACATAGTAATAGGTTTCAATTTCGGGCAAGTAGTAATATTCGACGTAGTCGTATCCAGCCGGTCCCCAAATGGGTTGACTTTCAATATTTACACTGAATGTAACTTGTGCAATCGTTGTTTTACTCAACAATAATATTGCACATAAAACTAATAGGAAGAGTATTTTTCTCATGATTATTGCTATTTATTAATGACGTTGATTAGTTTACAATTGATAAATTAACTACCGCCTACTGCGATGCTAAGTAGAGAATAAAACGCTTTATTTACAGAGGCTTATAAAAACAAGATTGGTTTCTAATTGTAATAGTCTTGCTATTAATTACAAAGATAGCTGGTTTTGATTTTGTTTCTGTTACATAACTTTAGAAAAAAATTACATGATTCACACATTGTAGATAAACAGTTATTATATTGTGATTACGATGATTTTATGAAGTTTAACAATTTATTACCTATTCTTCGATTAAAACACACGAAATTCCTATTTTTACTTATTTTTGTTGATGTATTGAACCAAAATCTTTGATAACACTAAAATTTGCATTATGCCACTACTATTTGTTGGAATAGGGATTGCCATCCTACTGATTCTTATGTTGGTATTAAAATTCGATCCTTTTTTCGCCTTGCTTATAACTGCTGTAGCTGTTGGTTTACTCAATTCGATGGAACTGGCAACAATCCTTAAATCAATAATAAAAGGTGTAGGCGACACAATGGGTAATATTGTGTTAATCATAGCATTCGGTGCAATGCTTGGCAAACTGATTGAAGTTAGTGGCGCGGCATACACTATTACGTACCGTTTAACCTCACTTTTCGGTATCAAATACATACAGTTTGCTTTACTAATAACCGGTTTTTTGGTAGGTTTACCAATGATGTATAATGCCGGTTTTTTAGTGTTAATACCTTTGTTATATACATTTGCTGCAACAACCAAGCTACCATTACTTTATCTTGGAATCCCACTATGCGCTACTTTATCCATAGCACATGGTTATCTACCACCTCACCCAGCACCTACTTATATCTCGTTTGTGTACAATGCTGATATTAACCTTGTACTTGTGTTCGGATTGATTGCTATGGTGCCTGCTTGCCTTATCGCCGGAATTATGCTATCGCGATTTTTTCCAAAAATAAAAGCTGAGCCGCCAGCTGGATTGTTTGAATATCACGAGTTTAAGCAATCGGAGCTGCCTAAACTTTCAGTCAGTATCCTTGCAGCAGCTATGCCGGTGATACTCATGATGTTTGGCGCAACTATTGACCTGATTTTTGGAAAAAATACTGATTATGCTATGGGCATTGCGCCATATTGCGCGAATGAAAGTACAGTTTCATTTCTGATAAATATTATTAAAACGGTCAAATTTATCAGTGATCCCAATGTTGCGTTAATGCTATCGGTGTTGGTGGCAATTTACTTGCTTGGAGTAAAGCGTGGAAAAAAAATGGAAGAGTTGACAAAAACGCTATCCAAATCAGTTGGAGCGATTGCCATGATTATCTTAATTATAGCAGCAGGAGGAGCGTTTAAACAAGTTCTTGCCGACAGTCCGGTTGACGAATACATCAAAGAAAAAGCAAATAATATTAGTTTGAATCCCCTAATTTTAGCTTGGGGAATAGCTGCAATCATCCGTTTTGCAATTGGCTCGGCAACAGTAGCTACAATGACAGCCGCCGGTATTATGCTTCCGATTATTTCAAGTACTGGGGTAAGTCCTGAATTAATGGTACTTGCCACCGGTTCTGGTAGTTTAATGTTCTCTCATTTTAACGATACCGGCTTTTGGATGTTCAAAGAGTATTTTAACGTAAGCATTAAGCAAACCCTAACTGTTTGGACAACTATGGAATGTATCATCGGAACAATTGGGCTACTTATGGCTCTATTGTTAGATGTGTTTTTTTAGATCAATAATAACGGCATAAAAAACAGAACAATTCCGGTGAACACAAAAATAACCTGCCAGAATTACTGACAGGTTATTTCTTAAAAACTGATACTATTCGAAAACTACTCGCGAATAAATAGATTCGATATCTTGTATAGTTTTTGCTTTTCTAAGCGCATCTTCCATTTTTTCAGTACTTTGTGCATAAACACACATCGCTATACTGATATGCTTACTTAGATTTTCCGTAGCTTGTTCAGTTGTAAGTGCACCACTTTTAATCTCTTTCTTGTAGAGTCGGCTGAGATTTTTTATTGAGTTATAAATAGTTGGCTTTAGAACAACTGTCTTTTCACCCGGTGAGGTAGTCGTTCCTTCTTCTACATAGGTATAAGTTTTTTTAAGCATATACATTTGAAAAGCTATGTCATCACCTAAGTAGTGCGTCGAAGCTAAGGAGCGATCAAATTTGTCGGTCGGATAAGGAGAGCATTGCGAAAAAATATAACTATCTTTTGAGTCTTGCGTTGTAGTTATTGAAACAACGCCGTTGCTGTTGTAAGTTACTTCGTTTTGTGCAATCACAAAAAATGGACTTAGTAATAACAAAGTCGCTAAAATGCTCATAATCACCTTTTTCATGTTAAATAGAATTAATAGGTTATTAAACAATTAATGGCTGCAAAAATAATGAAAAAATAATTAGCTCAATTAAAAATGATGATAAAACCTTTCAAAAAGTAATTTATATCATCGTACCCCCCATAAAAATATATTGTTTTGTTAAAAAATCGACTTTTTTATTATACACCCCCTAATAATAATGATGTAATTAAAAAGTCTGTATGCTTATATGAATTGTCAACGTAAAAACTTAGCTTTCTATTGCTTAGACTTATCTTTATTCCACGATTAACCCTTTTTCTGTATAGTCAACCAGTTTCCATCTGGCAGTGTCGAATACGGCTATACTTTCATATCCTATCTGCTTGAGCAACAGCGCAGCTTGTGGATGGCAATTTGTTAATTGATTGGGCGCATGGGCATCTGCATTTATTGTAACTGGAATGTTCAGCTGTTTCATCTGCGCAATTATCCAATTTGATGGGTAAAATTCGGTTGAATAAGATTTCAACACACTGCTCGTATTAATTTCAACTATACAATTCGTTTGCGCAATGATATTCAGCGTTTCAACAATTAAATCTCTATACCAGCCATCCTCCTCACAAAAATATTTGTTGCTACGATTGAACTTTTTAACCAGATCGAGGTGGCCAATAATTGTAGGTGGCTGATTTCTAACCATTTTTTGAATAGCATAAAAATACTGCGTGATGGCTTTTTGAATATCTCCTTTATAAATAGATACTACTCCTTGGTCAAATATATCGAAACCAGAGTCAAAATTCCAGAATTCAATATCGCCAAACTCATTATGATAAGGGAGATAATGTACTGAACCAATGGTATATTCAACCGGATACCCGTTTAAGGCATTAACACCAACCACCTCATCAATAAAATCAATTTCGATTCCGGTGCTAATTTTGATGCGGTTAGCATATTCTACTTTTAGCGCCTCTATTTCATGTAGGTACATATTAAGCTTAGTAAAATCCATGTTCCAATCCGATCCGAAAGGTACTGGTCCGTGTCCCGAAAATCCTAAAGCATACATCTTTCGCGTTATTGCTTCTTCAATATAATCTCGCAGTACTGAAGTACCATCACAATAACGACTATGCGTATGATAATTTGTCCAATTCATGCTACTAAATTTCAAATGATCTATTTTAAGCGTATTTTTTTCTCTATTGTCATAATTCCTTCATCTGTAAAAGTGTCTTCAAGTACTTGAAAATACTCCTTATCAATTTTTGTAACTCGCTGGCTATAATCAATATCATTACACCAATATAAAGTTGGTTGAGCAAGTAATTCCCAATTTGAATTTCGGTATGAGTAAACGTTATACAATCCCCAACAACTTTGAAACCAAGATGGTGTGTAGATTATCTCGCCAATCCCATCGTCATTCAGGTCATCAATTCCCACCACAAAACCACCTATACTTTGCTCATACGCAATGGGAGGTATATCGCCACTAAAATAAATCATCAACTTGCAAACCGAATCAATACACGACATGCCGTCATCGGTGAGCTTAGGTCGCAATAAAAAAGCCGTATCAAGTAAGTTATCGCCATTCAAATCGAATAATGGAAAAGTATCGTCATAAATTATTGTATATTTCTCGGGATTTGATGTGCTAACAGTAGGATTACAGGAAATCATTGTAAAAGTTAAGAGGAATATAACGACTATAATCCTAAATAAAAACTCAGGATTAAATGGTGTGCGGTTGTTTGAAAAAACAATATTCCTCATTGTATAGTATTTAAAATAAGAGGCTTAAAAAATTGTATATAATTCTAAAAATGGCAATAACAACCAATCGCAATTCAACGAAAAGTGCTGGCTAAAATAGGAAAAAGTAATTATAAATGCCAAAAAAAATTCAGTTTATAATCAAATTTGATGTTTATTTTACATATTCACATTCTGGTTAAATAAGTAACTAACTATAGAGTGTAACTGATACTTAGAATAAACTGTCGTTGGTTTTGGCGAGGTTGATGCGTATGTTGCACATCCTGTGAATAATACTCTGCATCAAGTATATTGTAAACTGAGGCTTTCAACTCAAAATGATCAATAAGGTGCGCACAACGAAATGTGGCGTTCCAAACTGCAAAATTACCTGTTTTATCGTGCGATATTTCTCTATATAACTTGGTAACCGAATCATATACTGTAAATTTCTGCATCGTGCTTCGGTAAAACAAATGGGTATTCAGGTTAAAGTATTTGGCAAAAGTCGTGTTTATACCGACCGTAAATTTGTGAGGCGAAACATCAACATGCGAATAGGTGGTTTCCTCGCCATTCATATCGTCAGTATTTTCTGATATAAAAAAAGAATAATTCATAAAAGTATAAAATTGCTTGCCAATCATCAATTTATTCTCAAACTCGATGCCGGTTGAGATATTTTTACCAAGATTATAGTAGGTGCGGGCTTTACTTACATCAAGTATGGTTTCGGCATAAATCATATTTTCCAATTGGTTGTAGAAAAAATTGACTTGCGATAACATAGATTTGAATTTGTAGCCAACTGAGGTTTCAAACGATTGCAATCGCTCGGGTTTTAGGTTGACATTACCTATTGCATAACCCATAGTCTGGAATTGCTCACTCGGTGCTGGTGCTCTATAAGCGCTGCCATACAAAAATTTAACGTGCATGTTTTCCATTACATTCCACACTGCACCAAGTCGCGGATTAAATACAGTACCAATCTCACTATCCATATCCAATCGCCCTCCCAAAGTTAAACACAAAGTTGGCAGTATGTACCATGTATCCTGCAAATAAACAGCCGTATTGTTGTATTTATGTCCGTTATTTTTAAACCAACCCGGCTCGAAACGCACCTGATTATAACGATCTACCTTGGGTAGTGGCGCAAGTGTTACCATATCTACGTTTGCATCAATAACCACATCATTCACACCATGCCAATCGCTTTGTAAGCCAACAAAAAGTGTATTATTAGCCGATAATTCAATTTGCGTTTCAATTTCGCCGCCATACAGATACTCATCGAAACTTGGTGTGTAATAGACTCCAAGTGGATAAATATCCGCATATTTCAAATTAGTTCCAGGAATTTGCGCCTGCGTATTTGGTTTTAAAAATTCGATTGTTTCTTTGTACCGTTCGTTGTGACCGAATAGTTTGATGGTTAATTCCATTTTTTTAGTCAGCGCTTTTTTATAATGCAATTGATAATAACCATTGTCGGATGGCGCTCTTGTATCCATTAATCCAGCATGAGGATTTTGCTTGAGGTACATACCGGTAAAGCAAAGATTTTTGTATGCGACCTTAGTGTTAACCTGAAGATTATCTTGGCTGATTCCCCAAGTTTGCTCATAGCCATAATCGTCGGTGGTAGTAACATCAGTAATGTTCGATTGATGCTTATTAACTGAAAAGTGTGCATTAAACTTGTCATTTGCATAACTATACGCTATTCGCCCCCTATAAGTTTGAAAATTACCAGCTTCCGCTGTTAGTTTTAATCCTTTTTCTTGTTCTCCATTTTTACTGATTATATTGATAACTCCGCTTAAAGCATTCCTGCCATACAATGCCGAGCCGGGTCCGCGGATAATTTCAATACGTTCAATATTTTCTATATCAAAATCATAGCCGTAATTAAGCGATGTGCCATAAAAAATATGGTTGTACGGTATGCCGTCAATTAGAATTAATAATCGTGATGTGAAACGAGGGTCTTTTACGCCGCGGATACCAACACCTACTGTGCCCAAAAAACGTTTGTCGAGTTCAAAACCCGGGACAATTTGCAAAACATCTGTTAATTCTCTCGCACCCATGTTTTTAAGCTCTTCCGATGTTATCACTGTAACAATAGCTGGTGTCTCACTTGCAGTTTGCGCTACTTTATTTGGCAGGATTACGCGAACATTTGCCAGCTCATCAAAAGTCATTGACATCAATGTACGAATTATACTATCCTGTTCATTTTGAGCATATAACTGCGTTGTGAATAATAAAAAACAAAACACGATGTAGGTCGTATATTGAACTTGTTTTATAATTATTGCTTTCATAAGTGATTTATAATTAGTAATTAGCAATAAACGGTGCATCTGAGGCGGCTGCTAATCAAATTTAACAATGATTACTATAAGTATTGGTAATTTAACCAAAAATTATGAATGGAAACAAACACTAATTTACAACAAAGCAATGAAAAAACCAAAACATTAATTTAACTGGTTTCGGCTTCATATTTCAGTAATTATTTATGTAATTTTGCTGGCTCAGATAAAAACCAGTTTAAACTATAAATATGATTAATAAGCAATTAAACCAAATAGCAGTACTCTTCGACATGGATGGCGTGATAGTAGATAATATGTTGTGGCATTTAAAAGCATGGAAAATTTTTTACGAGAAATATAGTATTCCATTTTCTACCGAAGATTTCAAACAACAATTTGGAAGAACCAACAAGCAGATTCTTTGCCATTTATTTAACAGACAAGTGAATGACGACGAAGCGCTACGCCTGGGTGAGGAGAAAGAAAAAATTTACCGCGATATTTATACACCTCACATAAAACCTGCGGCTGGCTTGATTGAATTTCTTCAAGCCCTAAAAAGCAATGGCATTAAAACAGCTGTTGCAACTTCGGCACCACCCGAAAATGCGCGTTTTGTGCTCGATACTTTACAATTGCATATTTATTTCGATGCTGTGGTTGATGCTACGCACATAACCAAAGGCAAACCCGACCCAGAAGTTTTTCTGAAATCAGCCCAAGTGCTTGGGGCTTCACCAGACCAATGTATTGTATTTGAAGATTCGCTTGCCGGTATAAAAGCTGGTAACAATGCGCTTATGAAAGTGATAGGTATCACTACTACCCACCTGGCGAACGAGTTATCGGGTACAGTAATTAATTTCCCTGATTTTAAAAATATTAGTTTGAACGATTTACTAAATGTAATCAACGGTTAACGAATGAAAAGCCATATCGAAATTGTTGCTAAGGAGCTAAATATAAGCCTAAAACAAGTTACCAATACAGCAGAACTCCTCTCGCAAAAAGCTACTATACCATTTATCAGCAGGTACCGGAAAGAAGCAACAGGCTCGCTCGATGAGGTGCAAATTGCTAACATCAAAGACCGTCTCGACAAATTAGCGGCTGTGGCGTTACGCAGGCAAAGTGTAATCGAATCTATTGACGAACAGGGCAAATTAACCGATGAGCTACGTGCCAAATTAGAAAATGCCTACACGCTCAACGAAATTGAAGATTTGTATTTGCCTTATAAACAAAAACGTAAAACTCGGGCTTACATGGCTCGCGAAAAAGGACTTGAACCATTGGCGCAACTTGTGTATGAGCAAACAGATGCAGAAATTGAAAAAGTTGCACAAAACTATCTAAATGAAAAGGTTGCAACCGTTGATGATGCCTTGCAGGGCGCACGTGATATTATTGCCGAATGGATAAACGAAAATGTACAAATCCGAAATTCAATACGCAATCTGTTCGATAAACAATCTGTAATTAAGACAACAGTTGTAAAAAACAAAGAACAAGAAGGCGAAAAATATGCTGATTATTTTGCGTTTAGCGAAAAGTTGAGTAATTGTGCTTCGCATCGTTTATTGGCAATGTATCGCGGTGCTAACGAAGGATTTTTGAGTTTAAGCATAACTCCCCCCGAAGAAGAAGCCATTCAATATATGGAAAAAACAGCAGTTCGCTTCGATAGCAAGCGCCGAAATTATTGCTCTAATGAAGCGTCGCAGCACGTACGCAAAGCGATTAGCGATAGCTATAAACGCTTGATGCATCCATCTATAGAAACTGAGTTTTACAATATAGCCAAAGAAAAAGCAGATGAAGAAGCTATCAAAGTATTTACGACTAATTTGAGGCAATTGCTACTTTCGGCGCCATTAGGGCAAAAGCGTGTATTGGCTCTTGATCCCGGCTATCGAACCGGTTGCAAAGTGGTATGCCTCAACGAACAAGGCGACCCGTTACATCATACAACCATTTATCCGCATCCGCCACAAAATCAAAAAATTGAAGCTGCTGATATGCTACACGAGTTGGTAAGTAGCTTTGCATTAGATTCTATTGCAATAGGCAATGGCACAGCGAGCCGCGAAACAGAACAATTTGTCAAACAAATTCCTTTTAAAACAAAAGTCAAGGTATTTGTTGTTAGTGAGAATGGCGCTTCTATTTACTCGGCATCGCAGGTTGCACGCGAAGAACTGCCTAATTATGATGTTACTATCAGAGGAGCAGTTTCAATTGGACGTCGCCTGATTGACCCATTAGCCGAGTTGGTAAAAATAGACCCCAAATCAATCGGAGTTGGTCAATACCAACACGATGTGGATCAAAATCGCCTGCAAGCCAGTTTGGATCGTGTGGTTGAAAGTTGTGTCAATTTGGTTGGTGTAAACGTTAATACAGCCAGCAAACATTTGTTGACTTATATTTCTGGTTTAGGTCCTGCATTAGCTCAAAATATTGTAGAATATCGCCAAAAAAATGGTTCATTCAAATCGCGCAAAGAATTGAAAAAAGTGGCTCGCTTGGGGGAAAAGGCTTATGAGCAATGTGCCGGCTTTTTACGAATACCCAATGGAGATACCCCCTTAGATAACAGTGCTGTACATCCAGAATCGTATCCGGTTGTCGAAAAAATGGCTCGCGATCTGGGGTGTACTATCAACGACCTTATCACACGCGACGATTTACGAAAATCTGTTGACATAAACCACTATATTTCAAAGGAAACAGGTTTACCAACCCTTATAGACATAATGAACGAGTTGGCTAAACCCGGTCGCGATCCGCGATCAAAAATAGAAGAATTTGCTTTTTCCGAAGCTGTTCAAACCATTGATGATCTGAATGAAGGAATGGTTTTAAGCGGTATCGTAACCAATATCACCAATTTCGGCGCTTTTGTTGACATTGGAATTAAGGAAAATGGGTTAGTACATGTATCGCAGATTTGCGAAAAATTTATAACTAACCCCGCTGAAATGCTATCGCTCCACCAAAAAGTTTTTGTAAAAGTGATAGCTGTTGATAAACCACGTAAACGTATTCAGCTATCAATGAAAGAAATCAATCAATCAACAATTAACAATTAATTGCCGTTAAGTAAGTATTGTATTGATGAGTCGAGTATAAAAACCCTTCGAGGGTCTATGACCGCTCGAAGGGTTTTTATACTCGACTCATTTATAATCAAATACATATTAGTCTTTGGACAAAATTAAATGAGATTAACACCATGCTTTAGCATGGTGAATATCAATAAAATATCCTTCTATCTCTTCGGTGTCGCCGAAGGCGACACCGAAGAGGGTGTATGTTGATTATCCGTTTCCCCACAATAAATTGTAGGGTTATTCTCAATTGAAATTGAATTTTGTCCAGATTCTAATACATAAGATAACTAAATAGTTACGATTTAAGCCATGTCGTAGCAAAACATTGTTTTACT
>JFJP01027694.1_pt1 | contig 10181 bp, 14 predicted proteins | sample 431651 | NCBI WGS metagenome assembly JFJP01 (sample SAMN02602958, study PRJNA72255) | Microbial mat metagenome, whole genome shotgun sequencing project. | biome: fresh water; feature: sink hole; material: water; isolation source: purple microbial (photo- and chemosynthetic) mats found in... | reverse complement strand
AAAAATAATTTCGCTGATTCTTTTATTTTTATTTGCTGTTCCTTCATGTTATTCGCAAGTAAGATATATAGTAAATTCAAATTTATTATTGGAGAATGTTTTGATCGGATTACTTGAAATTGCAATTGCTTTTATCGGTAGTTTTATATGGAATTGGTTAGAATTAGTTATTTAATAATAAATTTTCAATTGTTAATTAATAATTATGTAAAAAATGATGAAATTTATGAAAAAACATTCATTTTTGATAAATTTTGTGAAAAATCTCTTTTTTTTACATTTTATCATAAATTGAAAATCAAATTTTTGTTGAATTCTTTCTTTTATAATAGTTTTTAATTGAAAAATCTTCTTATGGAAACAATTTTATAATAAATAAACTCAAGAAACCCGTAAAGAAAACAACCAATTATAAGCATTTGATAAATGTGCCAAGAAACGGCCAAAATTTCAAAAAAAGAAAATTTCAAAATAAAACTTTTTATCATAAAAATCAATCCCAATTTCTGAAAAGACAATAGAAAAATAAACATGAGAATGAAAGCATATGCAATCATTTTGAAATCACATATTGAATTATCGTGATTATACCAGTCTTGTTTGCAATCCCAGCAAAAATCCCAATTACATCTCGAACATGTTATATGTTTACAACCCCCGTTTTTCTCAATATTTATATTGCAAGTTGGGCATTGGTTTGTAAAAATCTCTTTATAAAACATTGAAAAAATATCAGTATTAATCGTTTTTATTGTAGATTTAAAAGAATAAAATACAGATAAATCTTCCCATTCTGAGTTACAAACTGGGCATATTAATGATTTATTACAGGTTTTCTCATTGATAAATCCGTAATTCTCACAAAGAGGGCTTGGACAATTACGAATTTCTGGAGTTATTTGACAATATTTTATAGCTAAAGCATCAAAAAGCTTGTTTTTATGTTGGGAAGTTAGAAGTAGAGCATATTCTTCAACAAGGTATTTTTGAGAACAAAGACTTTGAGGACATCTGATAAATTCTGTTGCAGAGTTTTGCATCAGTTTTAATCGTTCCAAAACCCAATTTGTGAGACAATCTGGACAAAAATTGCAAGAACATGAAGGAAGTTTTTTGAAAGGTTTCTTGTTTTTATTGGAAGTATAGCATATTAAGCATTTATTTATTTTTTCGACGGATTTCATTTCTTTGAGTTATTTTTAAAATTTAATTATTTTATTGATAAAAAAAAAATTGCTTTAATTTTTTTGATTAAAAATTGGCTCTTTTAGAATTTCTTCATTATTTTCTTTATTTCCCCAAAAATTCTTATTATTATGTAGTTTTCTTCATAATTATCATATGTTTTATTTTCAAAATTCAGATTAATTGGTGCATTATTCATAATTATCTTCAAAGGAATTCATTCAGAAATATCATTATTTTGCCGAAATTATCAATTTTTCCTTTATTTTCATAAGGATTTTCTTTGGTTTTATGGAGGTTTCATTGCGCTTTTGAAATTTTTATCAGTTTCTCATAGTTTCTTCTTAGAAATTATCAATATTCATCATCAGCCAATATTGGAAAGAGAAATTTTTGATGGTTTCCTGTTTTAATGGCATTAGTAATAAAAGGTTGAGAGTGAAAAATAATAAAAACTTCATTTTTTTTTATTTACGGTAAATAAATTATTTTTTTAATATTTTTTTAATTTTTGGTAGTTTTTTACAATTGATGAGCATTAATGGGGGTCTTGTTCTTTCCAACCTCGTTTTTCAGCTCAACAATCCTGGCTTTCTCAATCTCATGTACCATTCTCCCAGCAATGGTCTTATTCACCGCCAAGTTCTGAGTAAAAATCTTCACAGGATCCTTTCTAGCCAATTTCTCCAGTTCAAAAGGGGTATAAATGTCTAAAAACTCCTCAATACTTAAGAAACCTCCACCAACTCTGACTAAAAACCGATAAAAATTACAAATAAATTCAATAATTTATTAATAAACATGAAGAATTTAATGAATTAATTGGAAAGTTTACTATTAATTTTATCCTGATGAATAGCTACATAGATTTTCTTCGTCCCAAAACTATAAACACCTTCTCCTTCTCGAATAAATAAAATTTTCAGCTTGTTTTCAGGGGAATGTTTGTTGATATATTGGGCTAGCAAATTATCAATGGGATCTTCTTTTATTGGAACGTAATCGCCAATAACCCTCATTTCTAAGATCGATTTCTTTAGATTTAGCACATACTAAAGAAAAAAATCAAATGAAATTTTATTGAAGGAAAAATGATAAAACTTCTTCTTTTTCTTCAAGATGTTTTTTTATTTTCTGGATGAATTTGCTATTTTCGAACAATTTTTCATCATGATTGAGCAATTGGTCTGTTAATTCCTCAACAGATTTCTTTAATTGCTCTTTATCAACTGTTAATCTTTCAATCTAAAGAACATTTTCAAATAGTTAAATTCATCATTTAATAACCTTTTCATTGGCGAATTCAAATTGTTTATGAACATCTTCCTTCAGACATAATAATTGTTCTAATGTCGACACAGAGGTTTTCAAATGTGAGTTTTCTTTCTTTAATTCTTCAAAAAAACATCCAAATTTCAAAAAAAATCAATTGAAATTTTAAAAAATCAAAAAAATCAAAAAATTTGAGTAAAACTTACTGACAACTGTCTCCTCTTGATCATTTATTGAGCTTTCTAATACAGTGGTTTGTTTTTTCAATGTTATTATTTTATCATGCAGTTTTTTCTCTTTATTAGTCCCTACCTTTGTTGATGTTAGTAGGTCCGTTTTCATATTATCAACTGACACCGAAAGACTGTTAAAAACAAAAAAAATGAATAAATTTTTTGCAAAAATTAGATAAATTAACTTTTCTAAATGATTTTTTTTGTTTTCTAATTCTTTTGATAAATACAAATTTTGATCATTAGCATTCTTCAGCAAAAGTTCTGTGCTTTGTAAAATCAACATTTTTTTATGAAGAGATTCCAATTCATTTGTCTTCTCCTTCAAAAGTTGCATTTCTTCATTCAATTGGCTTTTCAAACTGTTTAATTCAGTCAGTAATTTAGCCTATTTTAATGAATTTATGAGAAATTTCTATAAAATCAACATTTTCATTGTATAATATTTTTTTTTGTGATTCGCCTTCATTGATTGCAGAGGCTAATTCTTTGATTTTCTAATGAAAACTTTCTTTATTTTATGAATAAATCAACAAAATTACCAAAGAAACCGAGTTTTGAAATTGATTTGCCTTTTTTTCAGTTGCAAGTAATTGATTCTTCAAATATTCATTTTCAGTCTTCATCTCCTGAAACCCCTGGTTTTTTATCAGTATTTCTTGTATTTCCGCATGTTCTTTCCTCATATCTGGCTCGCTCATCAAAATTCTGCATTTTTTAATCAAAAATCCAATTAATTTATTAGGAAATTTACTGATCATTAGGTTCTTTTAAATTCTCTATATATTCAGTTTTCTGCTTGATAATTCTATGATAATTACTATGAATATTCTGTGTTTCTTTCTTCAATTCTTCAGTAGTTTCCTTTATAGTCTGTTGTAATTCCTTCCTTGCTTCTTCGCTTTTCTTCAGTTCCAGCTTCAATAATTCATTCTCTTTTTTATTACTATTATAGTCCTAATGCATTTTTTTCATTAATTTTAATATTTTATGGTACTTTCAGCTTCATGTCCAGTGAATATATAATCATTTTCAAATAATCGTTTTGATTCTTATAGACATTTGATTGCTTATAGATCTCGTTTTCCAGTAATTGAGAGTAATCGTTCTTTGATCGAGATTGGGGAGATTGGGGACTAAGGGGTCTGGTTTTGGAACCACTGAAGGATCGATTGTTATTCACAAAAGAAGATGAGAGTTCAGTGGCTTTGTATTTCTTCTTTAAGGATTCAGGAGATAACTCGAAACTTTCTTTGTAATCTTTAGCCCTTTTTTATTAGGTTTTTATGAATTTTTTATGATAAAAATAAAATTTTACTGATCATTATTTTCTCCAAAAGAATGATTTATCAAGCATTCTGCTTTCTTTTCTTCGTCTTCATTGCAAACATTGGTCAAATACAGGCAATCATTGATCTTATCCATATCGTCTTCGAACACATTCTTCTTATCCTCCGCATATTTATCCACAACCTGATTTACAATAGTATCCAATATAATTGGACTAGTTCTAATTTTCTTCTGAGGAGTCCCAGAAGTCTGAGTTTTTAACTTCCCAGAACTGCTGAGTATTGAATTTGGAGATAAAGCTCTTGTTATATTTGTTGTTGTATTTGTTAATAATTTACTTCTTTCTGGTGTTTTTTGATTTTGAAGATTTTGAGGATTTTGAGAGGTTTTTGGGGTTAATTTTTCAGAATTATAGAGCTTTTTATCAGAAGAATAGGGTTCTAAGTCAATTTTTTCATTTTTTTTCTTGAAGAATTGTTTGTTCAAAATCACAAAAAAGTATTTGCCTTTGATTTCGATCGGTTTTTTGTCCTCACTGAAGGTTTTTATGAAGAATTCTTCTTCAATCTTTGAATTAAAATTAAGAATTTATGTTTTGTTATTTTTAATAGGAAACTTCTAATTCGTTGTTTGATTCGATTTCTGAAGGGATTTTGATTTCGATTTTGGCAAGTAATTTTTTTTTATTTTCCAAAAATATTTCGCAGAGATAATTGTCCTCTAAACTTATGATATCAAAGGTTAAAGCTTCTTTAAGAGGCAACTAAATTAATAAAAAATAATGGAAATCAATCAGAATTCAAAGAGAAGTCAAAGAAAATCAAATAAAATCTCACCTTTGTGCAACATATTTGTTTTCCAATGCAAACTTTGCAATCAACATCCGTTTTAAAATATTCTTAAAAGAAAAAGAATGCATTTATTTCTAAAAAATTAGGTACTTTCCAAGTTTAAATCCTTTATTGCCAAAACGATCTTGTAATTAGCTTCAATTGTCTGTTGGGGTTGTGATAGCTGTTTTTTCATTTTGGCAAAGTTGTGAATTTAATAAGATTTTTAATTTTAATAAAAAATTAATTTAAAAAAAAATTGATCAAATTCATGAAAAAACAAAAATTTTTAAAAAATTAAGCAAATTCATAAAAAAATAAAAAATGAACATTTGTTTCAAAAGCGTTAAAAATTTCTCATTCACTTACCCATGTCCCCGAAAACTACGAGAAATTATGAAGCTTTCTTTGATAGAACGTGAAAGCAAAGAACAAATAGGGTTCCTCTGGCAAAATTACCATAAGCTTAAATTAGATAACATTGCCTACGCGTTAGATCGATCACAATATGAGTTTTTATTGGCAAAGTAACATTATTTTCTAATGAAATTCATTGATAAATCTTTTAAAAGAACAAGGGAATGTCCAATGTTCTTGGTTCCTATAAGAAAAGAAGGGGGTTATTTCAATCTTTTAGGACAAAATCAAAGGAAATCATTTGTAAATAAAGGATTTTTTTATGAAAAAAACGTTTAATTTCGAAGCTTTTCACATTTTTGGAAGATTTTAAGCTAAAAGGGGCACATGCTTCTCCTTATCTCATAATTACGATATTTGATGAATTACTGATAAAAAAAGGTCTTTTTAGATTCATATATAGTAAATTTATGATATTGTAGGGGTTGCTTTGGTTAGGGGAGATATTATCGATATGAGAATCAGCAAGAAGGAAGCTGAATTCGTATGGGAAACGACTAAAAGTCTATATTTTGATTCAAATTTATATGATGATTTTGTGGTGAATTTCAATCACAGAGCGGATAAATTCGATTTCGAAAAATATAAAAAACATTTTGATTTATCGTGATTTCTTGAAGAAAATTCCAAATACATGCTTCTATATAGTAAAAAATCAATAATTTTTTTAGAGAAAAAAAATAAAAAACTTTTAATTTTTTTAATACTTTGTAAAAAAAATGCCTTTTACGAAAAAAATTCGTGGTTTTTAATTTTTTGAAGAATTATTTACTAAACTTCCCTCATTTTAATTTTTTCAACTCTAATTTTCCCTAAAATTTAATAATAAATGCATTAATATAATAAGTTTCTTTCATTTTTAATTATTACTTACAACAAAATGTTCGTTCGCCAAGAATTGTTTCCCTCCTCCTCATGATCAATCCTCTTTTTTTTGATTTTTTCAAAGAACCAAATCGCGAAATAATGATGTATAATCAATAAAACTAAGATAATCAATCCACAAATATAGCTGATGAAATCGACCCATGTAATAGGAGGATATATATTTTCTACCCCCAACGTATAAGCACAATTCACTACCAAATAACAAACCATCACAGATATGACAAATAAGAAATGTTTCCTGTATATCTTTATATGATTGAACACATTATCAATCCATAAGAAAAAAAAACCGATAAAATGAATACAAATATCATTGAAAAGCCATAATGAAAAATCCGAATCGTCTTTATGTTTATCATAATCAAGATAAAATAAACCAACCCAATAAAAAATCACTATCATAAACTCAATTGTCACAGCCACTTCAAAGAGAATATGGCAGAATTTCCAACAAAATGAATAAGAATTCTTCACAAAAACATTCTCAATTGAAATTATTGAGAAGAAGAGAAAACCTAAAAAAAACCCCCAATTCGTCACAAAAAGGAAATATTTCCATTTCATATCTGTGATCATCCAGATTATGATTGATAAGAAAAATAATGAAGCTATGGCTCGAAAGATCATCAAGTGTTTGCAAGGGATGTAAATCGATTTGTGGATCACATAGGGAGGATCATGATGTTGCCAGATAAGAAAGGAAATAGTTTTTAATTTTTCTCTGCTCATTTGGGTAGTTTATGATAGTTAGAAATTTCTTTTTTATATTATCTTTTTTTAATTTTTTTATTGAAATTTTAAAAAAAATGAAATATTCAACTTTTCTTAAAAAATAAAATAATTTATGTTAATTTAAATTTTTTTCCAAAATTTTTTTTCGAATTTTCCTTTCAATAAAAATGTTTATTTGTTTTTTGTAATCATCCTTGTATTTTTAAGAAATATTATATTTTTTCATACTATTTTTGACCTCCTTCATTATCTGATGCACAGGGATCATCGAGCTGCTGAACCCTGGATAGAAATTCTTGACATATTTAAAGAACGTATTATAATAAGCCAGAAAATTCGTCAAGAATTTCTTGATGACAAGCTTCAACGCATTGGTTCCAGCAAAGATTTTCTCAAGTTCTCCTTTAACAGCTTCAATCCTTTTAATCCAAGAATCGTTTAATTCATTATTGATATTTTCAATCAATTTGAAATTAATTGACGAGTTAATTTCGTTTATTTTGTTGTTTTGCTGATTTTCAACGAAAACATCACCTAAATTTTCAGCTCCTAAATTGATTTTCTTTATTTCTGCTTCATTGTCTTCTCTTGCATTTTTTTTCACAAAATCCACTAAATTCAAGAAAAATTCCTTCATGTATAACTCCACTAAATTCTCTATATAATTGTTAGTTTTCGTTTCAAGGTTTACAAGGTCATTTTCGAACTCTTTTTTCTCAAATGCGATTTGAATTGCGTTAAAAGAAGACCATATTGTATCGAAGACATTGATCAAATAGATGTTTTTCTCTTTGTCTATGGGAATCTCATCACTTGATTTCTTAATCAGTTCGAAGAAACAGTTCCTTAATTGGATGATCCTGCTTAATAACATCTTATTATCCTCGAAGAATGTGTAGAGTTTGTAGAGAGCCAAAGCCAAATCTTAAATCAATTGTTAATATAAAAGAAAATATGATTAAAAATTGTTAAAATTGTTAAAATTTTCAAAAAAATGATTAATTACCAACATATCGTGAGATTATTGCTTTTGTTCCTAAACTCCTTTCTAGCAATTTGAAAGCTTTAGCGTTAATCGGTTTGATGCTCTTCATATGTAATTCAAAAATAGCTTCGAATCTAGGCCAAACTGTGATGTTAATCTGTTCAAAATAATGATCTAATAGTGTGAGACCTTTAGCATTGAAATTTTTCTTATTCTTATCATTAATCAGCGTAATTAAAAGCAATCCCACGCAATCAAAACTACTGTTAATAAGGTTTTTTATCGTTTCTATCGTGAAATTTATGGTTGTTTTGAAGACCCCAGCAAAAACTACCTTATTTTGATCGTTTTTCAAGTTGAAAAACTCCAAAGTGAAATAAAATTCAGAAGCAACACTATCCAAAAACAGTTTATTCAATGATTTAAAGATATTTTCAATAAAAAATCGTTGATTTGCCTGGTTTGCCACATGGTAAATAATGGGATCTGAATCAATATTATTGAGAATATCTTCACGATTCATCAAAGTGAAAATGGATTTATTGTTTTGCGTGAAATTCGTTCCTCTTGTATTCAGCATTGTTCGCATAAACTGTGGGTTTTCAACCAATAGAAGGTCATATTTATTATATAAATCTATATATAATTTATAGATCTCGCTTGTGTAAGTCTTGAAATTCGTGAAGTAGAAACGCCCCATTATATCAGAATAAATATTGCAGAGTTCTATGTAGATTTCAAGATGGTTCTCCTTAAGAAACTGCGTGAAAATCTTGTATTTTAAAAGAACATTCTTTTGCATGATCTGAATATTGGTTTTGGGCTTCTTTAGGAGGTTTATCTTCTCCATGAGGAAATTTCGAACTCTTGCACAAGCTTTATTCTTCAATTTATTGAGTTCTGGCTCTATAAAGATATTTATATTAATGAATTATTTTAATTTTTAAAAAAAAAATGAAAAATAAATTGAATTTTTTGAAAATATACCTAATTCCTTAAAAGCTGAAGAATCATTCAGATTCTGATTTTTCAAATAATCGAGTTTCTGACACAAAGCCTTGATATACTCAACATATTCTTCATTGATCTCTTTGTTGCAAATCTCATCAATTAACGCAGGGTCCAACACAGCAGAGTCCATGAAGGTTTTCATCATTTCTTGCAGTTTCTTTCGATTGGAAAGACAAGTATTCATCTCTAACGACCTTTCTTGTAAACTAGTCATTTCTGTCTTGATTTCGTTCAAATGATCTCTAAAAGACAATAGCATTTTTTCTAATTCCTCTATATATATTATAAAAAATTAATTTTATTAGAAAAAAAAGGTTGGGGGATGAAGAAAATCACCTAATATTGAATCGCTTTGAGTGATTCCATCGTTTAAATCAACCACTTCGTTTTCAACTTTCAAATAGTCAAAAGCAGCGTCTTTTTCTATTGATTCCAATTCAGCTATCACCTTTTTTTTCAGAATAAATAGTTTTGATTTTGAAGAAAAAAATTATTTAACATTTTCGCACATATGACGAAGGTCCTTTTTTTCTAAAAGCTCGTTGTTGTCATTCACTTGGTATTTACTGTTGAGGTATTTGAGAGTAACTGGATTCAAAGTGCTCTCTAAAAGGCCGAAATTTTCTTTTTTTATCATTTTTTTTTTTCGAAAAAAATTTATTTTATTTTTAAAATTATCAAAATTTTTTTTTAAAATATTGATTTTTTTTTTGTGAAATTTTTTTTATTTTTTCAATTTTTCAAAATTAAATTTAATTTTCAAATTTTATCCATTTCTTTCGGAAAATGAGTGCATTTTGTTTAATTTTGGTTATTATTTAGTTTTTAAAGGGGCAAAAAAAAATATTTCATTTGTTTTGTGGTCCATATAAATTTTTTGGATCATTACAAGGTGCATAATTAACTGTTTTGCAATTTGAGCATTCAATCAAAGCTGAGGCTTCATTAAAAATAATTAAGAAAGAGATGGATTATTGGTCTATTTTATAAAGATTTACTTCCAATTTGATAAATCACATTGCTTTTGCATTTATCACAAACAAGAATTTTGTTTTGTGGATTATTGATATTCAAAACTTCAATTTTTTTTTAATTTTATCAAAAAAAATACTGGAATAAAACCTGAATGAATATGATTGCATCTCGGACAAATGAATGAGGGAACATTATAAGCTATACGTTGATAAAGCGAACATTTTGGACATGTTACAGCTCTTTTTAAGAATAGATTGAATGAAAAAAAATTAAATTTAAAAAAGTTTAAAAAAATGGAAAAAATAAATTTTTGAATTTTTTCTGTACTAAACAAAATAATTAAATTCTCATTACATTTGATAA
>JFJP01027693.1_pt1 | contig 10181 bp, 14 predicted proteins | sample 431651 | NCBI WGS metagenome assembly JFJP01 (sample SAMN02602958, study PRJNA72255) | Microbial mat metagenome, whole genome shotgun sequencing project. | biome: fresh water; feature: sink hole; material: water; isolation source: purple microbial (photo- and chemosynthetic) mats found in... | reverse complement strand
AAACTCAAGGTATTTTCTAACTCTACCCTGCAATTCGAAATTAATGTTCCTTTCTTTCATGAAATTGTTAATAACGTTCATAGTTTCTCTTAAAAAATTGTTAAAATTCAATTAAAAATCCTATAATAAACAATTTACTTGTATTGTTTCTCATTTTTATTCATCAGATTGAATATCTCCCTCATTGCATTGATGGTATATCCAAAAAACAATGCTGAAACCAGACAAATAAAGGTTCCTACTACTAGTTCCGTCTCATTCTGAGGACTAACCTTCTCTCCAAACCCTATAGTCACCAAAACGGAAACTGACCAAAACATCGAATAAAAATACCTCATTACCCTTAAAATTCATAAAATAATGAAAAAACATGAAATTTAATTTTTTTTTTTATTTTATTCAAACCAAGTCATCTCCGTTGTATGACTGTAATCAAGCCAAGTAATTCGGCTTACAGTGTTATAAATCGCTGTTCCATGCCAAATGCATGCGATGATATGTGTGAAGAATATTATCTGCATAAACAAGCGAATCAAGCTCAGAATATAATCATTTTGTCCTTCAAGCGAGATCATTTCCTCAAAATTACTGATAATTATTCGAATTCTTTTGATTTTCGAAAACATCATTAACTGAACAATTTTCAAAGCAAAACTGGTTTGCGAAAACATCGATTGTGCAAGAATCGGACAATAACTCAATAAATCGAAAATCAAGCCTTTTTTCAAATAATGTTCACAAATCTGTCCTTTTTTCGTGATTACGAGCCCATTTTCATAATAACCTATGATAAAAATTTTGAAAAATTAACTAAAATCGATTAAAAACCTGTGAAAAACTTCGAAAAAGTGTCTAAAATCAAAAGAATTTCAGGGATTAAAACAATGAGTTCTGCAAGGAATTCATCGAAGTTTTTGTTCAATAAATAATGATGAAGTTTTTCTTGACAGTTTATATTGAAGCCGATTTGTAGAGGAATTATGAAAAACCAGTATAAAATCGTTAAAAGAATCAGGATATCCCAAAGCACCTTGCCTTTTTGGTTCGGCTTTATCACAGGAACATAGGCTTCTAGGAATCTTCCAAGAGATTTCAGGAGATTCGCAAAGGAATTTAATATGAAGTTAGTGGAAAGCCAGGTGATTATACGATAAAAAGCTCGTTTTATGGTCTTATTAATTTTAAAAAAATGTTTTTTTTATGAAATTATGAATAAATGAAGAAAAAATACGCATTTTTCAGTGAATCTGCGTTTCGAAAACTCATTTTCTTGTTTTCTTTTCGTGAAATAGCTTAAATCATTGACCATTTCGATTTGATTATCGTTAATGTGCTTCAAAGTTCGATAAGTTGTTCGAGATCTAAAAAGGTTTTTGATTTTCATCAGTAATCTCAAAAGGTCGATGAACTTCAAAGTCACCCCCGCGGTCTTTTTCCTGTTTTTTCTTTGGAACTTCTGTTTCATAGTTGTCTTTTTCTTTGCAGAAATTTGTGGTTTTTGTCCAAAGAATCGCAATTTTGCAAATGTCAGAATTTCAAAAGGGCTTTTAACGAGTTTCATGGTCTTTGTGTCTTTTTTTTTGCCTGAAGAAAAACCTATTAATCAAAAGAAAAATTGTGAGTGTTTTGTATATATTAAAGAAGTACTTTCTTGGATTTCGTTGAATTCTGGATTCATTTTTTGAACAATAAATTTATTTTATAAATTAAATTAATGTGTCACTGAAAAGAAAAGTCTGATAAAGTAATATTCAATTATAAGATAACCTTTTACTAATGATGATTTTAAAGAAGAAATTGCGATTTGGAAAACAATTATATTTGTAATTTTATTAACTTTCAAAGAATTTGTTTAAAAATTAGAGCAGAATAAAACTCCCGCTTTTTAAAACCTTAAAAATTTTCAAATCAAGTAAAAAAACCCCAAAAAAACCAAATAAAATGTCCCAACACCACAAAATTCTTGATCCCGAAGCAATTTCTCTTAAAATTTTTTCCCTAACTGAGCGATTCCCCCAATCTTCTTTCTCAACCCTCTGTCAAAACTGCGATTGGGAGATGGGTATCGATGAAGCCGGTCGAGGTCCAGTCTTAGGTCCAATGGTCTATGGAGCTTGTTGTTGGCCGAAGAACCTGAAAGAAGAATTAAGCTCTATAGGATTCTTTGATTCAAAACAAGTTAATGAAGAAAATCGTGAACGTTTCTTTGAAATATTGAAGGATTTGAATGGTTTTTGCTTATGGTACGAAGTTCGAGTGTTGGATTCTGAGCTGATTTCCAATAAAATGCTACAAAAGAACAAGGAAAATCTGAATGAAATCTCTTATAATACAGCTTATTCCTTGATAAATTCCTGTGTGATAAAGGTGAATCTCATTGATATTTACATAGATACGGTCGGAAAACCCGATTATTACAAAGGACTTCTCATGAATAAATTCATTGAATTTCCTTATTTAAACTTCGAAGTCACAGAAAAAGCTGATTCAAAATTCCCTATAGTAAGTGCTGCAAGCATCGCTGCGAAAGTCACAAGAGATTCCTGTGTGAAAAACTGGCAATTTCGTGAAAAAGTCGAAGGGAAAATAGAAAGAAACTTTGGTTCAGGGTATCCTTCAGACCCAAATACTGTGAAATGGCTCAATGATAACTTTGATGAGGTGTTTGCCTATGTGGATTTCGTGAGATTTTCGTGGAAAACGATTGAGACCTTGATGGAAAAGAAAGGAATGAAGGTGGATTTTAATGAGAAGAAAGCTGGGTTCTTTGATGGTTGTGGGAAAAGCTGGATGAATAATTTGGGGTTAAAGGAGAATTTCGAACTTTAAGTAGAGTTTATATGAGTATTTTAGATATTTATACTTAAAAAAATGTTGTTTTTTTGAAGAGAAAAAAAAAAAAGAGCATTTTTTGATTAATTTTTTCAAAAAAACCCTCGTAAATTTTTTGAAAATTAAGCAATTTCTTAAAAAATCCAAAAATGGACCCCGAAAACTCAAAAATTCAAAATAAGGTCTTTTCCTAAAAAATCTTGTTTTTAACTCTAATAAATGAATAAAACAGAAGAAAACTCTCACATTTCTTGATAATAAAGTCTCAAAACGCAATAAAAACCAAGAGAAAAGACATTCTTTAGAATCAAAAAACCGTTCAAAAATACAGGAAAACGAAAGGCCTATCAGGAAAAAAAGTGAGGAAACTCATTCTCCTAACACAAACAAGAAAATCACTGATTTTTTTTCAAAAGCTCATGTTAAAGTTCAAGAAAAAAGATCATTAATTTCGAGTTCGACGATGAGAAATTCTGAAAATTCGAAGAAATCAAAGATTACATCAACTTTTCGAACCATTGAAAATTCTATGAATAATATGATAAGAACTGACAACACTTGCACTAGTGGTATGTGGGTGAAAAGGGAAATAATGTGCGAGAATTTGAAACTGAAGGAAGAGATCAGAAAACTGAATAAAATCATGGTAGATAAAGAAGCTTTCATCAAGAACAATGAATTGAAAATAGAGAATTTGATTGTTTCTAATCAAAACCATAGAGAAAATCTGAAAAATGTTGAGGATTTGGAAAAAGTTGCATTGTTTTTTTTTTTAAAAGGAAAATTCAAAGTTTATTTATGCGGGAAGGGGTTAGAAAATAAAGGAAAGGATATTATCAGGAATTTTTTGATAGAGAAGGAAGCAATTGAAAGAAGAGAAAGAAAGAAAAAGTTCTTTAATCAATGTTTGAAACTTGGAAAAGAAATTATTTATAAAAGGTAATTAATTGATTGAAAACTTATGTTATTTAAACAATTTTTCTTTTAAAATCTTATCAATTTTTTGAAATTTTCTGAAATTTATTGAAAAAAAGTGAAGGAAAAGAAATAAAAGAGTGGATTGATGGATATGAACTAGCTCAATTAAAACAAAAAATGGTTTTTTTAACGAATTTTTATAAGTTTATTTGTTTTTTATGAAGGAAAAAATTAAACAAGATCGAATTTATTTTCAGAAACTGAAAAAAGACAATAATAACGGGACAAACGAGAATAATGTTTCCAAAAATTCAGAAAATAAGCCTGATTTGAATGCCCAAATAGCTTTAGATCGAGCTTTGACTGTGAAAAGATATTCTTTATCATTGATGGATGCTAAAATTAGTTTGAATTTCCAGCTTCATTTTCTTACAAAAGTATTTTTTTATTAAAACAATGAAAATTTTGAATTTTTCTTCACAAAAAGGAAGAAAATCAAATAAATGAAGAAATTCAAAAACTCGAACAAGAAAAAATTCAACTAAAAATTTTGTCTCAAAAAATAACCTCTGAAGAAAAGTTGAATTTTCTTTCTAATTTAATCTAAAATCTTCCTAAAGCTGTTTATTTTCAAAACCCAATGCAAATCTCCAGATTCCTGAATGGCCTTTATTGAAATTTCGATACCAAATTTTATCTTTTTTAGGGAAAAGCAGCATGGGCGAAGTTTATAAAGTGATTATTGTTTTTATTTAAAAAAACCCTACAATTTCTTTATAAAACAGGCTTATGATTTGAAGAAATTGAGAGAAATAGTGATAAAAATTCGATTTTATGAAGAAGAATGTGATATTATTGAGAAAATTAACAAATTCACAAGAGATTTCCTTGATTTAAACCATATGAATTTAACTAGATTTTTCGATTGTTTTAAGCTTTCAAATGAAACAATTTGTTTTGTGATTGAATTTTGTGATGGTGATGATTTTTCGACCTTTTTAGCAAATTCGCAGAATATTATCTTAGAAAAAGACGCAAAAAATCTCCTCAAACAAATACTTTATGGGCTTTTATATATAAATGAAAAGAAAATCATACATGGCAATTTAAAGCCAAAAAATATACTTTTTCATAAAGGCGATGTGAAAATCACTGATTATTGGCTTTTTCAAGAGAATTTCGATGATAAAAATCAAGAAAAAATCGATTATTTACCACCAGAATTCTCGAAAAACTATAAAGAATTAGACTTTTCTTTTGATGTTTGGACTGTTGGTGTTTTGTATTATGAGATGATTTTCGGTGAGAAACCTGATGTAAATAGTTTGAAATTCCCTCTAAAGCCTGCAGTTTCAGCCGATTGCAAAGATTTTATTGCTAGATGTTTAACAGAAGATTATGAGAAAAGATGGACTATTAAACAGGCATTAGATGGGTTATATTTATCAAAATTTTAGAAGGTTTTTATTGAATAATTACTTGAAAAACATGTATAAACCTATAAATTACCTATAAAAGTTCATGTATAGCTAGCTATACACAAACCCATATTATTCATAAATAACCCTCATTTTATTTAATTTCTTTATTAGAATATTCCATTATTCTTTATTGAAAACACATAAAAAAAGCAATAAATTATTAATTCGTTCTATTGCTATTCCGATTAAGAATGGCAGATTGACGGTATTTCATTAGATTATCCGGTTTTAAATTAGCAACGAGATTCTCCCATATAGAAATCAACTAAAATATCAATAAACAATGAGAAATTATTTAAAAATAACGTCTTTTTCCAATGCGCAAATCAAATTAGTAAAATCTCCGAAATTCTTCACATAATTTATGCATTTATTTTCGAGGGCTTTTGAAATTTCGTCGAACATTTGATAGTTAAAATAACCGAAAAAATCCCTTAAATCGTTTTCAACTGCAGTTTCCTTCATAAAAACTTTATAATTTGCTTTATTTTTATTTGGAAAAACCTTAGGAAACATAAAACAAAAAGCATTTGATTTGTTTTTCAACAAATCTTCTTTCTTTAAAGATTTTTTATCCTTTTCTAGTTCCCATTTTGTTATATCGCCTTTTTAAAAGTGTTTTTTTCAAAAGAAAATCAATAAAAAAAAGGTTTTTCATTAGAAAATTCAAAAAAAACTACCTGAAGAAAAATATTTCTCTTTTTTCGCATCTAAATTGATCTTATATTTCAAATATTCGAAGCCAGTGCTTTGTCGAATTTTAAGCAGCTTTGACGAAATATTGAATAATTTTCATTAATAATAAACGACTTCTTTATAGCTAGTGAACTGCTTTTCCTCATATTTAAAAAAGCTGTATAGGTAATCTTGGACCAAATGGGTTTGATGAACAAGGGAATTACCCCAAGAAGCCATCATATTATTCAGTGAAACATATACATCAGATATAAAATGATTCTTCAATAAAACAATTCAATGAAAATTCAATAAATAATAATATATTACCTTTCCTAAGGTCATATTCGAATTCATTTGATTTGTTAATTGGAAAAGATTCGCGAAATCATCTGCAAGATGATACATAGTTTCTGTTACTTTATTCATATCTTTGATCAATTGCTTCGAGCTTTTTTTCACTCTACTGTAGATTTGATCAGCAGTATTAACGAATAAATTTGCTCCATTGTAAAATAATTTATAATGGTTCGCTAATTTTGAAGAAACCTTTTTGAATTTTTTCTTTAGAATTTTTATAAAGAAAAAAATCGACTTCGCCTTCTAAATTCGTTAAATCAATGATTTTTTGAGGTTTTTGCAAATATTCACTTTCCTTTAATAATAAATTTTTAAAAAAATCATTGAAGAAATTATTTTAAAATCGGACTTTCTTTCGCGTTCGGAATATCTGATAATCAGTGACTTTCAAGAAATCCATCGTGTATTCATTTGTGAACAAAACCGATGACGTCCCAATCTCATTCATGAATTTCTAAAACAAATTCTATAAAACTTCTCATTCATATAAAATACAGTCAAATATGAAAGCATTTTTGAATAATGATCTTCAGTATTTAAATCTCCACATTTATTTTCTAATAAGCAAGGAACCACAATTCCTGGGTAGATTTTATTCAGAACTGTCTGCAGCCACACAAACTCATTGAATTTTCGTTTTACTTCCCAATTAAAAGGAGTAGTTTTTATCGTGTATAGGTTGTAGGCAGAGCCTAACCCGAAAAACCCATCTTTTTTATATTCTGGTCTGAAAATTTATAAATCTTGATTTTATTCATTTTCCTATTAGATTTATACGAAGTCACAATGATTTTTATAGGGTTTTCATGGTTTTTGAAATCGAGGATTTGTTCTTTATTTTTAGAATCCTTGTATTTCAGCTCGAATTTCTGTTTTTTTATCTTGACAGTTGCTGAATAATCTTCAAGAACCGTTTGTTTTTTCTTCATTGATTCATCTTTTTTCTTCAATTGTTCTGGTTTTAGATTTTCCTTTATATAATATGATAATTTATGATAAAATCTTTTTTATTACTTCTGTTTTTAAACGCTCTTTATCTTTATCTTCATTGAATTCATGCTTTTTTTTGAAGTCTTTATTCGTTAAATTCTCTTGAGATTTCGATTTATTGATGATTTGATGCTTCGGAGTCGACTCCTTCGTATCTTCGAAACTTTCCTCGAATTCTTTCTGCAAAATCTTATCAAAATCATAGACTGAAGGCTCGTTTTTCTCATGCACTTTTTTGAAATTTTCAACAATCTTCCCAAATTTTTTTTAATTTTTTCATCATTGAAAAAAAACCTGAAAAAGTTCATTTATAGTCCAATTATCAATGTTAGATCCTATTGAAAAAATTTAAGTCTTTTATTTAAAATGAAGTACCATCGGATTTGAGGGATTGGATGAAATTTTGAAAAGAAGAGGGATTGTAACCATTTTCCATGATTTCCTTGCGTAAAAAAGCTTGCTTTTCGGTTCTTTGGCGAATTATTCTGTCTTCTTCCATTTGGAAATTTTATTAGATTTTATTATATTCTGGTTATTTTTAAATTTTAAAAGTTTTTTTTGTTGATTTATCAAAATTAATTTCATTTATAATAAAATTCAAATTATTTAAAAAATTAATCAATAAATTTTTTATTATAATCAGTTAATTTTGATCATTTTATTATGAGAATACAATTATACTGAGTAGTTCAAAGATTTTCTTTATTGCCGTAATTTTTAATTTAAAATAATATAATTAAATCAAAGACATTTAGTTTGAAATTTAACATAAAATAATAAATTATTTATTATTTAACATTGTTTTAATCAATTTCCTTTAAAATTTTTCCAATTATACATAAAAATAAAGTATTATATTTTTCTCCTATTTTCTGAGCTTAAAAAGCTCAACAAGTACATCTTTTGACAAACGCGAAATATCTTGTGTATCACAAATAATATTCCTGTTTATTATCATGAATTTCAATGCATATTCCTTCAGATAATTAGCATCATGTTTTTCTGCTAAATTTATCATTTCAACGATATTCTTTACTTTTAATTTCCTTGCTAAATATTCTTCACAAATTGCCTTTAATCTTTGAACAATATATTTATTGGCGAGTATTAGAAGATCTGCTGCGATTTCGTCGTTTATTGTGGTAGAATCCGTGTAGAGATATTCTAAAAAAGCTTTAAAAACTACTGGTTTTGTGTCTTGAATCGTTATCTTATTTGTCTGAGATTCCATCATTTGTCCTAAAATAAACGAAAATGATATAAATTTATCAGTTTATTAATATATGATAAAATTTACCCGTAAACATGCATTTAAACTGTTCACATCTAGAAGAAAGCACGGATTTATGTGCTGGAATCTCTTCGTTTTCGATACTGAACACCACATCACAAAACTCTTTAGCCCAGAACATATTCTTCATATCCCCAATCAATGTAGACTCCTCAATTAAAATCGGTATCCCTTAAAAAAAAAACACTGATTTTTAGTCAAAATTGATGAAAAAATGAAAAATTTCATTTTTTTTCTAAAAATCTTACTCATTTTCAACAAATGAACATCACTATAGCTTTTTTCGCTATCATTTCCTCCAAAAATCACTATATTATTCCTATAAAGAATTGCTGAATGTCTGCATCTCTGTTTGGGTGGAGTATTGGTAGTATAGACTATCTCCCATATATTATCATCAATATTATAAGTAAAAGTATCGTTTCTCCAAGAAGATCCATCATATCCTCCAAAGAAATAAATCTTATTGCCTACAACAACAGCAGAAGCTGATACTCTTGGACTGGGAGGCATTCCTAAAGATACTATTTCATGCCAGATGCTTGTTTCGATATCAAATACATGAAGATCATTCAATTGCCGTAAACGATCAGGTTCCCCTCCAAAAACAAAGATTTTTTTATTGAAAATTATTGAAGAATGCTGTAATCGACCACCTTTTTTTTAATTAAAAATAAGAAAATTCTTGTTTTTTATTAAAAAAATATGAAAATTAAGGCTTTTACTTGGTATTTTTCCTTTTGCTTCTATTAAACTCCATACTTTTTCGCCTAAATCGAATTTATATAGATCATTAAGCCAGAATTTCCCATCACCTCCTCCGAAAATATACATGAAATTTTCCTGTGTGCATGCGGTATGGAACTGTCTTTTCGGAGAATTCCCCTCTAATTTCACCTGTGACCATTCCAAAATCAAAACTTAAAATATTTATCAATTTTTATCAATATTTTTTCGAATTTATTGACAATATAAACAATTTTACGGTTATTTTCTAATGAAATATTCAAATAATGAACATCTCCCAACACTTGAAATCCATTCCACCCTCCATAAACCGCGATTTTTTCTCTACAGAACAATTGTGCAGAATGTCCCATTCGAGCTTCAGGAGCTGTGCCTATTATCTTTATATTGGAAAGCCAACATAATAATTCGAGGTCGAGAACATGTAAATCATTAACGAATTTCTTTTTGCCTTCACCTTCTTTTCCTCCAAAAATTAGCATATATTTAGAAAATAAGATCGCTGTGTGACAGTTTCTGTTACTGGGAAGAGAATATGGTGTAGTTTTCAGTTCTTCCCATTCAAAGTAGGAGTTAAGAGCTTTATTTATTAAGGATTTTAAAGACATCATTAAAGGAAAGGAATTTTTACTCTGAAATTCATTTGGGAGGGTATTTGGAACTTTTTGCATTTTTTTATTGTTTTTTTCGTTTTTTTAAAATTAAATTAGAAGAAAGGGGTTTTTTATTAATTAAGCGAGTTTGTGTTAGAAGGGTTTGTTATTGATTAATGAAGAAGGAATAGGAAGAGTATTACAGCATCGTTGGTCTAGTGGTATGATCGTAGCCTTCCACGCTTCTGACACGGGTTCAATTCCCGTACGATGCATTCTTTTTTTGTTTTTTAA
>JFJP01024759.1_pt1 | contig 10181 bp, 2 predicted proteins | sample 431651 | NCBI WGS metagenome assembly JFJP01 (sample SAMN02602958, study PRJNA72255) | Microbial mat metagenome, whole genome shotgun sequencing project. | biome: fresh water; feature: sink hole; material: water; isolation source: purple microbial (photo- and chemosynthetic) mats found in... | reverse complement strand
AAACCCCTGCATTCGAGCTAGATGCTAAAAGCTGCGAACCTGCAGTATTCATTTATTTCTGTCGGGGTGAACCCCAAGCTTTGTCCGCTGGTCGAGTCGCGCGGGACCGAGTCAGCCGATCAAATGACGAACCGTTAATATTAAATAATTTCAAATGCAGAAAGAGCCTTTGGAGAACAACATCCAGGTGATCCTGAGGGTGCGGCCTCCGAATGAAGCGGAGAAGAAAGCCGAGCAGAAGAAGTGCATCGAGATCGCAGGACCGGCCCAAAACACCATCGTCATCGACAGCAAGTCCGGCCTCAACGAGTACACCTACGACTGGGTCGCAGGCGAAGGCAACTCGCAGTCAGACATCTTCGCGAAGATCGGAGAGCCCATGGCCGCCAGCTGCCTCGAAGGCTACAACTCGACCATCTTCGCCTACGGGCAGACAGGCGCAGGCAAGACCTACACGATGAAAGGCAGAGGCATCTCGGTCGACCGCGCTGACGACGAAGCCACCGGCCTCATGCCCAGAGTGCTCGCCTGCCTCTTTTCGAAGCTCACAGGCGGAGAGAAAGTGCTGATCAAGTGCTCCTACCTCGAGATCTACAACGAGCAGATCATCGACCTCCTCAACCCCAACCAAGGCTTCCTGCAGATCAGAGAAGACCTCAAGAAACGCGTCTTCATCGAAGGACTCACCGAAGACTTCGTCGCCAACTGTGAAGACTCGCTCCGCGTGCTCGTCAAAGGAGACCGTAACAGACACGTCGCGTCCACCTCGATGAACCTCGAGTCTTCGAGGAGCCACTCCGTCTTCTCGCTCACCATCCAACAAGAGAAAGTCGCCGATGGAGTCGTCAAGGTGGTCACCAGTCGCATGAACTTCGTCGACCTCGCTGGCTCTGAGAGACAAAAGCTCACGAACACCACCGGAGACAGGCTCAAAGAAGCAGGCAACATCAACAAGAGTCTCACCGTCCTCGGAGGAGTCATCAACTCGCTCGTCGAGATCTCAGAGGGAAAGAAAATACACGTCCGCTACAGAGACTCCAAACTCACTTTCCTCCTGCGAGACTCGCTCGGAGGCAACTCGAAAACCACCATCATTGCTAACGTCAGTCCCGTCGCAGCCAGCTTCCAAGAAACCCTATCCACCCTCAAGTTCGCACAGCGAGCCAAACTCATCAAGAACAGCGCATCGATCAACGAAGAAAACTCTGGCGGCATTGAAAGCCTCAAGAACGAGCTGCAGGTCCTCAAAGAACAGCTGCAACAAGAGCGACTCGAAAGAGCAGCGGAGAGGCATCGGCTTGAAAACCAGGGACTCACAGCAGCCCAGGAGTGCGAAGTGCTGCAAGAAACCAACAAAAACAGCTATCGAGTCGAACAGCTCTTGAAAGAAAGCATCGAGATCCTCACCGAAACAGAAAAAAAGCTGCAGTACGAGTACAAAAAGAAAGAAGAATTCAACTCGCTCTTCAACAAAGCAGTCTCGATGTACCAGCAGAAAGAAATACAGCTTCGCACCATGGTCGAGCTGCTCCAAGACAAGAACAAACGGCAATCGCTGCAAGACTGGAGCCAAGACGAAGAAGTCAAGTCGCTCCAGCAGACCGTCGCAGTCCTTCAAGAAGACCTTTCCAGCATGCCATCCATCATGAAGGTCTACCACGAGAACCTGCTGCTCAAAAACCAGATCCTCTATGCAAACATCGACGGTAAACCCAGCACCAACATCCTCAGAGTCCTCGACGTACTCAGGAGGAACTACTCCTTCTCCGAAGAAGTCATCGAAAAGCTGAATTTCAACAATCTCATGCGAGAAAAACTCGTCAAGCGGTTCGAGAAGCTCTGTCTCGGAAGAGGCATGACCAGCGAAGACCTGTCCAAGATCGCTCTGGAAGAAGAGAACGAAGAGCTCAAAACCTCTGTCCAAAAACTCAACCAGTTCTTGATGGAAAAGACCCAGGTAGAGAGCGACCTCAAGCACATCATCGAAATCGAAAAAAAGAGGTTCGAGGAAGCCAGACAGGAGTCGGAGAAAACGAAGTCTGACCTGGAGGCCGAGATCGCAGGCCTCGAAAAGCGGATCGAAGAACTCAACATGAGCTACAGAACCATCATGCACGAAGGCAGCGAAGCTTCGAACTCTTTCAAACTGAAAGAAGTCGAGTTGAAAGACCAAATCGACGCCTTGACAGTCAAGGTCTCCGAAGGCTTGAAAAAGCTCGCCAGATCAGAAGAAAGATTCCAGACAGAGAAAAAGTCACATGAGGCCGAAGTGGAAGACTACGAGAAGAAAATCCACATCCAAAACCTAGACGTTATGAGACTCCAAGAAGAAATAGCCATCAGAAAGTCTTCCCAACAGAAAACTAAAGAAGAACTCTCCTTCGCCAAATCAGAGATCGACAGTCTCAACAGCAAACTCAAACGAGAACAGATTGAGAAGCAGGCGCTGAAGACCAACATCGCACAGGTTGAAGGAGTCTTAGCCGCTCAGCACAGCGAAATTGAGCGATTCAAATATGAACTCGAAAAGAGAGAAAACCTAGAGTCAGAAATGGCCCAAATCGTCCTCGAAAAACAGTCCTTCAAAGAAGAGATCGACACCCTGCAGCAGAGTCTCGAGTACCTGCAGAGACAGCTCGAAGCCTCAGCAGCTGTCTTGGAAGACAAGAACAAGACCATCCAAGATCTGCAACTACAAAACAACAAGTACAAAGAAAACGAATCGAGCAACTCCAGCTTCATCAAACAGCTCGAAGAAGAACTCGCGAAACAAACCGAGTCGAACTCACCCTACAACATCGCGATCAGAGAAAACCACTCGCTCAGAACCATGGTCAGAGAAATCCGAGCAGACCTCGACCAGAGAGACAAGTCCATCAAACAGCAAGAACACCAGCTAGAAGATATGAACCAAAAGATCGAAACCCTCACCGCTTCAGTCAGCAACTTCAAATCTGCATACAGAGAAGCGAACCTCGACAACCAGCACAAGACAAACCAGCTGAAAGAACTCAACAGCCAACTGTCGCAGATCAAAGACGAGAACCACGACCTGACCCAAAACATCAAAGCGCTTCAGGCGCAGTCGACAGCAGATAGCAACACTGCCACGAGCCTGCGAGAACTCCTGGAAGAGAGAACCAGAGAAGTCGAGGATCTGAAAGACCGCGTCAGGTTCGAGGAGAAGAAACTAATCGACCTCAAAGAATCACACACTTCGCGCTTCCAAGACCTGCAGAAAACAAACGACCGCCTCAACGAAAAGCAAATGAAGTATCTGGAGCTCCAGCAGAAGTACGACACCTACCTCGAAACCACAGAAAGAGAAACCAAACACCTGCAAGCTCAGCTCAGCTCTGTCAACGAGCAGAACAAGAACCTCATACTGCAGAGAATCGAGAAAGAAGAACAGAACAAAACTCTCCAAGAGGAAGTCACATCGCTCAAAATCAGACTTGCATCCCAGATGAAGGAGTACAGAATGACCATCAGCAACCTTCAAACCAACACAGAGGCAGACCAGTCCACGCTCGATCAGATCAAAGAAGAAATCAAGAAAGAAATCAAAGTCGATCAAGACTCTTTCGAGCAAATGAGACAAGAAAATGCCAATCTCAAAAACTCGCTCAATGACAAACTCAGGAACTACTCGAGCACCATCCACAGACTCAACAAAATCCTCGAAGAACTTCAAAAAGACTTCGATATGCTCAAAAGCCACAAAAATAGAGCAGACAAAGAAATCGATGCTGCACAAACAGCCTTCAAGTACAAAGAATCAGAGAACCTGCTCTTCAAAGAGCAAATTCAGTTGAGCCAGCTGACACAGAAATCCCAACTGGACGAAATAAAAACGCTCCAGTTCGAAAAAGGCCAGCTAGAAAAGAAACTTCGAGACTCGAAGCTCAAGTGCGAGGAGCAGAAAATTAAAATCGAGAACCTGACAAGCGACTACGAGTTGCTGATGAGCATGAGCGAATACTCGCCGGTCTCGGAAGACACGACCAGCAAGGTCATCAAGAAGCTGCGGATCGAGAACGACGTGATGCGCAAGCAGCTCAGCAAGACTAAAGAAGGCAAGAAGTTCCTCCTCAACACCGAGTTCTCCGAACAAGTCAACAATCTGGTCCAGCACATCGACAGCGAAGAAACCAAAGAACTCATCATGAACATCTTCCACAAAATGACTGCGACCGGCATCGTCGCCTGCAACCTGTCCAGGGACACTAACCAAGACCCTCGCAGTCTGCTCAAGCAGCTCGAAGCCTACATCGACGACATCGAAAGAAAGAAGCTGGAGATCACTCGACAGGAGAACCAGTTCAACATCAACCAGCTGAGGAACAACATCCTGATGCTCGAAGCCAACCAGCTGCTGCACAAAGTGAGCCTGACCCAGCCGAACTCGTCCCTCAAACTCCTCTCCGACTCACTCCTGAACAAGCGGCTGCAGTACACGAGCAACGACGGCAAAGACCTCTCTCCGTTCAGAAACCGAAACGTCGAGGTGACGCTCACCGAGAAGATCAAGTCCTACCACCTCTCCAAGTTCGCCGAGTCGCATCCGATGACGAACCTCTCTTCCAGCAAGAAGAACAAAAGCGCACTGTCTCGCTGCGAGCTCCTGCAAGACATCGGCAAGAGAACCGTCGAAGTCGACCGCGAGATGTTCTCCGCGAGCAAATACCACCTCTCGCCCATCTCGCTGCAGAACAGCTACATCAAAGCCAACTACAGCTTGAGGAAGCATCCTCGAGTGACTCGCGATTCCGAGAAACCCCAGGAGCTGCTCGACCTGGACCTCCAGGTGCACCCGACTCCTCAAAAAAAGCTCAAATTAATCTAAACAACCTAATTCAAACCCATTCCTCTCCGATGACTCGACTTCGCTCGCTGTCTGCGGCCAACGCACCGGTCTCTGTCTTATCTGCGAGTCAGGTCGACTTGCCGCCAAGTGTCACTTTGAATTCTCTATCCTAGTTTCTTGTTCGCTATTAGCTGCTGATGTCTAGTGTGACCTAACTTGTTCTATTTTCAACGCAACACCAAGCTATCTACTGTACCACACGGTCTTTCGACTACTAGTTTACTCCTTCTTCGGTTAGTGCCAAACAAAGCTTGGGTTTCAAAAACTAAAAATTATTAATTTTGGCTGCGTTTGGTTCATATAACAATGGAACGACGCGCAGGCCTTCCGCAAGCCGGCCGAGCGCAGCCGGCAGCCGCGACCGAGGCAGACGTGAGTCACCTCAAAGAAGCGTCGAGACGCAGGAGAGCCGAGCTCGGAGGACAGCTGGTAAACGACAACACCCTGCGGAGCATTCGCCAACAGGAGGACCTGAGCCTGATGTCGCGTCGGAAAGCAGCATCGCAGCCGAAGAAAGGACTAGTAGACATCAAGATGCAGGAGTTTCTGGATCGGACTGCTGCTGTCCAATCGCAGATCAGCGAAGCGAGTTATCTGAGCGCCAAGCGACTCACGCAGCTAAAGAACAGCGATCTGCTGCCTCCTCCGATGACCGAAAGAGACATCACCGTCTTCCGATCCCAGCCGAACGAAATTGAAGACGAAATCAGAAACGAAGAAAGCAGACTGCTCGAGGAAGGCAAGAGTCTCTTGATCGAAAAGCACAAGCTCCTCGAAGCCATCAAGAACAAAGACACTAACGTGAACCCGCATCTCGTCGAAACCAAGTCCAGAAACGCAGGTCTGAACCAAAGCGCTGTCCAGCTCAAGCCAGCCAACAAAATGAGAGTCCCAGATGACGGAGAAGTCCTCACCTTCGGCGGCTCTCTGCAGCCGAAGCAATCGCAGGACCCTCAGTTCGCAAGCAAGCAGACGGCTGAGTTCGGCAGACCCCAGGGCCTGGCAAGCTCTCTCAAAAAGATTCCATTCCAGAACGACTTCGACAAGACCTCGAGGTCCTACTCTAACGTGGCAGACGAAAAGTATGCAGAGCTGATGCGGATCCTCGAGAGCAACAAAGCAGAGCTGAACATGCTCGACCAGCAGAACAAAGAAATACAAAACAAAATAAAGTCTCGAGATGAGATTCTGATGAAAGCAGCGCAAAACCGCCAGCAGTTGCGCGGCCATCCAGGCATTCTGGCCAATCCTCAAGCCCGAGGCCCTCCATTGACCAAAGCCCTCGTGCAGAACTCTCGGCGGAACCCAGACCTGAACGACTTCGAGCGAGGACTGGTGTTCATGGAAGCCCAAGAACTCGACTCGCTGAAGATGATGATGAACGTGCCTGTCGGGACAGACCTGTACCGCTTCAAGGCCGAGCAGTTCAAAGAGACCAGCACAGCCCGGGGCGAGATCGAGAAACTCGTCTACGAACAGATGCTCAAGTCGATGAAGAAAGGCGCAGACCTGCAAGCCAGGAGCGCAGAAGCTCGGAGTCAAAACCTCCTGTGGACAGATGAGCAGCGGAGGAACCTGCTGGCAGGCTACATCAGGAAGCAGCTCGGCACGAACCTTACTCTCGAGTACAACGGACCCCCAGTCTACGAGGAATCTGAAGGCGAAGAAGACGAGCCTGAACCGAAACTGCCAGTCAAACCCAAAACCTACGACCCAGTCGAAGGCTTCAACGTCTACTGGGACTACTGTCTCGGCCTGCCTCAAATCCAGAACCAAACCGCCTTCGACTTCCAGATCGTGAGTCAAGGAGAGATCTTGCGAGACGTCGAAGAATCTGCAGACATAGGCAAAAACATCGAAGAAGGAGGATCGACCTGCCGCTCAGTCTTCGGCCTCAAGAACAGAATCAAAGGCATCCCGATAAATCCAGAAACCTTGATGATCTGGAAAGTCTACCAGCCGGTAAACGAAGGCAGCCGTGAGCCTGCCAATCCGATCGGCTGGACCCAGATCGATCTGTTCACGGTCATCCGCGAGCTGAAGCGCGGTCGCTGGAAGTGTCCGCTGTACCAGCTGCCGGTCGACACAAACATCACGAAGAAAGGCGTCCAAGAACTGACGCCGATTCCAGGTATCTGGTTCTACCTGCGCATCGCCTATCCTTGGCAAGACGAGTTCAACAACGGTTCTCTTAAACCAGAAGAAAGCAGCTACCTCGCCGAAATCCCAGAAATCCACCTGCGCGCAGCGAACTGGTCAGGCCCTCCGTTCATCCCACCAGTTAAAGAAGAACTGCCTATCAAGCCGATCGAGCTGCCTCCAGATGACAAAGACAAGCCACCAGAGAAACCGAAGACTCCGCCACCTCCGAAAGAAGACGAGTATAAACCACCAGATGACGAGGATAAAAACAAGGGGCCACCTCCAGAGCCGAAGATTGGCCAGCGAGTCGGTGTGACGGTGGAAATAAAGAAAGTGATCTCGCACCAGGCACAAAGTCACATGCGCGTCGACATGACTTGCCTCGAAGAAAACATTCCCGTCAAAGATGACACTGCGAAGCGATGGGAAAGAAAAACGATGATCCACAATCCGCTCGTCGGTGGCGCAGATGACCTGGATGCGATTGGCACTTCTATCGTCGAGAGTCAGCTCATGAAGGACGGCCTCATGGCGAACCTGGCCAAAGGGTCTGATGTGATTTTCTCGAACCAGATCTTCAACCTCTTCCGAAACCTCAAAGCGATGGTGCGCAAGTCAAACAAACATGTCTACCTTATGTTCCAGCTGCTGGAAAAGCCGAGTCCCAAGGATGTTCTGCGAGGAAAGAATAAGGGTTTCGCAGATTCGACAGAAGCAAACCTCGGCGGCTTGCAGTTCAATTGCATCGGCTACGCAGTCTATCGACTGACTACTGACGAATTCACGCTGAAAGAAGGCACGCACACGATCAACTTCCTAAAACCTCCGATTAAAATCCCTCCTTTCGATGAATCGCGAGTTCCAAGAATGGACGACTCTTCGATGCTGGAGTTCAAGCTCACACTTCGCGAATACGAAGAGAAGGATGTTGCAGAGGAGTTCAAGCGGCTTTTGAAAATGAAGCCATTGAAGAAGCTGGGCGAAGTCACTGCGATTGACCAGAAACTGGTCGGCGCAGAGCAGATCTTGAACCTCGAACCCTTCATCAAGAACAATAAGCGGCAGTTCCCTGAGAAGATCTTCGAGAAAGGTTACGGAATAGACTTCTACCTCGATGCCTGTAGATTCTTGCCTGACAATGTGACAGTCACCAAATGCATCATCCGAGTCGTCGATGCCAAGTACAAGGACCTGTTCCCAGCAAAAGCTGCAGTTCCGATGAAGTTGACGAAAGAGAATGACGCCTACAACCCCATCTTCGACTACAGGTACGAGTACCGAGCACCGTTCATCGACCCTCAAGCGCTGCTGTTTCTGTGCTTCTTGTCCGTAGACAGCTCGAACAACGAGCCGAGAATCATCGGCTACTCTGCGATCAACCTCTTCCTCAACAGGTACAAACTCATCCAACCGTGGGAACCGAACGACACTGACATCATCCTTCAGGCTGGATGCTACCAGCTGCCTATCCACCCTGTCGAGCCGTTGAGAATCCCTCCGTTCACCATGGAGATGATGGAAAAGCTCGAAACCCTGCCCTGCTCATCTTGCTTGATCCGCATTCGACTGGCGCCGCTGTCCGATGACCTCAAGAGAGTCCTGGGAAAGGATGACGTCCCCAAAGACCAGTGGAAGAAGGTCGGCATTTGGCCTGAACGACCAGAGTACTCCTCGGAAGCCTACAACTCGCAGTACTGCCGCATCCGAGAGTCCGAGAAGGCGCTGTTCAAGCTAAGAATGAAGCGAGATCCGATAAACTTGGCGCAGCGGGCGTTGGAGCTCAAAGCGAAGAACGGAATGGCAGACCAAGAAATGAGCGCCAAAGAGTTGTTCTTCTTCGTTGATTCACTTCTCAAGGTGAACAGCTCGACGCTGCTTTTGGATGGTAAGTTCTTCGCAAAGTACCTGCAGCAAGCTGGGTTCAAGTTTGCCATCGATGCGATTCACAACGTGCCGAATTCCAACCCAATGATCACCACATTCACCCTGAACCCGCCTGGCGAGTACTACGAAGACGAGAGGAAAGTCGACAACCTCTACCTCATCGCGAACATCGACTGGAACCATCCTGTGGGCCAGCTCAAGTACTACGACGGGTACCAGTACTTCAAAAACCTGCCATACAACCAGTTCCTGCACATAATCATCGAAGTAAAAGAACTGCAGTACACCATAGAGGAGACTTTCAAGTTCGTCGACTACGGATGGACCTTGGTTCCGGTCTTCATCGGCGACGGCTACGTGACCAACGGTCACTACCAGGTGCCGCTGTTCAAGGGCAGCTACCCGAAAGACCAGCTGCTGGTCGCGCTGAGAGAGAAGTACTCCTGGGACGCCGTGCAGGAGATGTTCAAAGCGAAGAAGATCAAGTGGACGGACAGCTACTCGAGCGTGATGCTGCGCATGCTGGACGGCCAGCGCGAAGGCCAGCTGAACACGAAGCTGGACATCAAGTCGCTGGACTTCATGTACCTGCCTGCAGACGTGGACCAGAAGACTCTTTTCGCCTACAACCAGCAGGTGAAGGCCGAGCTCGAGACGAAGAAGAAGCTGGCGAAGACCATACCGGACCAGAAGAAGCCCGCAGACTTCAACAAGATGATCACCATCGCATGCATCGAGAAGTACAACTTGACTCAGTATAACGTCCAGGACGAAGTTAATTAAAAGTTGATGTCTCGGCTGACTGCTTGCCACTAGAACTTGAAGCGAGGACTCGGCTGCGGTCTCGGGCTTTTCGACTTCTGGTTCACCGGTGTGAAGCTCCGAGTGCTCTTGCTGCCGGCCGTGACCGCAGTGGTCGTCGTAGTGTTTTCTTTCTGCAGTCAGAACAGCCTACGTTTTCTAGCGTCGGTGTGGGTTTCGGTTTGGAGACTGCATCCATCGGGTAGAGCGTTACGTACTGGTTTATTGGCAGGTAGCCGCCGCCAGCTTTGATGTTCAGGATGGAGTTCGAGAGCTTGAAGGTGAGCTTCTTGTCGCCGATTTCGTAGGTCGCTCGGGTAAACCCAGACTACTTTTTGTCACGTGTCGTATCTGCAGTGTGGGGTACTTCTTTGAGAAGTATGCGTGCACCTTTGAGTTGATCTCGGCTTCGACTCCGCCGTCTGTTTGTGGGATCGTCACTGTCGAGGTTGTGTTGGATAGCTTTTTGTCGTTGCTTGGAGGCCGA
>JFJP01021192.1_pt1 | contig 10182 bp, 21 predicted proteins | sample 431651 | NCBI WGS metagenome assembly JFJP01 (sample SAMN02602958, study PRJNA72255) | Microbial mat metagenome, whole genome shotgun sequencing project. | biome: fresh water; feature: sink hole; material: water; isolation source: purple microbial (photo- and chemosynthetic) mats found in... | reverse complement strand
TGGCGCTCTCGCGGCCGGCGCCGGGACCGCGCACGCGGACCTCGACCTCCTTGAGCCCGAGCTTGCTGGCCTTCTCGGCGCAGCGCTCCATGGCCAGCTGGGCGGCGAAGGGCGTGCTCTTGCGCGAGCCCTTGTAGCCGATCGAGCCGGCGGACTCCCAGGCGGCAACGTCGCCGTTGGCGTCCGTGATCGCGATGATGGTGTTGTTGAAGGTGGCGTTGACGAAGACGATGCCGGTGCGCAGCGTCTTCTTCACCTTCTTCTTGTTATAGGCCATGTCTCAGTTCCCGATCACTTGCGGAGGATCTTCTTGTTGGCGACGGTCTTCTTCTTGCCCTTGCGCGTGCGCGAGTTGGTGCGCGTGCGCTGGCCGCGGCAGGGCAGGCTGCGGGCGTGGCGGTAGCCACGGTAGCATCCGATCTCCTTGAACCGCTGGACGTTGGCCGAGATCTCGCGGCGAAGCGAGCCCTCGATGACGTAGTTCGACTCGATGAAGGAGGTGATCTTGCCCAGCTCCTCCTCGGTCAGCTGGTGGGCGCGGCGGTGCTCATCGACGCCGCACTCCTTGCACACGATGCGTGCGCGGTGCAGACCGATGCCGTAGAGGTGCGCCAGCGAATAGGGCACCTTCTTGTTCTGGGGGATGTCGACGCCGAGGATACGGGGCATAGCTGTCTTCTTTCCGGCTTTCTGGATCAGCCCTGACGCTGCTTGTGATTGGGGTCGCTGCAGACGATGCGGACGCGGCCCTTGCGGCGCACGATCTTGCAATTCTCGCAGCGCTTGCGGACGGAGGCGAGCACTTTCATGGTGGTATTCCTTCTGCTCTTTCTGCTCAGGCTTCGCGGTAGACGATGCGGCCGCGGGTGAGGTCGTAGGGGGACATCTCGATGGTGACCTTGTCGCCGGGGAGGATGCGGATGTAGTGCATCCGGATCTTGCCCGAGACGTGGGCGAGCAGGTCGTGCTCCTTGCCGCCAGGCATGGTCACGGCGACGCGGAAGCGGGCGTTGGGCAGCTTCTCCTTCACGATCGCTTCGAGGCGGATGGCTTCTTCTTTGGCCATGTCAGAACCTCTTTCCCGGCTTCTTGCCGCCGCCGAGGCCGCCGGCTCCGGCGACCCCGCCGTACTTGTGGGCGAGCATGAACGAGCCGACCTTCTGCATCACATCGAGCAGGACGCCGACGACGATGAGCAGACCGGTGCCGCCGAGCAGCACGGCTCCCTGGCCCTGCATGCCGAAGGCGCCGGCCAGCGACTCGGGCAGGATGGAGATGATGGCCAGGAAGATGGCGCCGACGAAGGTGATGCGGGTCATGATCGACCCGATGTAGTCGACCGTGTTCTTGCCCGGCTTGATGCCACGGACGAAGAAGCCGGCCTGCTTGAAGTGGTTGGTCAGGTCATTGAGGTCGAAGGTGATCGAGATGTAGAAGTAGGTGAAGGCGACGATCAGGATGGCGAAGACCAGGCGGTGGCCGGGGTTGCCGTAGCCCATGAACTGGTCGAGGCCGACCGTGGCCAGCAGAGGCGAGGCCGCGAGCATCACCAGCAGGACGATGACCGGCTGGGCGAAGATGACCGGGATGACGTTGGCCTGGTTGAGCTTGAGCGGCAGGGTGGTCTGGGCGCCGCCGTACACGCGATTGCCTTGCACCCGGCGCTGCTGTTCGAGGTTGACCCGCCTGACCGCCTGGACCACGACGATGATCGCCGCGATGATGATCAGGCAGACGATGATCAGCCCGAGCAGGGGGGCGAGGTCGCTGGCATGGCCGCCGAACGCACCAGGCAGGTAGGCCATGATCGAGATCATGATCACGATGGAGACACCGTTGCCGATGCCGAAGCGGGTGACCTGGTCGGCGATCCACAGGATCAGCATGGAACCGGTGGTGATGACCAGCACCGACTGGGTCACCCACAGGGCGGTGTTGGAGAGCGCCTCCGGCGTCAGCAGGACCGTGCCGCCAGCGCTATAGCGCGACAGCGCAATGGCCGCCACGGCGCTCTGGACCAGCGCGATCACCAGGGTCAGATAGCGAGTGTACTGATTGATCTTGCGGCGTCCGGTCTCGCCTTCCTTCTGCAGAGCCTTCAGCGTCGGAACACTGAAGGTCATCAACTGCATGATGATCGAGGCCGAGATGTACGGCGTGATGCCGAGGCCGAAGATCGAGGCCTGGGCGATGGCGCCGCCGTTGAACATGTTGGCGTAGGCCAGCATCGCCTTGAGCGCGTTGCCATCGCCACCCATGCCACCGTCGATGATGCTCTTCAGCGCATCGGCGTTGACCCCTGGAATGGGGATGAACACGCCGAGCCGGTAGACCACCACCCCCAGCACGAAGGTGATGAGGAAACGCCGGACCAGCTCCTTGACCGGGCTCTCGACGAGATCCTGCTGGGCCATCCGGCGTCCGCGTCCTTACTCGCCAGCAGCCGGCGCGGCCGGAGCGGGGAGGGTTTCGGTCACCGTGCCGCCGGCGGCCGTGATGGCCTCCTTGACGGACGCGCTGACCTTGTCGAGCGAGACGTTGAGTTTGCGGGTCAGCTTGGCGTCGCCGCGGCCGCCGATCAGCTTGATCGGGGTGTCGCCACGGACCAGGCCGACGGCGGTCAGGGCGGCGGTGTCGATCGTCGCGCCTTCGATCAGCTTCAGGACGACATCCAGGCGGACGGCCTGGAAGCGGTTCTTGTGCACGTAGTTGCTGAAGCCGCGCTTGGGGATGCGCATCCACAGGGGCTTCTGGCCACCTTCGAACATCGGGCCGCGGTTCTTGCCGCCGGTGCGCGAGCCTTCGCCCTTGCTGCCACGGCCACCGGTCTTGCCCAGGCCGCTGCCGAGGCCGCGACCGACGCGACGGCGCTTGGCGCGGCTGACGTCGACGGAAGTGATGTCTTGCAGGCTCACAGTTCGACTCCACGCAGCACCTGGTACTGCTCTTTGGTGCGCAGGCGCGACAGCGCGTCGAAGGTTGCGCGCACCACGTTCATCGGGTTGCGGCTGCCGTAGGCCTTGGTCAGGATGTCATGGATCCCGACCTTTTCGAGCACCGAGCGGACGCTCTTGCCGGCGATGACGCCCGTGCCGGGGGCGGCCGGGATCAGTCGGACGCGCGATGAACCGAAGCGGCCTTCGACCTCATGCGGCACGGTGCCGTTGACGATCGGGAACGGCTTGACGTTCTTCTCGCCGTTCCTGACGGCCTTGTCGATCGAGCTGGCCACTTCCTTGGCCTTGCCCTGACCGAATCCTACCTTGCCCTTGCTGTCGCCGAGGACGACGAAGGCCGAGAAGGAGAAGCGCTTGCCGCCCGAGGTGACCTTGGCGCAGCGGTTGATCCGCACCACGTCCTCCTTGTAGAGGGCGCTACGGCTCTCGCGCTCGCGCGGGGGGCCGCCACGACGGTCGCCGCGATCACCGCGTCCGCGTCCGCCATCGGCGCCGCCGGGCTGGCCGGGGCCGCTGCTGCCGCCGCCCTTCACTGGTCCATTCATCCGTGCCATAAACTGTGGTCCTCTGGGTTCCGCGCCCGGTTGGGCGGGCGCGGCATGATGGTGTAAAAGCTTAGAACTGCAAGCCCTTGGCGCGCGCGGCATCGGCCAGGGTGGCGATGCGTCCGCCGTAGCGGCGGCCGTTCCGGTCGAGCACCACGGCCTTGATGCCGGCCTTGATGGCGCGCTCGGCGACCGCCTCGCCGATGAACTTGGCCTGCTCGAGCGGCTTCAGGTCCTTCGCCTGGGCGGCGAGGTCCTTGGCCACGGTGCTGGCCGAGACCAGGGTGCGGCCGGTCACATCGTCGATGACCTGGGCGTAGATGTGCTGCTCGCTGCGGTACACCGAGAGACGGGGGCGGGCGGCGTCGCCGGCCACGGTCTTGCGGATGCGCAGCTTGATGCGGGCGACGGCGTCGCGCTTGGCCTTCTGCTTGTCCATGGTCCTGCTTTCCTCGTTGCTCGGTCTTACTTCTTGGCGCCGGCGGCGCCGGCGGCGGCGGCCTTACCGGCCTTGCGGCGGACGATCTCGTTGGCGTAGCGGACGCCCTTGCCCTTGTAGGGCTCGGGCTTGCGCGCGCCGCGGATGTCGGCGGCGACCTGGCCGACGAGGGCCTTGTCGACACCGGTGACGCTGACGTGGGTCTGGTCGGGGACGGTCACGGTCACGCCGTCGGGGATGGCCAGCTCGATGGCGTTGGCGAAGCCGACGTTGAGCACGATGGTCTTGCCCTTGAGCGTGGCGCGGTAGCCGACGCCGACGATCTCGAGGCTCTTGGAGTAGCCCTTGGTCACGCCCTCGACCATGTTCTGGACCAGCGCGCGGGTGGTGCCGTGCATGGCGCGGACCTGCTTCTCCTCGCTGCCGCGCTCGAGCACGACCTTGCCGCCATCGACCTTGGCGGTGATGCCCTCGAAGAGGGGGAGCTTGGAGGTGCCTTTGGGCCCCTTGCACACCAGCGTGCGGCCGTCCACGTTGAACTGGACGCCCTGGGGGATGACGACGGGTTGCTTGCCGATTCTGCTCACGGAGGTCTCGCTTTATGCGCTGAAGTGTGCGTCTGGCGTGCTTACTGGACGCTGCACAGGACTTCGCCGCCGAGCTTGCGCTTGCGGCAGTCGCGGTCGGAGAGGATGCCCTGGGAGGTCGACACCACGGCGATGCCGAAACCGCGGATGATCGGCTTCAGTTCGCTGCGGCCGGCGTACTGGCGGCGTCCGCTGGTCGACACGCGGTCGATGGCGTGGATCGCCGGTTCGCCATCCTGGCCGTACTTCAGCGCGATGCGCAGGGTGCGCGCCGGCTTGGTATCGAGGATGCTGACCTTGGCGATGAAGCCCTCGGCGGTGAGCACCTTCGCGATGCCCTCCTTGATGCGCGAGTAGGGCACATCGACCTGGCCCTTGGCGGCGAGGATGCCGTTGCGGATCACGGTCAGCATGTCGGCGATGGGATCGGTGCAGCTCATGCTCTGTCCAATGGGAAGTAGGGGTTCACCAGCTCGCCTTGGTCACGCCTGGCAGGAAGCCGGCGTGAGCCATGCGGCGGAGCACCAGACGGCTGATGCCGAACTTGCGCAGGTATGCCCGGCTGCGGCCGGTGATCTGGCAGCGGTTCTTCAGCTTGGTCGGGCTGCTGTCCGAGGGGAGCAGCGAGAGGGCGGCGCGCGCCTCCAGAGCGGGCGCGCAGGGCATCGCGCTGGACGCGGTACTTGTCGCACAGCGCCTTGCGGTGGATGTTGCGGTAGACGGTGCTGGTCTTGGCCACGGTCACTTCTCCCGGAACGGCATGTGGAGGGCCTTCAAGACGTCGAGCGAGAGCTTCTCGTCCGAGTTCTTGAAGCAGATGGTGATCTGCAGGCCCTGGTTGTGTTCGAGCTTGTCGAGCTGGACCTCATGGAAGAGGGCCTGCTCGCGGAGGCCGAGATTGAAGTTGCCGGCCTTGTCGAAGCCCTTCGGCGACAGCCCGCGGAAGTCCTTGATGCGCGGGATGGCGAGATGGATGAGCTTGTCGAGGAAGGCCCACATCCGGGCGCCGCGCAGGGTCACGCGGGCGCCGATCTTGACGCCCTCGCGGGTGCGGAAGTTGGCGATGGCCTTCTTGGCGATGGTCACCGCGGCACGCTGGCCGGCGATCAGGGAGAGGTGCTCGGCGACGGTGCTGAGGATCTGGCCATCGGCGACGGCACGGCCGACGCCCATGTTCAGGCACACCTTCTCGATGCGGGGACCGGCGAGGCGGTTCGTGATGCCGGCCTTCTTCAGGATCTCCGGCAGCGTCTCGGCGTAGGTGGCCTTGGACGTCTTCATCAACTGGGGGGCGCTCATGTGTCGTGACCTCAGCCGGCGGTGCCGGTGGTGCCGGCGGCGAACTTGTGGCCGCTCTTCTTGGCCACGCGCACGCTGCCGGACTCGCTGCGCTCGTGGCGCACGCGGGTGGGCTTGTTGGTGGTCGGGTCAAGCAGGGCGAGGTTGCTGACGTGGACCGGGCGGAGGCGGCGGATGCGTCCGCCCTCGACGCCGGCCTGCGGGTTGGCCTTGACGTGCTTGGTGTCGAACTGGGCGCACTCGCCTTCGACGATCGCGCGCTGCAGACGCGGGAACACCTTGATCACGGTGCCGGTCTTGCCGCGCACGGCCTTGGGGCCGGTGAGCAGGACGACCTTGTCGCCGGTGCGCACGTGGCACTTGGCGTGGTTCGGCAGCTTGGGCTTCTTGACTTTGCTTGCCATAGGGACCTCAGACCACCTCGGGCGCGAGGGAGACGATCTTCATGAAGTTGCGGGCGCGCAGCTCGCGGGCGACGGGCCCGAAGATGCGGGTGCCGACCGGATTCGCGTCCTTGTCGAGCAGCACCACGGCGTTGGAATCGAAGCGCACCCAGCTGCCGTCCTCGCGGCGCAGCGGCTTGGCGGTGCGGACGATGACCGCCTTGCACACCGCCTTGGGCTTGACCTCGGAGGTGGGGATGGCCTTCTTGACCGTCACCACGATGATGTCGCCGACAGTGGCGTAGCGGCGCTTGCTGCCGCCGAGCACCTTGATGCACATGGCGCGCTTGGCGCCGCTGTTGTCGGCTACGTCAAGCCAGCTCAGGCTCTGGATCATGTGGGTTTCCTCGGGCTTTCTTCAGTTACCAGGATCAGACGGCCCGCTCCAGCACCTTCATCAGGCGCCAGCGCTTGGTCGCGGACAGCGGACGGGTCTCGATGATCATGACCTTGTCGCCGGTCTTGCTCTCGTTCTTCTCGTCGTGGACGTGGAACTTGATCGTCCGCTTGACGTACTTGCCGTACTTCTCGTGGCGGTACTGCTCGGTCACGGACACGGTGCGGGTCTTCTGCATCTTGTCGCTGGTGACGACGCCGATGACGCGCTTGTGGATGCCGCGGGGCTCCTGCACGGAGGTCGTGGCGGCGGGCTTGTCGGTCGCGGTGCTCATCAGTTGGCCTTGGCCTTGGCGGCGAGCTCGCGCTCGCGCAGCAGGGTGTTGATGCGGGCGATCTGGCGGCGGCTGCCGCGGGTGCGGATGCCGAGGCGCTTGCCCTCGAGGGTGGTCGAGAGGCGGGCCTTCAGCTGGTCGCCGGCGAGCTGGCCGGCTTCGGCGTTCAGCTCCTCGGCGGTCTTCGCGCGCAGCGCCTGCTTGGCGGACTTCTTCACGATAGGCTCCTTAGGTCCGCTTCACGAGACGGGTGGAGAGGGGCAGCTTGTGCGCCTGGCGGCGCATGGCCTCGCGGGCCTGCACTTCGGTGACGCCGGCGAGCTCGAACATGACGGTGCCGCGGTCGATCCAGGTCGCCCAGTGGTCGACATCGCCCTTGCCCGAACCCATGCGCGATTCGGCGGGGTGGGCGGTGACGGGCGTGTGCGGGAACACGCGGATCCACAGCTTGCCGTTCTTGCCCAGGTAGTGGCCGGCGGCGACGCGCGCGGCTTCGATCTGGCGCGCGGTCAGCTGGCCCGGCTCCAGGGCCTGGATGCCGTAGTCGCCGAAGGCGAGACGGTTGCAGGTCTGGGCGACATGGTTGGGCGCATTACGCCGCGTCTGCTGCTTGCGGTGCTTGACGCGTGAGGGGAGCATGGCCATGGCTCAGGCTTCCTTCTGCTTCTGGTCGGCGTACTTGCCGTGGTTGACCCACACGCGCACACCGATGGCTCCGGCCGAGGTGCGACCGACGGCGTAGCCGTAGTCGATGCGGCTGTTGAGGCTGTTGAGCGGCACGCTGCCGGCGTGGTCGTGCTCGACGCGGGCGATCTCGGCACCGCCGAGGCGGCCGCTGATCTTGATGTTGATGCCCTTGGCGCCCTCGCGCATGGCATTCTCGACCGCGCGCTTCATCGCGCGGCGGAACGAGCCGCGGCGCTCAAGCTGCTCGGCGACGTTCTCGGCAACCAGCTGGGCGCAGATGTCCGGCTTGCGGACCTCCTGGATCTGCACCTTGACGGCCTGGCCGGCGAGCTTCTCGAGGTTCTTGGTCAGGGCGTCGATCTCGGCGCCGCGCTTGCCGATGATCACACCGGGGCGGCCGGCATGCAGGGTGACGACCAGGCGGTCGGCCTTGCGCTCGAGCAGGATCTTCTCGATCGCTGCGCCGAAGAACTTCTGCTTCAGGTGGTCGCGGATCTGCGAGTCCTGGAGGACGAGCTGGGCGTACTTGCGGCCCTTGGCGAACCACACGGAGCGGTGCTCCTCGGTGACGCCCATGCGGAACCCGGTCGGGTTGATCTTGTGTCCCACGACTCAGGCCTCCTGCTTCGCGACGCTGATGATGATATGGCTGTTGCGCTTGACGCGCGCGGCCGAACGGCCGCGGCTGGCGGGACGCCAGCGCTTCATGACCTGGGCCTTGTCGACGCGGGCCTCGGTGACGACCAGATCCATGGGGTCCAGTCCGCCGACGCTGGACGCGTTGGCTACGGCGCTGTCGAGCACCTTCTTCATCATCGCCGAGCCGCGGCGCAGCTCGAAGGCGAGGATGTTGACGGCGTCCTCGACCCGCTTGCCGCGGATCAGCTGGCACGAGAGGATGGCTTTGCGCGGGCTGATGCGCGCGTTCTTCATCGTCGCGCGGTATTGCTGCGTGGTGGGCAGCTTCTGCTTGGTGCTCATTTGGGCGCCTCTTCCTTCTTCGCGCCGCCGTGGCCGCGGAAGGTGCGGGTCACGGCGAATTCGCCGAGCTTGTGGCCGACCATGTTGTCGGTGATCAGCACCTTGGTGAAGCTGCGGCCGTTATGGACCTCGAAGGTGTGGCCGATGAAGTCTGGCACCACCGTGCAGGCACGGGACCAGGTCTTGATCGGGGCGTGGCTGCTGGCGGCCTTCTGCTTCTCGACTTTGGCGAGCAGCTTGAGGTCGACGAACGGGCCCTTGCGCGTGCTGCGGGACATCAGGCCTCCGTGGTCATCGCGCGGCCATCACGGCGGCGGATGATGTGGACGTTGTTGCGGTTCTTCTTCGTGCGGGTCTTCTTGCCTTCGACCAGGGCCCACGGCGAGCAGTGCTGCCGGCCGCCGTTGGTGTGGCCTTCGCCACCACCCAGGGGGTGGGCGATCGGGTTCATGGCGTTGCCGCGCACGGTCGGGCGGACGCCGAGCCAGCGGTTGCGACCGGCCTTGCCGATGTTGCGCACGTTGGCGTCGGCGCGGCCGACGATGCCGATGGTGGCGCGGCAGTTCTGCGGCACGCGGCGGACCTCGCCGCTGGGCAGGGCGAGGATGGCCTTCTCGCCGTCGATCGCCATCAGGCGGGCGAAGGTGCCGGCCGAGCGGGCGAGCTGGCCGCCGCGGCCGGGCTGCAGCTCGACGTTGTGGACTTCCAGGCCCTGCGGGATGTGGCGCAGCTCCATGGCGCAGCCGACGTTGGGGTCGCCGCCGGCGGCGTAGCTGACCACCTTGTCGCCGACCCCGAGGTCCTTGGCCGCCAGGATGTAGGCCTTCTCGCCGTCCGCGTAGGTGACCAGAGCGATGCGGCAGGCGCGGTAGGGGTCGTACTCGATCGCCGTGATCACGCCGACCGTGTCCAGCTTGGTGCGCTTGAAGTCGACCAGGCGGTACTGGCGGGCGTGACGTCCGCCCTTGTGCCAGCAGGTGATGCGGCCCTGGCTGTTGCGTCCGGCGCGGTAGTGCACCTTGACGGTCAGCTTCTTCTCCGGCTTCCCCTTGGTGATCTCGGCGAAGTCGGGGATGGTGGCGTTGCGGGCACCGTTGCTCGCCGCGTGCAGTTTGCGATACGGCATGTCAGACCCCTTCGATCTTCTGGCCGTCGGCCAGTTTCACGATCGCCTTCTTCCACGCGCTCTCGGTGCCGGTGATGCGCGAGCGCATCCGGCGGTCCTTGCCGCGGGAGTTCAGCGTGTTGACGCGTTCGACCTTGACCTTGAACAGGGATTCGACCGCCTCGGCGATCTGCACCTTGTTGGCGTCCTGGTGGACGACGAAGGTGTACTGGTTGAGCTTGCTCTGCTGGTGCACGGTCTTCTCGGAGATGACCGGGCGCAGGATGATCTGGTGCGGATTCACGCGAGCTCCTTCACCAGCGCGTCGAGCGCGGGCTTGGCGAACACGAGGTTGGCGTGGGTGAGGACGATGCCGGCATTCAGGCTGCGGCGCTCGGCGACGTCGACCTTGGGGATGTTGCGCGTGCTCTTGAGCAGCACCGGCTTGGCGCCTTCGCTGATCAGCAG
>JFJP01022190.1_pt1 | contig 10183 bp, 7 predicted proteins | sample 431651 | NCBI WGS metagenome assembly JFJP01 (sample SAMN02602958, study PRJNA72255) | Microbial mat metagenome, whole genome shotgun sequencing project. | biome: fresh water; feature: sink hole; material: water; isolation source: purple microbial (photo- and chemosynthetic) mats found in... | reverse complement strand
TTATATCCGAACATCGCGCCGCGTTCTGTGAACAGAATCCGATGATTTCCCGCAGATTCTATTTTTTCCGCCACATGAGCCATATCCCAGGGTGCCAGAAACTGACCTTTCTTGATATTAACAGGCTTGCCGGTTTTTGCAACCGCTAAAATAAAATCCGTCTGTCTGCATAAAAAAGCAGGAATCTGGATCACATCCAAAACTTCAGCCGCAGCCTCTATTTCAGTGGTATCATGGACATCCGAAAGCACAGGGATTCCCAGTTCCGAGCGGATTCTGCCAAGAATATCAAGTCCTGCGTTCAGACCCGGTCCCCGGAAAGAATGAAGCGAGGTCCGGTTTGCCTTGTTATATGAGGCTTTGAAAATAAAAGGAATATTCAATTTCTGCGTCAATGATGCCAGAAAAGATGCAATTTCAAGCGTTGTCTCATAATTTTCTATGACGCATGGACCTGAAATCAGCACAAGGGGATATCCGCTGCCGATAACAATATTTTCAATTTCAACCATCCGCTTTATTTTTCCTTTTTTTATATATTCCTCGTTCCCAAGCCCCGGCTCCCCTCTCGTTCCCAAGCCCCGGCTTGGGAACGCATCTGCGCCCGAAGCCCCGGCTTCGGTTCGGGGCTTGGGAACGAGAAAACTTACGCTTCCGGCTCAGAGTATCCGTCTTTTTTAACGTGAATATCGTCAAAAGTCAAGAAACGAAAAACAAGCCTTGATTACCGTCTGTTTTATTGTTATTGTCGGAGTCTGATTATATGGAAAAGACGGAGTGCAACCTATTGGAAAATAAATTTAAAAATTTGAATTTAAGGTTTTTTCTGGCAGTGTGTATTCTTGTGGTGCTGCCTCTGGGATGGTTTGTGCTGGGCAAGCTCGAAGGCGAAGACCCTTCTGTGGAGTTTGATCTTCCCTTTCCTGCAATCGGCGCAACCCCGAATCTTCCTGTCACAGTGTCTGACAATAAAAGCGGACTCCGGCACCTTTGGGTCGGTCTCATCAAAAATGACAAAGAATTTGTTTTTTTTGAAAAGAATTTTCCGCCCGCGGGAATGTTCGGAACCGGAAGGATAAGCAAAGAATCCTTCAATATTTCCGCGAACCTTAAAGATAAGGGGATTAACGACGGAAAAGCTGTGCTGCGGATATCGGCAAGGGATTATTCCTGGCGCAGATGGTGGAACGGAAACAGAACCCTTATCGAAAAAGAGGTGACGGTTGACAACCGTCCGCCCAGTGTGGATGTGATGAGCAAGATTCACAATATCATACAAGGCGGTGCGGGGTTCGTGATTTACAGGGTATCCGAACCATGTGCCAAAAGCGGCGTTTATGTGGGAGAAAATTTTTTTCCGGGATATTCGGCACGTAACATCATCACCTCCAAATATAACAAAGAAGCGGAAGTATTCATAGCCTTCATAGCATTGGACTACCGGCAGGGAGGTGAGACCGATATCTTTGTTCAGGCATCTGATTACGCAGGAAATATCCGTAAAGAAGGATTTCGGTATTTTATCCGGAAAAAAACATTCAAAAAAGATGTCCTCAATCTTTCCGACAAATTCCTTGACTGGGAATTATCCGAATTCAATGTGAATGTGCCTCAGGATACTTCGGCTCCCCAGGTGGAGAAATTTCTGGCGATCAACAGAGACCTTCGTGAGGCAAATTACAGACAGCTTATCGGAATAACGAAAAATACCGATCAGACGCTTTACTGGGAGGGAGCATTTATCAGACTACCCAAATCAGCAGGCAGAGCCGGTTTTGCGGATCATCGGGAATACCGGTATGAAGGCCGTACCATAGATCATCAGGTACATCTGGGGGTTGACCTGGCTTCGCTTGCCAATTCGCCGGTTCCCGCGGCAAACCGGGGAAGAGTGGCCTTTGTCGGCGACATCGGAATTTACGGACATACGATCATGATTGATCACGGTTTCGGACTGTTCAGCACCTATTCCCATTTGAGCGATTCCGAGGTCAAAGATGGACAGATCGTGTCCAAAGGGGATATAATAGGTCATACCGGAACCACGGGACTTGCGGTCGGCGATCATCTTCATTTCGGCATTATTGTCGGCGGGATATTTGTAAATCCTATCGAATGGTGGGACAAGGCATGGATAAAAAATAATATTTCAAACAAGATCAAAGACGCCAAGGCGGAACTGAATTAGGCTTATATATCGGGAGAATACATCAGAATGAAAGAATGTAAAGTAAACAAAACATACCGGGAGATCAATGAAAAAATCAAAGCCGGCAAAGCAGTGGTGGTGACAGCCGAGGAGATGATCGGCATTGTGAGGGAAAAGGGAGCGGTTGCCGCGGCAAAACAGATTGATGTTGTTACTACTGGAACATTTGCTCCCATGTGTTCTTCCGGCGCGTTTATCAATTTCGGGCATTCGGTTCCTGCCATAAAAGCTGCCAAAGTCTGGCTGAACAATGTTCCGGCTTACGGCGGAATAGCCGCTGTTGACTGTTATATCGGCGCGACAGAACCCTGCGAGGATGATCCCTTGAACAAAGTTTATCCCGGAGATTTCGCCTACGGAGGCGGGCATGTCATTCATGATCTGCTTGCAGGAAAAAAAGTGTATCTGAAAGCAACAGGTTACGGGACAACCTGCTATCCGAACCGGGTGATTGAAAAGAAGGTTACGCTGGATACTCTTCCATACACTGTTCTCTGCAATCCGAGAAACGGATATCAGAATTACAACTGCGCGGTCAACCTGACCAATAAAACAGTTTATACCTATATGGGCGCGCTCAAGCCCAAAGGCGGAAATGCCAATTACTGTTCCGCAGGTCAGTTAAGTCCCTTGTTCAATGATCCGTATTATAAAACTATCGGTCTGGGGACACGGATATTTCTGGGCGGCGGAGTCGGATATGTCACATGGCAGGGTTCCCAGCACAAACCCTCGGCAGAACGGACCGAAAAAGGAATTCCTCTTAAACCCGCGGGAACTCTTTTTGTCATGGGAGATATGAAACAGATGAGTCCCGACTGGCTGAGAGGCGCGAGCATTCAGGGCTACGGCTGTTCCCTTTCGGTGGGGCTGGGAATTCCCATCCCGATTCTCAATGAAGAAATGGCGCAGCATACCGCGATATCGGATGAAGAGATATTTACCCAGATCGTGGATTACGGCTATGATTACGGAAACGGCATATCCAAAACTTACGGACAGGTCAGCTACGCGGAGCTTAAAAGCGGGACGATAAATTTCAACGGAAATACTATTCCCGCGGTTCCCCTTTCCAGCATTGTCAAAGCCAGAGAAATTGCCGGTATTCTCAAGCAATGGATTTCCGAAGGAAAATTTCTTCTGGGCGAGCCTCAGTTCACGCTTCCTTCAGTATGAATCGGAGCGGAGGAGTGCTGAAATGAAATTTTAGCACCGCCACCCCGAAAATTACGTGCTAAAATTTCATTTCAGCACTCCGGAAAGTAAGGTGAAGCTTAATGAAATTTTAGCACCGCCACCCCGAAAATTACGTGCTAAAATTTCATTTCAGCACTCCGGAAAGTACGGTGAAGGCTTATGGAAGGAAAGACTCCGAAACAATGCAGCGTCATCATTTCTTATGTTATGATGCCCCATGACGCGAATCCTGCCGGCAATGTTCACGGCGGCGTCATTATGAAACATATTGACACCGCTGCCGGCGTGGTGGCATTCCGTCATGCGCGCTGCAATGTGGTGACCGCGTCCATTGACCGCCTTGATTTCTATCATCCCGGATTTATAGGAAATCTCCTTACCCTGAAGGCAAGTCTCAACTGGGTTGGAAGAAGCTCTATGGAAATCGGAGTCCGCGCCGAAATGGAAGATCTGATAACCGGACTTGTGCGTCATGTGGCTTCGGCTTATCTCACCTTTGTCGCGCTTGACGAAAACGGCAAGTCACGGGATGTCCCTCGGCTTATTCTGGAAACAGCAGAAGACATCCGGCGGAACTGCGAAGCAAACAGACGAAGGCAGATAAGGCTTGCCGAAAAAACAGGGAAATGCGGAAGTAACTTACAAGGAGACTTATGAGTGCGGAAATGAAAAAATAAAATCCTTTTTCGGATTTTATTTTTTCTTTTTCGCATATTATAAGTGAGTCAGAAAACGATTTGCGACGATTTTAAGTTTTGGCGTTTTACGAGGTTGTGAATTTTTTTGCAAGATTGCTGTCAATGACATATATGCAGACTTCTTTTGCTCCCTGTTCCGTGTAACGGCATTTGGAAATCAGATTGTTCATCAGGAAGGTGACATCGTCGCGGATACGTTTGTCGTAAGTCTTGAAGTTTTCCTCATTGTAATCCTTGATAGCCTGCCGGAAATTCTCGTTTTCCAGAAAAGGATCCAGCACTTTTTCTTTCAGATTATGCACATAGCGTTCATGCAGATTATGATACAATTCCGTCTCGGTGATCGCTTTGCCCTCAACTATATGTTCCTGAGTCAGTGTCCGCGAAGTATATTCTTTCTGAGTTTCGCGGCGAAAAGCAAGACGCTTTGTTCTGTCCGCCTTTGTACCCAGCAGCCGTATTTCGATCCCCATGAGATAATCCTCCGTGATTTCAAGTTTTTCTCCGGTGAATTTACAGGTTTCGACAGCTCCGGTTTCGAAATTTACCGCAAACATATAGTTTCGGATATCCCGTGAAATCTGCTCTTCGTTGTAGTAGTAGAGCGATTCCTTGACTTCGTTAAGAATCGTGTAGTTGTACATCTGAAGCAGTGAGTCTAAAAGTCCTCTGGGAATGGAATCGCTCAGTTCTGTTTTCACTTTCGTGAAAAAATTGCACAGAGTTGACATATTGATGAGACGGTCATCTCTGGCATACGTGGAAAAAAAGTCGTTGAATATCTTGATGGCGTCGCGTCCTGAAAAGCCTTTCTGCCCTTCGGCTTCCGATTCCGCGATGATTTTCCGCCTCCGCTGGGCAGTGAAATTTTTCCGGTCATCGTCGGAAAGCCAGGGCGGAATATAGCCCGTATAGATTTCCATTTTGAGCAGTTGCAGATTATCATCGCAGTAAAGACGGTATTTTTTCGGATCGCTGATCCATTCGAGCATGGCTTCCGATCTGATATTCAGCCGTGAAGAAATAACCACGCGCGCGAAATTGTGCAGGACTCTGGGGAGAAAATGGTTGTCAATATGCCTGCCGAAAATATTGCGGTAAATATTGACCTCGGTATTCAAATCCAGAATATAGGGGATATGCACATACTCGATGCGGTCCGAAAAAGACTGGAAATTCTCGACGTTCTTTTTATCTTCGGGATTCATCAGTGCCATAAGCAGGGTATTCACATTTTCCTCGATATCTTCCACCTTGTGAACCCCTTCGCTGATGATGTTGTGAAGCTCAATCACGCGCTCGACATTATGGGATTTGATGTCCATTAGGGCATAAATGCCGTTGTTGGTTTTGGCGTAGCGCGAAAAAAGATATTTGACCTGATTGCTGTCCCTGAGCAGCGAGTTTATCCTGCGCTGAAGCATGGCATTGCTCAGAATTTCCTGCCGCATGGGTTTGTCACCGGGGTTGAACACGCTGATGCCTTCGCCAAGACGCCGGTTGAAGCGGTAGGGCCTGGCATACAGCATATCAAACACTCTCCGGGGGTTTTTCAGCCGGTTCAGGAGAGCGTTATAGATAGAACTGCATATCGTGCATGGACTGTCTCTGAAAACCCAGTCGTACTCTTTTTCAGTAAAATGTTTCCATTTGAATTCGTCGTTTGAAAACAGATCATCGAAAAAGGTCAGGCGGTAGGGTTTGGCAATCATCAGTATGGGATGATCGTGGCTCGGACAAGGGACCTCAATATAATCCTCGGTGAAATGCGGAGAATTATCTTCTTCAATACAGAAGCCTTCCGCACTCTGGGAAGAATGCAGCATATTGTGCTTTTCCGCAAAATCGTTCGGATCATTTTCGGAATGTTCCATCCTGTGAAGCATTTTTTCAAATATGGGAATGCCCTCTGATTCCGTGAAACTGCCCAGCACTTTCCGATTCAGCCGCCACACAGCCTCATATCGCAGCCCGGCGTCGGTGTTGGTATATTCCTCGAACTTCATGAGCAGATTGTTCAGAAAGGTGCTTTTTCCGCACCCGGGCGGCCCGTCAAAAATATAAATTTTATTCTGCTGGGCGCCACGGCGCAAAGCCTCGACCTGGGCGATCAGCCGGTTGGCAAAAAGTCTGTCGGCAAAGAAGGGGTGGTCTGCTCCCTCGACAAACAGTCTGTTGCAATCGTAGTAAACAAAATTGATGGATTCGGGATCATTCGGATATTCGTCAAAACCTTCCGAAACATAATGCTTCATCATATCATGAAACACTTGGAAAACATTCCGTATCACAGTGGAAGGATTGCTGACAAGCTCTTTGAGAAAATCTTCGAAAGGGATGGGAGAATGCTGATCCTGCTCGCTCATGTTGCGGTCAAGACGGTCCATTGCATTTTTGATGGTCTCTTCCATTATGTTCATTCCAATCCGTCAGGGGTTTATTAACTGTTGATGATTTATTAACTGTTGCCTACTTTTATTGACAGAAACCTGTAAAATTTTTCCGGATATTTTAATTTTCTTGACAGAATCGGCAGCAGTTCTTTGGCAAAATATATACGGTTGTTCCGGCAGATTCCGACAATGCAGTGAAATTTGATTTCCGGAAATCTGTATGATTCGAATAAAAAATATCTTTACACCAAAGATCATTGTATTGCAACAAATCAATTCGGAGCTGACAATTTTTTGAAAAGTGTCAACTCTCCGGATTAAAAAGTTTGACGTTTTCCCGATGCCGCCTGTTATCGCGCTCTGTTTTTTTTTCAAGGTTTTTTCGAATAGCTTGGGTAAGATCAATGCCTGTCTGGTTGGCAATGCAGATAACGACAAAGAGAACGTCTGCCAGTTCATCTGCCAGATCATAATTTTCATCCGACGATTTGAAACTCTGGTCGCCGTAAACCCTTGCAATAATACGGGCAACTTCTCCGACTTCTTCCGTAAGCTGCGCCAGATTGGTGAGTTCGGAAAAATATCTTACGCCGAAATTCCGTACCCATTCGTCAACGGTCTGCTGATATTCTTTAACAGTCAGTTCGGTCATGATGCGGTCCCTATTCATGCAGAAGAATTTTTTTATATTCTTCTTTTGCTTTTTTCACAAGCAGATAAGAGGCATTGTCATCTTTATATTTATTGATAAACTCTTCCAATTTCGGCAAAGTCGGATGTTTCAAGATGTTCTCCAATTCTTTCCGTGCTTCCGGGCTGTTTTTCAAATTTCCTTTACTTTCAGGGAGTTCGCTTTCAACAATCCGCGATTCGGTTTCAACTGACGACGGTTCGGATTCGGGAACCCGTGGTTCGATTTCAACTGTCTGCCGTTCAGATTTGGGAACACGGGGTTCGGTTTTCGGTATTTGAGAATCTGATTTTTTAGATGGCGCGACTATCTTTTTTTCAACAGCCCTGAGATAGGTCTGCACTGTCGGGATGCTCCTGTTCACAGGTTTTACATATTCGGTGCTTATCCATCCCCTGTCAGTCTGAATCCATCCTTCTTTCCGGGCAATGGCAAACACTTGCTCTCCTTTGAGATAACCGCCTGTTTTTTTTGCATTCAGCCCGCTGTCAGACCGCACATTAAGTCCGCTGCCGATTATCAGATAGCAATTCTTTCCCAAATTGGAATATTTTGCCGCAAATCTTTGCAGTTCTTTCAGGGAACCGGCTTTTTGATAGTCGGATTTTATCACTTCTTTGAATATTCTTTCAGCTTCTGCTGTATATGAACCGTTTGGAAATTCAGAAAAATACGCATCGAACAGGCTCAGGTCAGTATTTTTTCCCGGCATTTTTATCTGACGGATCAGTTGATATTCTTTTGCCAGCTTGTAAAGCTTCATTTTTTTATACGCAGTTGCCGCGGCTTCGTAAGTCAAAGGGAAATCGGCTGATGCCCCGCTTTCCAGCAGAATTTTGAAAGCTTCGAAATTTCCCGCCTCAAACGCGTGCTGCAACGCGGATTTTCCCTGATTATCTTTCATATTGATATCCGAGCCGCCCAGCAGAAGACTCGCTATAAGTCTGGCATTGTTTGATTTTGCCGCGGTGATAAGCGTTGCTTCACCCGCTCTTCTGATTTCCGTATCCCCGGTGAACGGCTCATCTTCCGGCACAGTCGCACAGCCCGAAACAATCATCACTGCCAATAGCGGTAAAATATATTTTTTCATTTCCCGATTCACAGCCCTTTCTCCCGCAGTATATAGATTTTCAGAAATTGAATTTCACAAGGAAGCAGGTCGGAGATCATACTCTTTCGTATATCTCCGACCGATGACGCAGTGAAATTCAATTTCTGGAAATCTATAGCGGGTTCGAAACCCGCTTTACACCGATTTACAGCCCTTTCTCATTCAGCCAGCCCAATATATGATCTGCCGCAGCCTGCCAGTCTTTATCCAGCATCATGGCATGGCCCATGCCCGGAAAAATATGCGCCTGAGTATTATATGCCTTTGCCGTTGAATGGACAAATACCGGCGGAATAAAGATATCGTTTTCCGCGCCCAGTACCAGCATCGGTGTTGTGTTTTTCCGGGTATCCGCCAAAAAATATTCCCCTGTCATTTCCCACATTATCCGATAGGATTCATGCTGAAAAAGGGGCAGATATTTCTTTACAGTTTCGACAGTTACGGCTTTGTTGAAGAACAGATCGCGTATTTCTTCAAACGAGGCAACATATTGCCACATATTTTTAGGAAGCATATTGATAAGATATATTTTTCGGCAAAGTTCTGGATAACGCCAGAGCATTCTCATTGAAGGAAAAAACAATCCTCCGGGCGGAACCGAACCCATAAGGACGCAGGCATGTATTTTGCATGATTCGAGGTATTTCTGAATAATAAAGCCGCCCATGGAATGTCCCACAAGAATCGGGCATGTTTTCAGACTCAGGATAACCTGAGATACATCGTAAAGATAATCCGGGAAAGAATGCACCCGGATGTTTTCCAGTCCTTCACTTTTTCCGTGTCCGCGGAGACTCAGCGCGTGTGCCTCATATCCGTGTGCTGCAAAATACGGAAGAAAATATTCTTCCCAGCACCACGCGCCCGCGAATGCGCCGTGAACAAAAAGAATCGGCGTGGGACGGTTGTTTTTTCCGGGATATTTGCTGATTATCTCTAATTCCATTGTGTTAATCCTGATATAGTGTAAAACGATTTTGCAAATCGTTTTGCCGATAAAACGGCTTGCAAAGCCGTTTTACTGTAAAACGATTTTGCAAATCGTTTTATTGCTGAGAATTCAGAAAGCGCAAATTATGACGTTGGTAAAAATATGATGTTTTCAAAATTCAGACAGACTTGCCAGGCTGTATTTGCCCTGTGTTTCAAGAACCACCGCTCCTGTTACGCTTGTTACAATATGATAATCAGCCGCGATCTGAACCGCCTGTTCTTTCCGTTCATTTTCATCCGCGGCACAGAGTTTCAGCACTTCGTTATAAGCCCAGAGCCTTGCCAGATGCGGAGAAGTTTCCCGATCCCGCGACAGACCGAAGCCTGTTTTGATCCGGGACCGTGAAAAGCGATAATGCTTTTGTATTCCCTTCCATTCTGAAAACAGCCTTTTCAGATCACGCGACACATTGCCGGAAATGAATACAGATTCAATATTTCCATTGAAATACCGCGGCTCAATAACACGGTTCGGACCATTTGCAGCCTGAATATCGAACAAACAGACTTCGGGGCAGCTTTCGGATTTCTGCTTAATAATTTCAGGCGATTGCAGCAAAACCGGCTGGACTCCGTGAATCCAGACAACAGCCGAGTTTTTATTTTCCGCGGCAATGTCCCAAGCCTGAATCAATGCAGATATATTATCCTGTCCGCCGATGCAATCTGTTTTTTTCAAACGCTCTCCGGCTGCCCGATATATTTCAGGAGTTCCGGCACGGAGCGACAAAGGCTCCGCAGCCGCGGTATCTGATGCGACCGTGAGACCGAATTCTATACCCTGCGGAAGATGGGGCAAGGCTTTGGCGATTTCAGGGATAAATTCGCGCATTCCAAATGATCCGTCAATAACAAATATCAGCCGTGAAGGGCAGATTCTTTTTG
>JFJP01041129.1_pt1 | contig 10184 bp, 8 predicted proteins | sample 431651 | NCBI WGS metagenome assembly JFJP01 (sample SAMN02602958, study PRJNA72255) | Microbial mat metagenome, whole genome shotgun sequencing project. | biome: fresh water; feature: sink hole; material: water; isolation source: purple microbial (photo- and chemosynthetic) mats found in... | reverse complement strand
TGGGATTGGCGTTTTTTGTTCTTGCTGGTGTTTTCTACTGTACTGGATTACTTTACCGGAATAAAGATGCATGAGGCAGGTAATGAACGGATGAAGAAATTCTGGTTTTGGCTGAGTGTGGGTATTAATCTTGGTTTTCTGGGTGTTTTTAAATACTACAACTTTTTTGCTGCTTCTTTTGCCGAAGGATTATCCAACTTGGGTATTCAAGCCAATTTCTGGACATTGCAAGTCATATTGCCTGTGGGTATTTCCTTTTATACTTTTCATGGTTTGAGTTATGTGATTGATATTTATTACAATCGCATTAAACCGGAACGCAACTTTATTGATTACTCACTGTTCGTGAGTTTCTTCCCGCTGCTGGTGGCTGGGCCTATAGAACGTGCCACGCACTTGCTGCCACAAATAAAAAAGCAACGTACTTTCGATTACGATAAAGCAGTGGATGGTTTACGCCAGATACTGTGGGGATTGTTCAAGAAAATAGTGATTGCTGATAATTGTGCTACTTATGCAAATGATATATTTAGCAATTACCAAGACCAAAGTGGAAGTACCTTATTATTGGGTGGAATCTTCTTTGCATTTCAGATTTATGGCGATTTTTCAGGATATTCAGATATAGCCTTGGGTACAGCCCGCTTGTTTGGAATTGAATTATTGCGTAACTTCGCTTTCCCTTATTTCTCACGTGATATTGCAGAGTTCTGGAGACGATGGCATATTTCACTCACTACCTGGTTTAGGGATTATTTGTATATCCCATTGGGTGGGAGCAGGGGTGGTAAATGGCAAGCCATACGCAACACTTTTATTATATTTCTGGTAAGTGGTTTTTGGCATGGTGCCAACTGGACTTTCCTAGCTTGGGGTGCGTTTCATGCCTTGCTTTTTATGCCACTTTTGTTATTACAACGTAACCGTAAAAATACCAATACGGTAGCCGAAGGAAGAATGCTTCCCAATGTAAAAGAGATTTTCCAAATGGGAACAACTTTTTTGTTGGTGGTGATTGGATGGGTATTTTTTAGAGCGGATACAATGCATCAGGCACTACATTATTTAGGTGGTATGATGGAATTGGGAACGTTGAAAGTGGTTTATCGTATTTTTTATTACAAGGAGTTTTGGTTTATCCTGATAGTAGTTATTGCCGAATGGATACAAAGAAATAAGAAGCATGCGTTAGAGTTGAGTGGAATAAATTCGCATGTAGTTAAATTCGGAATTTATTATGTCCTTGTTGCACTTATTTTTTGGTATGCAGGCTCTGAACAACAATTTATTTATTTCCAATTTTAAGCATGAAGAAATTTATTATATATATAGTGTTTTTTGCAATCCCGATATTGGCTTTTGCCATTATTATTGAACTGAATTTGCGCAACATTCCAAATAATTACTCCTATAAAAGCAATTATTTAGACAGTAATTCAAGGAATGTACAAATTCTGTTTTTAGGAAGTTCGCATGCGTATTATGGTATTAATCCTGAATTTGTTAAATCTAATAGTTTTAATGCAGCTATGACTTCTCAATCACTGGATTATGATTTAGCGATTCTTGAGAAATATAATGGTAAGTGGGATAATTTAAAGGTTATAATACTGCCCGTTGATTATTTTTCAATGTTTGGTATGCTAAAAACAGGAATTGAAGCTTGGAGAGTTAAAAATTATAATATCTATTATGGCTTTAATTCTTCAATTAGTTTTGCAGACAATACAGAAATTTTCAGTAAAAGATTAACTGATAATTATAAAAGACTTATAAGGTACAAAACTGATAATAAATCAGACCTAAATTGCACAACTCTAGGTTCTGGCACTGATTATAATTCCCATAATAGTCAAAATATTGTTGAAACAGGAAAAATTGCTGCAAAGCGTCATACTGCAAAAGATTATCGCTGGTTTGATAGGAATTCAGATTTATTAGCTTCAATAGTTTCATTTGCCAAAGAACGAAATATTAAAATCATTTTGTACACTTCTCCAGCCTATAAAACATACATTGAAAATTTAGATAAGAATCAATTAAATAGAACATACGAAGTTATTCAAAAGATTGTCAACTCCAATGCCAATGTAAAATATTATAATTTTCTAAACGACAAATCATTTGATAGGACTGATTTTTACGATGGGGACCACCTCAATGAAATTGGAGCAAAAAAAATGACCTTGAAAATGGATAGTTTGATAAAGAGTTATAGATAAGTACTAGGAAAGATATAATGTCACATATTTAATTTCGACCTCTCCCTATCCCGATAACTATCGAGGACCCTCTCCCAAGGAGAGGGACTTTGCAGACTGCAAGAATGAAAATTATACGACATAAAATACTTCCACTTACTTATTAATGTTTTTTCAAAATTAAGTTTGTGTTTTTTATTTCAAAAAAACTGATTTGATAAAAACTATACATTTAATTACTAATTGAAAAATCCTCCAATTTCATAAGTCTGTGAATAATTTCCATTAAAATAGTATCTTTGTAGTTCGTATTTGTTTCACTGACACAAAATTTGTGTAATTCGTTTTAAAAATTCGTGTAATTAGTAAAAAAAGTAATGTTAAAAGAAACTATATATTCGCCACAATCAATGCCTAATGGATTGATTTCTTATTTCAAAGCTATATTTAAGGACTTCCAGTTGGGTCATAATTTGGGTAAACAGCTTTTTGAAAGAGACATAAAAGCCTTGTACCGTCAGTCTTTTCTGGGTATATTTTGGGCCTTTGCTCCTGCAGTGGTTACTGCGGTGCTTTGGATATTCCTGAATGGATCTAAAGTCATCAAGGTGGAAGTAACAGGAATGTCTTATGCATTGTTTACTGTAACTGGAACCTTGATGTGGCAAATACTAACCCAGAGTTTAACTACAACCATGAGTTGCGTGAACAATGGCAAGGCACTACTTACCAAATTGAATTTTCCACGGGAATCATTGCTTATACATGCTTTTTATACCATAGCTTTTAATATTGCTATTTTGATAGCCGTAACTGCTGTTATCTCTCTTTTTCTGGGATGGCAGCCTAATATGAATCTTATTTTCTTTCCTCTGGTAGTGATTGATCTTATTGTGGTGGGTATTGCAGTTGGCCTTCTTTTTCATTCTGTATTTAGTTTGATTGCCGATTTCTCGAGAATGATTACCATTGCTTTGCAATTCCTGATGTATGTTTCTGCTGTTATTTTTCCTAAACCTACAACGGATGGTATAGCGAGTATGGTGTTTAATGCCAATCCACTGACGCATTTGGTTATTTTTTCGAGGGATATATTTACAGGTGTCCCCCTAGAAAGCACCACAGAGTTTACGGTAATAAGTATTTTTTCTTTTGTGCTATTGGTTGTGGGATTGGTGATGTATCGGATTACGATGCCGATAATTATTGAGCGGTTGGGTTCTTGATGAACACGAATTTTTAAAACGAATTATAAGATACGAATTAAGACGAATTTTTTAAAACGAATTTCACGAATTAAAACGCAGAAAAATTATTAGTTTAAAATAAAATAAATTAGTGAAATTCGTTTTCAATTCGTAAAATTAGTAAATAAAAGATGGCTGATATTTTATTCAAAGATGAGAGTTATAAGATTATTGGTTCGTGTATGAGGGTTCATTCTGAATTGGGTGCTGGTTTCTGACCTCACCCCCCGCCCTCTCCCAAAGGAGAGGGAGCTCAAGAAGCTCTCGAAAAACAATTCATTAAAGATGGTATACCTTATATACGTGAAAAATTGTTGAAAATTCTCCCGATAGCTATCGGGATCGATGGAGAAAATCTCAAGAAAACATTTAAAGCTGATTTTGTATGTTACGACAAAATAATTGTAGAACTCAAAGCAGCTGTATTTTTACATAATGATAACTTAAAACAAACTACCAATTATTTAAACGCTACTAAATTTCAATTAGGAATTATAGTCAATTTCGGAGAAAAGAGCTTAGTATATAAACGTGTTATAAACGCTAATTTTAAATAAAACGAATAAGAGCGAATTAAAACCGAATTACACGAATTAAGAGGCAGTAAACTTGCTAATTCGTATCATAAAATAAATGGAACAAACAACCTACATATTACCTCAAAGCGAAGGACTTCACGCGGAGTTCAAAACATCCTTTAATGAAGATGTTATCGAAACGCTGGTAGCCTTTTCGAATGCAAAAGGGGGAACGGTGTATATAGGAGTTACTGATAAGCTTGAAGTAAAAGGCATCCAAATTGGAAATGAAACGATACAAAATTGGCTGAATGAGGTTAAAAATAAAACAGCTCCACAGATAATTCCTGATTTTGAGGTTGTTGAGATTGAAGCAAAAATAATTATTGCTTTGGTTGTAACGGAATATCCAATAAAACCAGTTTCAACGCGAGGCAGATATTATAAGCGGCTTGGCAATTCAAATCATTTGCTTTCAGTTTCTGAAGTTGCAAACATGCATCTGCAAACAGTGAATACAAGTTGGGATTATTATCCGCGACCGGGTAAAACTATCAATGATATTTCTTTAGCCAAAGTCCAAAAGGCAATTGATACGATTAGAAATCGGAATCAAAACTTTGTTATGGACACACCTGAAGAATTCCTCTTGAAAAATGAATTATTATTTGATGATGGCAGAATTTCAAATGGATGTTATCTGATGTTTTGTAATGGTCATAATAATTACACGACCATTCAAATGGGGCATTTTGCATCGGAAATAGTTATTAAAGACGATCAACTTGATGAAGGTGATATACTATCTCAAATTGAAGAAGTTATGTCATTTATCCGAAAACATATTAACAAGGCATTAATTATCACAGCCACTCAAATTGAAAACATACAACGATGGCAGTACCCATTAGATGGTATTCGTGAATTGGTTTTGAATATGATAATACATCGTGATTATACCTCTTCATTCGATTCGCAAATTAAAGTTTTTTCGGATCATATTTTGTTTTTTAACCCTGGTAGTTTGCCTGATTCTATTACAATTGAGCAATTAGTTACTAATTCGTATGTGTCCACACCCCGAAATAGGCAAATTGCCAAAATTGTAAAGGAAATGGGGTTAATCGAAAAATATGGTACAGGTATTAAACGAGTACGAAGTATGTTTATCGATTATGATTTGCTTGAACCAAAATTCGAATTGATTCCCGGAGGATTTGCTGTTACTGTTTATGCTAAAACAGAAAATCCTATTCATACCAATAATACTTTAAATGATACTTTAAATGATACTGTAAATGTCCCTGTAAATGTCCCTGTAAATGTCCCTGTAAATGTCCCTGTAAAAAGTATTTACCACCTTAATGATAGAACTAAAACTATTTTAGAATCGATTAAAGTTAAACCAATAATCAGTTTAAATGAACTTGCTATTCTATGTAAGGTAAATATCAAAACAATAAAACGGGACATAAATGGGTTACGTAAATTAGGGTTAATTATTCGACATGGAGCGGATAAAAATGGATACTGGGAAGTAACCTAGCCCTAATTTACCCTAATTTAAGACTAAATAAAGACTAATAAGAACGAATTAAGACGCAGTAAACTTGCTAATTAGTAAAATGTAAATTCGTGAAATTCGTATTAAAATTTGAGAAATTCGCATATGAAAGATGATATACTTATAGATGTACAAAACGTATCCAAGCGTTTCTGCAAAGACTTGAAACGTTCTATGCGTTACGGGTTTATGGATTCGTTACGTGCAATAGCTGGGCAGGATGCAACTACTGATACGCTCCGCAAGGATGAATTTTGGGCAGTGAAGGATGTTTCTTTTCAGTTGCGACGGGGTGAATGCCTGGGATTGATAGGACACAATGGTGCGGGAAAATCGACTTTGCTGAAAATGCTGAATGGATTGATAAATCCAGACCAAGGTAGTATTACCATGCGGGGGAAAATTGGGGCATTGATAGAGCTGGGGGCAGGGTTTAACCCTATTCTTACCGGACGTGAGAATATCTTTAATAATGGGGCTGTTTTGGGCTTTACCCGCAAAGAAATAGAAGCAAAAGTTGAAGACATTATTGAGTTTGCTGAAATACGTGAGTTTATTGATGCACCTGTGCAAAATTACAGCTCGGGAATGCGGGTACGGCTCGGTTTTGCCATAGCAGCACAAATGGAACCTGATATATTGCTGATTGATGAAGTGTTGGCAGTGGGTGATATGGGATTTATCGTTAAATGCTTGAATAGGATTAGTGAAATGACTCCCAATTGTGCCATGATATTTGTATCACACAGTATGCCCATGATGGCGAGGGTAAGTACACAGGTAATGCTAATGGATAAAGGTGGTGTAGATTTTTACTCCACCGATTTGACAGAAGGAATTACACGCTATATTAGCATGTTTGATGCTCCGGAATCTTCTAATCAGGGTTCTGGCGAAGTGGAAGTAAATGCTATCGCTCTGAGAAATCCAGTAACGGGAGTTTTCGAAAATAACAATACATTGTTGTTAAAAACAAATGATGATTTAGAAATTCAATTGACTTTGGATTTTAAACATGCCATAGGTGAATATGTGATTGGATTCACTACTTTTGATGGACAGTTAAGAGAAACACTTTCAGCGAGTTCCAACAGTGCTAATTTGAAGTTTGAGAATAAAGGTGCTGAATTAAAATCATACGCCATAAAAATACCAAAACTCATTTTAGCCTCTGGAAAGTACAGTATTACTGTAGTGGTTATGGATCCAGTTTCCCATAAATTTTATTGTAGAATGTCTAATGCCATTTCTTTTAATATGCAAGCCATAGGGGAAACATGGGCAACCTCCATAGTGCAGGGAGAATGGAACGAAATATCAAATTGAAATGAATAAACCTATTACAGTTACGCAGCCTTGCTTGCCACCCTTGGATGAATTTATACCCTATTTGCAACAAATATGGGATAATAAATGGTTGACAAATAATGGGCCACTTCATCAGCAACTCGAACAGGAATTGGCTGAATACTTGGGGGTAAAGTATATCTCCTTGTTTTCCAATGGTACGTTGGCATTGATTTCGGCCTTACAAGCTTTGAATATAACTGGCGAAGTAATTACTACACCCTTTAGTTTTGTAGCCACTACCCATTCATTGTGGTGGAATAAAATTACTCCTGTGTTTGTGGATATAGAACCTGAATACTTGAATCTTGATCCAGCCAAAATTGAAGCCGCCATTACGCCCAACACTACGGCCATTATGCCGGTACATGTGTATGGAAATCCCTGCCGCATGAACGAAATTCAGGAAATAGCCGACAGACATGGCTTAAAAGTAATCTATGATGCTGCCCATGCGTTTGGAGTAAAAAAGGATGATGTATCGGTGTTAAATTATGGCGATTTATCGGTATTGAGTTTTCATGCCACCAAAGTGTTTAGTACCATTGAAGGTGGAGCCATCATCTGTCATACAGAGGAGATGAAACATCATATTGATAACCTTAAGAACTTTGGCTTTAGGGGCGAATTGGTGGTGGAAGAGCCGGGTATCAATGCAAAACTCAATGAAGTTCAAGCAGCTTATGGCTTGTTACAATTAAAATACATAGATGGATTTTTTGTAAAGCGAAAAGCAATTACCGAACACTATCGTGAAATGTTGAAAGACATTCAAGGAATTCGGTTTTTGCCTGATATGGAGGGAGTGACCCATGGCTATTCTTATTTTCCAATTTTGATTGACCAAGATCAATATGGAAAGAGTCGTGATGAATTGTATGATATTCTCAAAGAAAATAATATCTTTGCAAGACGGTATTTTTATCCGCTGATTAGTAATTTTGAACCGTACAGGGAATTGCCTTCGGCTGAACTTAAAAACTTATCAATAGCAAACAGAGTGGCAGATGAAGTTTTGTGTTTGCCAATATATGTTGAGTTAGAAATTGAAGAAATAATGAAAATTATTGCTGTAATAAAGTCTCAGGCAAAAGTGAATATCAAAACCTAACGTTGAAACTATACTATGTTTGAAAAAATAAAAATAAAAAATTTTAGGGGGATTAAACATGCTTCAATTGAAGATTTGAAGCAAGTGAATCTTTTTTTTGGTAAAAATAATTGCGGAAAGTCTTCTTTGTTAGAAGCTATTTTTTTGGTTTCCGGACAATCGAACCCTTTATTGCCAATTAATATTAATCAATGGCGCGATTTTTTAAATACAGATGAAGATAATTTAGCTCTGAATTTTTATAATCTCGATAAATCAAATCCTATTTCTATTGTTTTTGAATCCACAACAAACGATAATAGGGCATTGGAAATAAATACTTTTCACACAAAAAGTAAAACGGTAGATATTACAAAAGCAGCTTCTCAAAGCACAACTGATAATTCTGGTGATTTCTATGGTTTGCGATTAAAATACTCTAAAGGAAAAAAAACAAAAGAATTTAAGTCCGAAATAGTTTTTGATACTAATACTCAATCAAAGGATAAAGTACAAATTGTAGTTGATCAGCGGTATGAGGAGAGTGTTTTTGCAAAGTATTTATCTCCCAAATTTCAATTTGAAACTGCCATTCAATATATTAAACAATTGTTAAACGATAAGCAAAAAGAGATAATTCTTAAACCTTTACAAAAAATTGATTCAAGGATAAAAGATGTCTCACTTGTAGATACAGAAGTTTGGGTGGATGTAGGTTTAAACAGTTTTATACCTATAAATGTAATGGGTGATGGTATAAGAAAACTTTTAGTTATTATCATATCGATTTACGAATGTAAGAATGGGATTTTGTTAATAGACGAAATTGATAACGGTTTTCATTTTTCAACTATGCCCATTTTGTGGGCGGCAATATTGGAAAGTGCTAGAATAAATAATACACAATTATTTATTACAACCCATAATATCGATTCCTTGAAGGGGTTGACGCAAGAAATGACTACTGAATTACATTCGGATATGCATGAGATGGTTGCAGCTCATAAAATAATACACAAGGTTGATGGTGAATTAAATGTAGTTACCTACAATTATAACCAATTTGTTTATTCTATTCAACAGGAAATTGAAGTCAGATGATAAATATCTTTATTGAAGCTCAAAAAGCGAACACACCTGAACATAAGTTTATCGAAACACTACTTTTTATGCTATTTGGAAACAATTGGCAATTGAGGTTCACGATTATTCCGGTTAATGGAAAAGATAATTTAGCTAATGTAGTAAATAAATTTAAAGAAAACAGCTTGGAAGATGGTCAAAATATGGTGGTTTTCGATGCCGACTATCCCTCAAATTTAGGTGGCTTTGACACCCGACAAAAAGAATTGTTCGAGTTGAGAAATAGGTTGGGCATCAATTTTGAACTGTTTCTTTTTCCAAATAATATAGACGATGGAGATTTTGAGCTGCTTTTACAACAATTGATTAACCAAAAACATAGCGGATTGCTAAGTTGTTTTAAGGCTTATGAAACTTGTGTTGATAAAAGAATGGATAATAAGGGTGAAAAAATATATACTTCGCCAAATCAAAAAGCAAAAATGTATGCTTATATCAGTTCTATGAATCATACAAAAACGCAAAGAGATGATTTGGGTAAAGGTAGTTGGCAATTTGAAAACAAAGAGTTTTGGGATTTTAATAATGAGTATTTGTTGGCATTAAAAAACTTTTTTTTAGCTTCAACTTTGCCAAATTAAAGATTAAACCACAACAAACAAAATTTAATACTTTCGACATCAATTATTGTGATTGCCAATATATGTGGAATTAAATGTTGAAGATATTCTAAGGATTTGTACAATAGTAAAACAAAAAGGAAGATGAAACTTGGCATAATGCAACCCTATTTTTTACCTTACATTGGCTATTTCCAGTTGATAAAGGCTGTTGATAAGTATGTAATATACGATGATGTTAACTTCATTAAAGGTGGTTGGATTAATAGAAATAGAATACTATTAAATGGAAATGCCTTCATGATAAATGTACCCATGATTGGAGCAAGTCCAAATAAAAAGATAAATGAAATTGAAGTGGGGTTAGGTAAGGATAAGGTATTACAAACCATTACTCAAGCCTATCGGAAAACACAATATTTTCAATCTGTAAAACCATTACTTACGAGCATTATTAATTATGAAACAACTAATTTAGCATTGTATTTGGCGAATAGTATTATTGAAATATCAA